>Ga0194038_1000534_pt1 | contig 16650 bp, 19 predicted proteins | sample JunL226m_MetaG_FD_148630 | JGI IMG/M metagenome (GOLD analysis project Ga0194038, IMG submission 148630) | Anoxic zone freshwater microbial communities from boreal shield lake in IISD Experimental Lakes Area, Ontario, Canada - Jun2016-L227-6m | ecosystem: Environmental > Aquatic > Freshwater >... | reverse complement strand
AACGCCTTGGATTCCTGGACGAACCCGATGATCGCGTTGACGAGTACCACCGCGAAAATCGCCGTGGCATCGGACCATTCTGAAATCAGTCCGGTTGTAACCCCTGCGGCAAGAAGAATGTAAACAAGGGGCTGATGGAACTGCACAAGGAATCTCAGGATCGGACCTTTGGCCTTTTTAGGTGTGAGCCGGTTGGGACCAAACTGTGCCAGCCTGGATTCGGCTTCTGCAGGGTCCAGTCCGCGTTCGGCATGGCAACCCAACTGCTCCAGCAGTTCTTCAGGGGGGAGGTGGTGCCAGAGTCCTTCCTTCAGTGTGACCATATTTCCTTGACCTCCGGGATCATCGAAGCGAGCGCTCAGAGATGGTTGACAACAGACGGACCACGTCGAAGATCACCACCGTGAACCAAACCACGATGCTGATGCCGATCGCGGCGGCAGCCATGTCCTTGATGGCACGGATTTTTTCGTTTTCACGGGTTTCCAGAAAATCGCATATTGCTTCGATGGCACTGTTGAACAATTCAGCCATCAGGACCAGTCCGGGGGTGTAAATCAACGCTGTTGGTTGACCAATCTGCTAATAATTTCCAGTTTGAACATTCTAAAAGTCCTACTACTAATAGTCGGTTTTTATTATTCTCGGTGAAAGAATATGGTCAATTGAATCCAGAAGCCGATCTTCTGCGATAATCTCTTGATAGCAACTTTTTCCATGGCAATCATCCTAATTTATAGATGTTTGATTTTTCCCAAATCATAAAGTGATTAGAATGTTCCGGTTACCAACAGGTTTGATTTACACCCCCAGTCCGGTGGCCAGCAGGATCAACTCGAAATCCACCCACTGCTGGAAAATCAGCGACAACGCGAGAATGATCACGGACAGCGCCATTTTGTAGGCAACGCTGAACTCGTTCAGGATCGCAAATCGCAGGCCTGCCAGGATGATCCTGATCTTGCGCAGGGGGTGATAGCCCGTTTCGCCGGTACCCAGAAATTTATTTCTCATGATGTTTCCAGACCTTCTTTTTACACATCCATCACAAAGAAAACCCGGCCGGATGTTCCGATTGCATCCATATCACTTACCAGGCCCGTTTGGATAACTTCCGGTATCTGATTCGGCTTCCGGAAGACGATGTGCCCCATATATTGGGACCATAACGCGCTTTACACACAAGATTATACTTCCTATAGTCAAAGTTGACGGATTCGTAAAAATTGTCAATCACTGTTCGGCTATTGTGAAATAAGTATATATCGTTTTAGATTATAGGGCCATAAAAATCAAGGAGACGATCATGGGAGAATTCGATCAGGGAGAACTGTTTGTAAGGGTCAAGGACAGCAGCGGCGAGGAATTTGTCTGTCCTCTGAAGGCATTAAGAAACCCGAAGGAGCTGACTTCCGATGAACTGGAGCACTGCGTCGACAGCGCCACGGTAGGCCATTATGCCGGGGATATCAAGATCGTGGATGAGAAATAATGAACCAAGACAGGCATCAGGATCTTTCGAAGATTCGAGGCACGCTATTCGGAATGTGTATTGGCGATGCGCTGGCAATGCCGGTTCACTGGTACTATGACCGCGAAGCGCTTTTTCGCGACTATGGCCCGGTGACGGATTTCCTCTCCCCCCGGAAAGATCATCCGGACAGCATTCTTTGGCGGTCAGACTATCGGGCGCAGAATGTGAAAGGAGAGATTCTCCACGATCAGGCCCAATACTGGGGCAAAAAAAATGTTCACTACCATCAGTTCCTCAAGGCAGGCGAAAATACGCTGAACATCAAGATCAGCCGCCTTCTCATGGATTCGCTGATGGAAAACGGCGGATACGCTTCTGCCGATTTTCTCCAAAGATACCTCGCGTTCATGACGACGCCCGGAAGCCACCGGGACACGTATATCGAGGAATGCCACCGGAATTTTTTCAACAATTACGCAAAAGGACTGCCTCTGGAGAAATGCGGCGTAGCGGAAAAACACATCGGCGGCATAGTCGGCATCGTTCCCATCGTGGTTTTTTACCGAAATCAGCCTGCACTTGCCAGAACAGCGGCTCTTGAACACCTTGCCCTTACGCATCCCGGAGTGCCAATGCGGACGGCAGCAACACTGGTCGTCGATCTATTGCTCGCGGTGCTTGCAGGGACGCCACTGCGGGAGGCGATTGCGTCTCAAATTGCCGTCCAGAAGAATCCGCTGGTGGGACATCCTTTTATGAAATGGCTGTCCGAAGCGGACGAGATGGTCGTGGGCAGGCGACTGAGCACAGCCTGCTATGTGGAGTTCGCTGTTCCAGCCGTCGTTTACATGGCGCTGAAATATCATGACGACCCGGAAGCAGTGCTGGTCGCCAACACCAATCTCGGGGGCGACAACGCCGGCCGCGGGGCAATTCTGGGCGCGTTGATAGGTGCTGAACACGGGTTTGGCGGCTTTCCACTTCGCTGGGTTGAAAACCTCGTCGATCCGCCGCCGGATCTGTGATGCCGCCATGAAATCGTGTCGATTCGAAAGCATTTTTACCCTCGGCGCATAAGGGTTTGGCAGTTTCTGACATCTTTGCCACCGATGCATTGCCTGATGGCTGTCATGCGTCTTCCCCTGGATATCCAGACGGTTTTTGCATTGGAAATCAAGTAAATAAACAAAACCCATGTATGGACTTTCAGACTGAAGGGAGCTGCTCTGCAGCTCGAACCGGCTACTGGGACTTCGGCGTCAACCGGCGTTGTGTAGAGCAACTTCAGCACGCGCTTCAGTCCAGTGCCGGGCAGTCCAGGAAAAGATTCCACAACTGAACCATTGTTTCGGGGTCATGCCCGCCCGGTATTTTCCGCACATGATCCGCCGGCAATATTTGGGCAATCAGTTGGTGGGCAGGCAGGAAAGAATCCTTGTTGCCATACCCCAGATAAATGGGGGTGCTGATTTTTCCCGCCGCAACAGTTTCTTTTAACCAGGCCCACAACATCCGCTCCCAATCTTTTTTGGGATCAAATTGTCCGGGTTCCCAGGCAGCCAAACTACCTGCCGCGGAGATTTCTGCGATAATGCTGGAATACCCTAACGTCCGCAAATGGGCCAGTTCGGACATTTGCAGATAGAGGAAACTCCACATGAAGTGCAGCAGCGTCAGCTGCGTCGCATGCATCTTTTTCTCACCGCGGCGGCACCGTGAACCAGCCGCCTACCTCGGGGAGCAGAAACCGCTCCCGGTCGATCCTCTTGGCCCACAGGGCTTCCGAAAGGGTCTGGCGCGGAGCGGCATAGGCTTCGTCGGCCATGGCGAAGACTTCGTGCTGGGTCCCCATGGCGTAGCTCTCCCCAAGGTCGAGGTAGGTCTGCACCGCCTCGGCGGGGGTCATGTGGGCATACTGCATGAACCACCGCGGCTCGTAGGCCCCAACCGGCAACAGACTGAACCGAGGGGTTCCATACCTGGCAACGAACTGTCCGGACAAGGCTTTCGCATAGCCGGCATCCGCCAGGAAATAGATGGGACCACCCGGGGCCTCGACCACAAAAGCACCCCACAGGGCTTCACGCCGGTCAAAGAGGCTGCGGGCCGACCAGTGCTGCATCGGTTCGAGCGTAAAGCGCACCTGGCGGTTCAGCTCAAAGCTCTCCCCCCAATCCAGCACCTTGACACGCAATCCGGGGATGGCCCCGAGCATGGTGGCATCGTTGCCGAGAGGGGCCAGCACCAGCGGATTGAAAGCCTTGAACAGGCGCTCGAGAGTCGGCAGGTCCAGGTGATCGTAGTGGTTGTGGCTCACCATCACCACGTCGATGGGGGGAAGATCTTCGAACCGAACACCGGGGGCGGCGACCCGTTTCGGTCCGGCAAAGCTCAGAGGGCTGGCCCGCTCCGACCAGATCGGGTCGGTCAGAATGTTCAACCCCTGGGTTTGCAGCAGTACGGTGGCGTGCCCGACATAGGTCACCCGGAGGGTGTCGCCGGGAACCCTCACTGGAGGTGTTGAGGGGGTAATGGGTACGGACTCTGGCCACGAGCCGCGATCGGCCGTCAGGCGCCACTTGAGGAAGTCCCCGAAGCTGTCGGGCATCGGCGCCCAAGGGTTGTCAAACTTCCGCCCGTCGAAGTGGTCGGTGGTCGATCCATGGTAATAGCTGTTGTCGCATCCGGCAAAGAGCAGGACAAACAGCAGACAGAGAAACGATTGTGCCACTTTCGGCAAGAGCCAATGCATATTCAGCCTTTGCTCAACAAGTAGTTCAGCCGGACGCGCTTCGCGCGCCCTGCTGAATAATAGGTTTGATAGAAATTATCATCACCCGCATATTCATGATTTTTTCGAGTTATGCGTAATTGCAATATCATGAAGTATTTTTTCCTGGATTTTTTTCATGCTTTTTCTGGTATCATTAACCATAGCCGATCTGACCGGCGGTCGTCAAAACATTTGATCAACCCCATGAACAAAGGTTGGGTTGCGGGACGGTTCTTCGATCCAGTTATTCCAAAGACCGTCTTTCCGTATCAATCAAGAATTGTGTTGGTATCCATGAGAAAACCGCAAAGTAAATACTCAACATTCAGATAACTATCATGGAACATAAGCATGAGACGCTCAGGGAGCCGTGCTTGGCAGGGTTCCCTGAGTCGCTTCTCCATGCGACTGTTGGGCTTTTTCTTGTCCGGTGACTGTAGCTATCGGAATCAGAATTTCGTTCCGTCTCAAGAACCATGGCATAAAGGGGGGATTGTATCGAGCCCATATGGGATCGCCCACAATGGTAAAGCCCATTTTGTGAATCCATGACTCCAGTTCAATCTTGTGCTGTAGATAGCCCTTCTCGCTCCAGAAACCTGAGTAGCGTACTGCGGCCATCCGTCGAGCTGGAACCTGACGCAATGGTGACCTTTGGGTCGTCTGGCTCTGGAAGTGTCTCCAAAGTGTACGAGGCTGGCATCATGAAGTTTATAGCCCAGCTTTCCTGAACACGTTGCTGTCCTACGGGAGCCGTCATCTTGATCTTTTCCCCCATTGGCTCTTGGGATACGGGAGCCGTCATCGTCACTTTGTCGCCTGACCGATTGTTGCCGGAGATATAGCTAAAAAGTATTTTGAAGGCCTTGCTGCCAGCATCTTCCAGATTTCCTTCCACAACTGTTTCGGCGAGGATGTGGGCTGCATATTCACGGATCTCGAACACGTTGTCTTTTTTTATCACTTCGTACTTAGCTTCTTCGATGGCCATGGCATCTATCGCTCCAATTATTATGAGCGCTGTTACAAATGTAATTCGCAAAAAATGTTTCATTACTAAAGTCCCTGATGGCTTACATCAATGTTTGCCCGGCACAGAGTTCAGCCGCGCGTGTTTCGATCCGGCTGGATTGACTGATTGTGGGCAGCGTGCTCGTCATCTGTTGATCTGATGAATGGACAATAGGTCAGGTACTTGCTGCATGTCATATACACGCTCCTTCCAAGAGCCTTGGCAATAGCCTCGGTCAACTCCACAATGCCTTTCAACATCAGGGTCTCGTTTACGTTGGCTTCAAGATTTCTGGAATATGATACCGGAACTTGCCCTCGGTTACATGATATGCACGGTGATCGCGTGCTCCTCGACGCCATTGTTCCCGTACCCAAGTACATTCCAATCCGCGTTCATAGGTTGCGGGTTCCCCTGCGAATCGATCGCCCGGGACATCAGCGTGAAATCCCCTTTTTCACCGACTTCCCAGATGTACTGCCATTGGCGCCAGGCAAATGCTTCATGAGGACCCATAAATTGGGCATCCGCCCAACTCTTTCCATCGTCAAACGATACCTCAACATGTTCCACATCGGATTCCCCTGCATAGGCCACACCGAGTATGACTATGGTACCGACGCCCAGCTCTTGGCCATTCAGCGGCTGGGTGATGAACGACTTCGTTTTCAGCTTTGTAACAACCTCGCCGGACTTGGGATCCTGCTCCTTTTGAAAGATGCGGTAAACACTGTCCATAAAGAATCCCTCACAGGGACGATCCAGTACATTGATCTTCCGGAGCCACTTGACGCAATTGGCTCCCGTCCAGCCCAAAGCCAACGCCCTCAGGGGATACCCGTGTTTCAACGGCAGTGGTTCCCCGTTCATCTCGTAGGCAAGAAGCGTGGAAGACATGGCCTTCTCAATGGGAATGCTTCGGATGAATTTGATACCCGCTGAGCCAAGAGGTTGGTCCTGCCCTTCGAAACTCACATGTTTTGCACTGCGCTTCAATCCGGCTTTTCCCAAAATATCCCGCAGCCAGACACCTCTATAAATAGCATTCCCGACCCCTCCGATGGTCCAAGGATTGCCTTTTGCCTTCTCCCTGAGCAGAGAGCGACCATTGCCGGAACATTCAAAGGTATTGGCAACAATAGCCTTGGGCATTCGAAGGATCTGGTCCATGGTCATCTGCAGCGGATTCTCAACCTCCCCGTCAATCGATAACTCCCACTTTTACATGGAGACAGGTTCATCTGGAATGGCGCCCTGATTTCGCTTAAAAAATACGGAATTGGCGGTGATCCACGACCGCAGGGATTCGACCGGGGTTTCGGCGTTCAGTGGTTTTTCGGTCATGACACGCATCTTTTCATCCATCTCAGGCCCTCCTTTCAAAAAGTTCTATACTGAAACGCCCCGCCGGGATCGGACCACGCCAACATCCTGATCATTCAGAATATATTTCCCGGAAATTGGTGTTTTCAGGGCCTATCTCGTCTTTTTCCGTCTTAAAAAGCGACTTATAGGGTGCAGCATCCCCCCGGAGGTGAAACCCCTCACCGCCCTCTTTCTTAAGGCATCGGTGTGTGATACGCTATATGTATACCGGAATAAAATGTCTCTTTGCTCTCGCCATAAGCATTGTGAGAAAAATGCTCTTTTTGCCCTCGAAAACCTCAATATAGGCCTGTTTTGAAGGGCAGAATTTACAATTATTCTCTAAACTTCAGGTAGTTTCCGGGGCCCGACCCCATCTGGAGATATGAGAATTTTAGAAACTTACTTTTTTACCTACGTCCCTTTAAGGTCCTGAATAAAATCCACGGTTCGAAATTCTGACCAGTATTTGCCGCTGATACGACGGTTTATAAACCCAATATGCCCGCCATATTCAGGAACTTCAAAATAGATACAGGGATTATTTCTCTGATGATAAGGGTAACAAGACGGCCCGAGAAAAGGGTCATCCTTGGCATTGACAATCAGGCTCGGAACTCGGATACGCCCCAAAAGTGGACCGCAGCTGCATTTTGTCCAATAATCCTCGGCACTTTTAAACCCGTGAATTGGTGCGGTATACCGGTCATCATAGGCTTTAAAATCCTTAATTTGATCAAAGTCCCGATCATTGATTTGATCTGGAAAAAACACCATTTTCTCCTTGACCTTTCGATGGAGCAGCCTCAAAAATCGTTTCATATAAATCGTGTTTGAAACACGAGATAACTGCATGGAGGCATCCTCCAAATCGACCGGCACAGAGAAGGCAACCGCCCCTTTCAGTTGAGGATGGATCTGCTCGCACTGTTGTCCCAGATAGAGCAAGTTCAGGTTTCCGCCCATACTAAATCCTATCAGGACGATTTTTTCGTATCCTTTTGCAAGCGTATGCCGGATAACCAAGTCTAGATCGTCTGTGCAGCCATTGTGGTACATCCGTAACTGCCGATTCGTCTCTCCGCCACAAGTCCGGTAGTTCCATGCGAGACAATCAATCTGATCTTCGTTAAGTGCCTTTACCATTCCCTTTACATAGGCCCGCTGGCTGTCCCCCTCTAATCCGTGGGATATTACAGCCAAAAGCTGTCCCCCAGAGCAGGACCAGTCCAGATCCAAAAAATCATTATCTGGCGTCTGGATACGTTCTCGTTTGTAACAAACGCCGCTTACCTTTCGGAAAACTGTTGGAAAAATGGTTTGGATATGCCCGTTCCGGAACCACAGTGCCGGTTTATAATCGGAAGAACTTGCCATTTTCAGTTGATACGTGAATACGTTTTTTGGGTTCTTTTTTGTAACAAAATATTCAAAGGTCACAATAACCGAATATTGAAAAGCGACCATGGTGCCGAAGAAGGTATAATGGGAACTTCTGCGGCTTGCCAGCAGGAAGTTCTTGTTGGGTTTTAATCTCTTAAACTGGTTCCTCGCTGTTTTGGATGGGTATGTTTACATGAACCTGCATGGAGATATAACTTCATATTCAGAAAGTACTCTTTTTCCGCTGAAGTATATTTCTGGTATCCTTAATAAAATCGGACCGTGAATACTTCACATTCGGATAACATATCCTTGAGAACGTTTCTTTGTAAGCGTTTGCAACACGAAACAGAAAAAATCCTACTCCATTAACGCATTCTGCCCCAAAAAGATCGCGGTGGAAACCGTAGGTTTGTGATGGTGCAGCTTGATGAAAAAACAAGCAAGGAATCGGCGGCGTTTCAGGCTGGATTCAAAACTATTCCAGAGGTCAGCCGTGAGCGTATCCGCTGCCTTTCTTTAGCGCTGACGATCCCTTCCCTTTTTCCGTGGCTTCAGAACCTTGTGACGCAACGGAGCCCGGGAAGGATAGCGGTGTCTTCTCCTATAGAAGGATTGATAACCTGCAAGTCCACACCCACAGTCATCCACGGTGTCACTGCGAAGTTGTAAAAAATTTCCACCCCTTGTTCGTCTCTGATCGTCAGAAGGGGCGAAAGGGACTCCTTCAAATCCCGGCTCGGGGCATCGTAATAATAACCGATTCCCCAGTTGTCCCGGCTCCGGCCCGGAATCAATCCAGTGCCGCCTATGCCCGCGAGGGCCGACCAGTGTAGCCGGCTGGGGTTGCCGTCCGAGATGCCGAACTGGCCAAAGAGCCCGAAGCCCTCCTTAGAATTTTCGCTCACCCGATAAAGATATTGGTCGAACGAATAGGCGAAGTAGTAATTACTATTCTTGATGTCAGGTGAATCCGGAGGCCACGGTGGAAGGAAGGTGTCGCCGATGTCGTTCAGGTCGGTGCCTTCCTCGGTGCTGTACAAGGCGGCAAATCCTTGATGCCCGCTGAGACCACCGATGGTGACTGGGAAATCAACGCTCCCGCGGATCGTGACTCCGTTGGCGAAAGGCTCTTCGAAACCTGTCTTGTTGACCACGCTGGTAGGATCATAGACCCACAGGCCGAAAGTGGCGGGCTCAGTTCGCACACTCATCAAGGCACCGAAGAGATAGGGCGGGACAAGGCCGCTGGGAGGAGCGACGAAGGTAAGGTTCCAGAACGAGTCGATGCCGGCACCGCCCTTGAACGGCGTCCTGGCAGCGACATCCATCATGTTGATCTTGCCGATCAACAGGGAAACAGAGTCGTCAAACTGCTTCTGAAAATAGACGCTCGACAGGTCAAAGGCGTCGGAGTCCTCCATCCCTGGAAAAACGAGCGCCGTATTGGCCGGGACCAACGTACCCCCAGCCCCGTTGATACTCTCACCATAATTATACTCGGTGTGGACGGTTAGCGAGAAGCCATTCCAAAACCCCAGCTTGCTGAGGTTGGCATTGAACATGAGGTCAGCCTTGCCGCCATATTTAAAATCGTGATCACCGTCGCCGGCAGACAGCCCCTGATAGAATTGTGTCAGTCGAGGGGCGAGTGTGATGCCATGTTCTTCCAACCAAGTCCGGCTGCCGGCCCAATCGCCTGTCAAACGCTGGCGTTCTTTCAGGGAACCTTGATAGGGGGGAATGGGGACAATGTCCTTTGGATGCGCGGGAGCAACTTCTGCACTTTCCGCTGTGGGCGCTTCTACGCTCTCCACAACGGGCACCGCTTCAGCACTTTCCACAGCGGGTGCTTCTACCGTATCATTCGCATGGGCTAGTCTTGCTGTGAATGCCAATGCACAGATGAACGCTATGGCAGTTAAAATACGAATGGGCTTCATACGTTCTTTCCTTTACATTTGTTTTGCGATTGCGAACGTTAATATGCAGCCGGACAGAGACCGAAATAGTTAGGACTCAGGTTCAATCCGATGCTGCTTTCTTGCGAGCATATTCTGCACGGAGTCTGTCCTCTGACGCCTTGTCGGAAGCCTTCATCTCCAGTAGATCGATGGTGACCTTATCGATCTTACCGGTGAACTGATAAGGTGCCGGAATGCCGTAATCCTCCACAACCGGCGTTTCGCCGTCCTCGCCGACATCGGCGCCTTCATCTCCCGAAAATGCCAGGGGCTGCGTGCGTTCGATCCGCCCCTCGGCCACTTTCGCGCCGTTGACCAGAATCGAACCGGTTCCGCCTTTGCCCAGGCCGCCGCCGTCATAGGCAAACTCATAGCGGATGGTCGCTTTTCCGGCGGGGATGGGCTTTTGGGCCGTGATGGTAAAACGCTTCAATCCCAGAAAGTTGTACGTATAGGTCGGTATGCCTTTTTTGAGGTACAGGCTCCAGCCGCCGAACCGTCCGGCCTGTGCCAGGATCACGCCCCTGGCGCCGCCTTTGGGAACAACCACCTCGGCCGTTATGGTGTGCGACCGGTTCTTCGTGTTGATGAAAACATTTTCCGACATGCCGATCATGCCATCATAGACCGTGAGCGATGTGCGTCCGGCCATCAGGTCCGGCCGTCCGCAAAGGGCCGGATTCAAACGCTCCAGCAAGCGATCGTCGATGGGCAGGACATTGTACTTGACAGCCTCTTCCATGAACAGATCCTGCATTTCCTTGAGTTTTGCCGGCTCCTTTGCAGCCAGGTCGTTGGCCAGGCTGAAGTCGTTTCGCGCGTCATAGAGTTCCCAGGTGTCCTTGTCAAGCGCCGCACGCGCCTTGGCTTCCCATGGCACCTTGTGTACGGTGCCGGCCAGCCATCCGTCCCGGTAGATGGCGCGGTTGCCGAAAATCTCGAAATACTGGGTCAGATGGCGATCCGGTGCCTGGGCATCATTGAAGGAATACATCATGCTTACCCCCTCGATCGGGGTCTGAGGGACACCGTCAACCACTTTCGGCTCGGGCAGGCCGGCGGCCTCCAGAATCGTTGGGGCGATATCGATGACGTGGTGCCACTGGGAGCGAACCTCCCCCCTGGCCGGGATTGCTTTCGGCCAGTTAACAACCATGCCGTTGCGGGTTCCACCATAGTTCGATGCCACTGCCTTGGTCCAGGTAAACGGCGTATCGCCGGCAACCGCCCACCCAGCGGCATAGTGGCCGTAGGTATTGGGCCCGCCCAGCTCGTTATAGTGTTTCAGGACATCCTGTAACGATTCCTGCATCCCGTTGAAATAGGTCATTTCATTGAAAAGACCGTTCATGCCGCCCTCTGCGCTGGCGCCGTTGTCGCCGACAATGTAAAAGATCAGCGTGTTGTCGAGCTGTCCTATGTCTTTTATGGCATCTACCAGCCGGCCGATTTCAAAATCCGCGTACTCGCCGAAACCGGCATACACCTCCATCTGGCGGGCAAAAAGCTTTTTCTCATCCGGTGTCAGTTTGTCCCAGTCCTTGATGGCTGCCGGCTTGGGCGCCAGCTTCGTACCCGCCGGCACAACGCCCATATTGATCTGTCGGGCAAGGGTCTCTTCCCGCAGCTTGTCCCACCCCTGATCGGACTTGCCCCTGTACTTGGCGATCCATTCCTTAGGCACTTGATGCGGCGCATGGGTTGCTCCCGGTGCAAAGTAGATAAAGAACGGTTTGTCCGGCGTCAGGGACTTGACCGACTGCATCCACTTGATGGCCTGGTTCGTCATGTCGGTCATGAAATGGTAATTCGGGTCCTTCGGCACTTCGATTTTTGTCATCCCGTCATAGATGGCAGGTGCCCACTGATTCGTCTCCCCCCCCATGAAGCCGTAGAATTTGTCAAAACCGCTCCGGATCGGCCAGCGGTCGGTCGGCCCGGACGGGCTCACTTCCCACGCAGAGGTTTCGTGGCTTTTCCCGAAAGCGGCCGTTGTGTAGCCGTTGTAGCGCAGCATCGCCGCCATGGGAGCGATGCTCTCGGGCCGCTGCCCAGTGTTTCCCGGAAACGCCGTTGCGGTTTCCATGACCGCACCGGTGTTGTTCATGTGGTGATTGCGGCCGGTCAGAAGCGCGGACCGGGTCGGGGAGCAAAGCGCCGTGGTGTGGAACTCGTTGTAGCGCAGCCCACTGTCGGCCAGGCGGTCCACCGTCGGCATATGGATGGGACCGCCGAATGCGCTTGACTGGCCGAACCCCATGTCATCGATCAGGACGATCAGTACGTTCGGAGCCTTGGCCGGTGCTTTGACCGCGAACCGCGGCGGCGGCGTGGCATTGCGGACATCCAGCACGGTGCTGTGCGCATACTGGGGCTCCGGGATCGGCAGCACGGTCCGGTCGATCGGCAGTACCTCCCGTGCGGGGGTTGCTTCCTGGGCCGTGACAGGCGCCGTGGCCAGCAGGGCCAGCACGAGCGTCAAAGACAGACTGAATGCGGTCTTCAGAAGTTTTAATTTTTTCATGATGTCATCTCCATTCTTTTTGTGATGATAGGCTGTCTTGAGCAAGGCGGATCCATCAGGGATTGATCTTGGAGACTTTGGTTCCCTGAAGTCCCAGTCCCGCCATCAGTCCCTTCTGGCTGAAGGTGAAGGCATAAATGCCTTCCTGGGCGGTCCAGGTGGATAACGTTCTGGCCATCCCCTCGTCCACAAAGACAATGCTGGGTCCCACGCTAAGTTCCCATCCTTCGCTTTTTTTGAGATACTCCAGAGAGGCGGCGTCCATAAAAAACATGGCATATCCGAATTTCTGGGCGCCCGCCTGCCGTTTTTCATGCATGCCGTACCGACGTGCATTGAACATTAACTCAAGAAGCATGCCAAATCCGTTTGATTTTTAATTATCTGAATTTAATTCAATAATTATCAGGCAGTATCGATAAGTATGGTTTTGATGTCGCCAAGGGGACATTTCTGTGTCACCATGGTGTCATTTTGTTTGACTTTATTCCATGCTTCACCTAATGATGAGGTCAGGGGATTAGATATCGGAGGAAACCAATGAAATCGGAAAAAGAAAACGATTTGTCCCAAGATGGCATTAACTACAAGGATCGTTACGCCGCCTGGAAATATTTATATGATGTTCTCACCAGACTGGTGGATCATTCTGATTCTCCAGAAAAAGATGTCTTGCTAGTGGATACAAGTTTGGAACTGGCTGATGTCAGTTTTGTCCTTGGCATCGGATTCAGCGACATTAATACCTTTTTACAAAACGCGCTGTATGCCGCAGCCCGTTTGGGGGACCGCCGGTCTCAGGCCATGATTCACCTACATCTGGGGCGTCTGTATTATTTAGCGGAGCAACGACATAAGGCGATAGAGATGTTCGCACTTGGCAAGTCCGAAGTCGAATCACTGGGGGATGAAGATATTCTGACCCAGGCCTCGGAATTTATCGGTTTGAATTATTACATTCAGGGTATGTTTAAAGAAGCATTGGGCTATTTTGAAAAGGCCACCGAAAGTTTTGAGTCCGATTGGAAAAGTGGCGTCATTAACCCATCCGGTCCCATATTGCTGGGCTTCAGCGCGGCTTTTCTGGGTTATACCCAACGCGCTATCGGGAACCTGGATTATTATCGGCGGGTCGCACTTGAAAGAGGGAATCAGTCTCTTGCCACCACCCTTCGATCGGTTCTGGGGATTATTTTGCTTGATTTCAACAAAGCCCAGGAAGCTGAGTTTCACCTCTCCGGCGCATTGCAGGAAGCCGTTCAGTACCAAAACTCGTTGGCTGGCTACGTTGCCAAAGGGGGGCTGGCCTATCATCATTTCAAGGAAGGGCGCATCGACGATTCAAGGAAATGGATGACAGAGGCGGTGCTGGAAGGGACAAAATCAGGCATTATCCGGCTATATGCCTCGCCCTGGGTTCTTGAATTACTGTATGAATTTCACCGTCATAAATTGGAGCCCATTCCGGATCTCAATTATCATGATGAAATTCCCCGGATTCTGCTGGAGCCCAATATTCATCTTCGAGGCGTTGCATTGCGATTGAGAGCCATTGAAAACACAGAGAAAGGCAGTGCAGATCGTTTGGTTGAAACCGATCTCCAGCAAAGCGAGACATATTTAAGACAGTCCGGTGACCCTGTGCAACTGGCCAAGACCCAGTTGGAAATGGTCCGCCTGAGATTACGCCAGGGGAAGTTGGATGCTGCCCGCCTACTGGCGCATAAAGCTTGGAGAAAAGTATCCGATTACGGATGCTCGTTTTTTCCCGATGATCTTAGGCAGCTGCTTTCCTTTAAAAGTAAACAGCCGGCCGGAAACAATATGTCCGAAGAACTGATAAATATGTTCGCCGAAATGGTGGAGACACTTGTTCCCTGCGCCGATCTCAAAGAACTGCTGACTCGGTCCGTAAAAGCGACGAACCAGTTTTTCGGGGCTGAACGTGGAGGCATTTTCTTATTTGGCCAACCCGGTGCAACAAAGAACCCGGTTTTAATGGGTTCCTGCAACCTGTCTGAGGCCGATGTGTCTGCTGAAACTTTCAAATCGAACCTTGCCCTTGTTTTTAAGGCTTTCCGGGAAAATCACCCCCAGATTGTTCGTACAGGCCACAAAACCACCATTCCTTATCCGTTAAAGGCCGTAATGTGCATCCCTTTTGTCGATGAAGATCAGTTAAAGGGTGTGCTTTACCATGACAATTCATATATTGAAGACTGCTTCGATCATTTTGACGATTCCCAGTTGCTGCGCATTGCCGGTTCTTTTACCCGGTATATCAGTCGTATCCGGCGTTTCAGTCGGCAAATGGAAGGAAAAGTCATAAGGCATTTGAAACAGATGGATTCATCCGACAGCACCCGCATCCTCACGCAAAGTCCGTCGATGCAAAAACTGCTGGCCCAGGCCAAACAGGTAGCAAGTTCAAACAGCTCGATTCTGATTCAGGGGGAAACAGGTGTTGGCAAAGAGCTTCTGGCGCGAGAAATTCACAATTTAAGCCCGCGCCGGGATCAACCCATGGTAATTGTTGATCCAACAACCATTCCGGAAACACTCATCGAAAGCGAACTGTTCGGTCATGAAAAAGGCGCCTTTACCGGAGCGGATAGACAGAAACTGGGGCGGATAGAACTGGCCCATCGGGGAACACTATTTATTGACGAAGTTGGTGAAATCCCCAAATCTTCACAGGTAAAGCTGTTGCGCGTACTGCAGGAAAAGACGCTGTCCCGTGTAGGAGGAACCAAAACCATCACGTCTGATTTTCGATTGATTGCCGCCATCAACCGCAACCTTGCCGAAGAAGTGGCGGCCGGACGTTTCAGGGAAGACCTTTATTACCGCCTGAATGTCATTTCAATTACTTTGCCGCCCCTGAGAGAACGGAATGAAGACGTGCTGTTTCTGGCCCGGCATTTTCTTTCGCTGAATGCTGTAAAACACAACCAACAGGTACCCGGGTTGAGCCAGGAAGATGAAGACCTGTTGTTGGCATATCACTGGCCGGGGAATATCAGGGAATTGAAAAACGTTATGGAAAGAGCTGTTTTGCTGTCAACCCAGGCAAGACTGGAGATCAGCCTGCCGGTGAAAAGCAGTTTGACTTCCATTCATTGTTTTTCTGATTTACCTTCTCTGGATGAAATGCAGCGCCGTTACATTCGATATGTTATGGAGAAAACCGGCGGAAAAGTCAGTGGGCCCGGTGGTGCTGCAGAACTATTAAACATGAAACGGACCAGTTTATATAAACGGATGGACAAGCTTGGGTTACGATAATCTTCATGCTGAATCCATCTGAATAACCCGGCAGAGTATCATATATTCCTTAACAGATCCGGTTCATCGCGGATTAGTGGGAAAACCATACCCTGCAAACAGTCGCAGCTTGAAGTTTTCAAAGTTTCTGTAGCCGAATGCACTGCGGATAATATTTCTGATTGCCCCATTGAGTCCCTCTACAAAACCATTTGTCGTATTTCCGATGAAGTAATTCAGGATTTCGTTCCACCAGTTTTTCAGAGTTGTCAGGAACTTACTCAGGTATTTATTCCCTGTGAATTGGGCTTTCACTACCCATGTAGTCAAGAACTTGTGAGCTTTTTCCCGGGTGTCGATCTTTTCAAAGATGCACCTGAACTCCTCTTTGAGCAAATAAATCGTCCGTAACTCCGGACATAGTGCAAGTATCTTTTGCAGTTGTGCCTCATCCTTGGCGGTAAGATCACAACGGTTCCGCACCAGTATCCATCGACTCCCTTTGAGCAGCGAAGCCACCTCCTCACTGGATTGGTGCTGAATTGCGCTGCGAAGCTGAGTAATGCGACTGTTGAGCTGCTTCATTACATGAAATCGATCCGCTACTAAAGTAGCATGCCCGAGCTTGCGTTGAGCCGCTTGACGATATGGAGCCCACATGTCAGTAGATACAAAACGAATGCTTTTACGTTGCTGCTCCGACAGGCCGTCAATCCAGTTTTCCAAAGCATCTCGCTCTCTGGTGGGCAAGACTGCCAGAATACTGAGCGTGATCTCGATAAATGATGGTTGATATTTCACGATATTTAAGGGAAGGAAAAACGAGTACATGTTGACTGCCATGACATCGTAGACAAAATGTTCTGACAATCAAATAACTATTCTGTTATT
>Ga0194038_1000532_pt1 | contig 16668 bp, 14 predicted proteins | sample JunL226m_MetaG_FD_148630 | JGI IMG/M metagenome (GOLD analysis project Ga0194038, IMG submission 148630) | Anoxic zone freshwater microbial communities from boreal shield lake in IISD Experimental Lakes Area, Ontario, Canada - Jun2016-L227-6m | ecosystem: Environmental > Aquatic > Freshwater >... | reverse complement strand
GGTGGTGGCTCTGGCGGTGGTAATCGTTCAGGCAATCATTTTGAAGCGCGTTCGACTGGCTCAACTGACTCACGTCCAGCACGATCTGCTGATTCACGTCCTGCGCGTTCTGCTGACTCACGTCCAGCACGTCCAGCGGGTGGTCCACGTTTTGCTAAACCAAAGTCTGGCGGTCAACGTCGGAACTTTAGCGGTAGCTAAAAATGATTCGCCGTAATCGTCTCCGTTCTTCATGGAATCGAGTCGGTTCCGGTGAAATTCATCGGGCGCCACGAAAGTGGCAGCCTTGGCTTAGCGATACTGGATCACTCACCCAAAAAATTGAGAAAGCAATTGGTCAAAAACTAGAAGTACAGGTTTTGCGTGATTGCCCTCAATCTCTTAATAGCGACGAAAGTCGCTATTTCCATTTCAAGATTAGACGTTGTAGAGTCCGCGAAGTACTTTTATGCGCCAACAATATCCCTTTGGTCATGGCGCATAGCGTTATTCCAACTTTGAGCTCTAGCGGCAGTAATCATGCTGTTCTGAGACTAGGCAAAAAACCTTTGGGCGCTGTTTTATTTGCTAAAAAACGTAAACACTCAAAACCAAGACCGCCGCGAGATATTGCCCGCTTAGATAAAAGTAGCGCCTTGTGGAAAAGATGTTCTAAGAATTACCCAAGATTAAGTTCACCCTTATGGGCTAGACGTACCCTGTATCAATTGAAGGGACATCCAATACTGGTCAATGAAATTTTCTTGCCAGCTTTACTTCACTTTTCAAAAACTTAGATCGTTAGCCAGGCTAAGCTCGCTTTAATGAGCGCCTCATCACCAGGCTCGGTAGTAAATACTTCACCAAAGCCAATGATCTCTGCGGCATCAGCAATATTGTGATGTGGGCATAAGGCGCTTGCGCTTTGAAGTCCCTGCGGAAATTGATCTTTCACGACTTGACCTAAATAACGCACAGCCTCAGAAGAAGTGAGTAGCCAGAGTGATTTTGAGAAATCCATCTCATGAATCAAGTGCCAGGCGGGGTTATCAAGATCTAAGGGTATGCGGGTATAGGTAGAGATTGCTTCAACTGTTGCCCCTGCTTTTGTTAGGGTATCAGCCAGCCAATCGCGCCCTCCCTCACCTTTAAAAATAATGATCTTCTTACTGCTCCAATCCCAGCCAAGGGCTTGCAGCTCTTGCCATAAGCCTTCTGAATCCCATTTCTCTATATTTTTCGGAATGAGCACTGGGGTGGGACTTTGCTCTTGACCAATGCCATGGTTTTGCAATGCCAGCTTGCTACTGCCACCCATCACTCCAATGGGAATAATCTTTTTAGAAAATGCTTGCCAGTCACGCTCAAGTAAGCGCATCACGCATTCAATCGCATTGGGACTAACGAAGATCGCAAGATCTGCATCTTTTAAACTGGTAGCGATGTGATCTGCCAGTTGATCCTCTGTTTTGGGAACGATTGTTAGTAAAGGTAGCGCCACTATTTCTGGGAGACTGCGTTTAGCAACACCGCTGTGTTCGATGCTTTTAGAAAGTATCTCTATCAGTTGACGAGACTGACCGCTAGGCCTAGTGACGACAATGGTTTTAGTACTCATCGCTACTAGGACTTCTATTTAGATATTTTTGGAATTAAATCAGCTGCGCCCTGCGCTAGCAAATCTTGAGCGACGGCAAGCCCGAGTGCCTCTGCATCTTCAATCGACTCCACTTTGGCATTACCATTGGCAAGGCAAATTGCTTTGCCATCAGTGCTAGCTACAAAAGAACGAATCTGCATCTGGTTCTGATCCCATACAGCATATGCCGCCAAAGGCACCTCACATGATCCACCTAACTGACGTGAAACCATGCGCTCTGCAGAAACCGCAAATAAAGTTGGTAAATCATTTAAGGGCGCAAGCCATTGTTTGATATCGGGATGTTTGCTTAAGGTCTCAATACCCAAGGCACCTTGACCAGCAGCTGGTGTATATGGGTCATATGGTAGAAGAGCGCGAATGCGAGACTCTAAACCTAAGCGTTTTAATCCTGCCGCAGCTAATATGATGGCTTGATACTCGCCACGATCTAACTTGCTCATACGCGTGTCTAAATTACCACGCAAGGGTTGAATTTCTAGATGGGGAAACTTTGCTCGAAGTACTGACTCTCGACGTAAGCTTGAGGTTCCCACAATCGCACCTTTGGGTAAATCTTCCAGACTTGCATAGTCATTGGAAACAAAGGCATCACGTGCATCTTCCCTTTCCATGACACAAGCAAGATCAAATCCTTCTGGCATCACCATCGGAACATCTTTAAGGGAATGAACCGCCAAATCTGCCCGACCATCCTCAAGGGCAGTTTCCAGCTCTTTGACAAAAAGGCCCTTGCCGCCCACTTTAGACAGGGCTTTATCCAAAATCTGGTCCCCGCGGGTAGTCATTCCCAAAATCTGGACATCACAGCCTGGATAGAGCTTTTTTAGGCAATCTCGGACGTGCTCCGCCTGCCACATGGCTAGGCGACTTTCACGGGAGGCAATAACGAGGCTTTTAGGGGCCGTCAGGGGGGAAGAATTCAGGGTTTGGGACATAACATTTAAAATAATAAAAGACGTACAACAATATACTGTGTTTATGAGCTCATCCAAAAATTCCTTAGACAATAAAGCCCAAGCTTGGTCGGCCCGTTTTAATGAGCCGGTAGACGAACTTGTTCAGCGCTATACCGCCTCTATTGGCTTTGATCAACGCTTTGCCATGGTCGATATCGCCGGCTCCCTTGCTCATGCCCAGATGCTAGCTGCCCAAAAAATCATCAGCGCTCAGGATTTAGCGGATATTCAAAAGGGTATGGCTCAAATTAAGACTGAAATTGAAGCCGGTCATTTTGAATGGCAATTAGCTCTAGAAGATGTGCATCTCAATATTGAGGCACGCTTAACTGCGCTGGTAGGTGATGCAGGTAAACGTTTGCATACCGGTCGTTCACGGAATGACCAAGTAGCTACTGATTTGCGTCTGTGGTTGCGCGGCAGCGTTGATGAGATTGCTGCTACTCTCAAAACTTTGCGTGCCGCACTATTAGATTTAGCAGAAAAGCATGCGGATACGATCATGCCTGGTCACACCCATCTGCAAGTTGCACAACCGATTACTTTTGGTCATCACCTGATGGCTTACTTTGAGATGTTTAGTCGTGATGCCACTCGCTTAAATGATTTACGTGCACGTTTTAATCGTTTGCCTTTAGGTGCTGCCGCTTTAGCAGGCACTAGCTACCCAATTGATCGTGAGCAGGTTGCAAAGATTTTAGGGTTCGATGGCATTTGCAATAACTCTTTAGATGCTGTATCTGATCGTGACTTTGCAATTGAATTCTGTGCCTTTGCATCCATCTTGATGATGCATGTCTCACGCCTCTCTGAAGAGCTTGTGCTCTGGCTCAGCCCGCGTTTTGGTTTTATTGACTTGCCGGATCGCTTTTGCACAGGCAGCTCCATCATGCCGCAAAAGAAAAACCCAGATGTTCCTGAGTTGGCACGTGGCAAAACTGGTCGAGTCTATGGTGATCTGATTTCTTTATTAACGCTAATGAAGAGCCAGCCTCTTGCTTATAACAAGGACAACCAAGAAGATAAAGAGCCTTTGTTTGATGCAGTAGACACCGTGCAAGATACACTGCGTATCTTTGCCGATATGATCCCCCACATTGAAGTTAAAGCGAATGTCATGAAGGCCGCAGCCCAAGAGGGCTTTTCTACAGCGACGGACTTAGCCGACTACTTAGTGAAAAAAGGTTTGGCATTTCGTGATGCTCATGAAGCCGTAGCACATGCTGTTAAAGCCTGTGTCGGCAGAAACTGCATGCTGACTGACTTAAGCTTGTCAGAATTGCGCTTTGCTTGTGGTTTAGATAATCGCCCAGAGCTCATTAGTGATGACGTCTTTGCATTGCTAACCGTAGATGGCTCAGTACAGTCTCGCCAACATGTTGGTGGTACGGCGCCATCCCAAGTTCTGAGCGCAATTAAACGGGGTCGTGCAGATCTTTAGGACGCATGGGTTTTTGGTCCAAACTTTCCGCGGGTATTGATCGTGTAAACCAATTGCTTAGTAAAGCAGCGAGCATTATGATTTTGCTCTCCTGCGTCGTATCGGCAGCCAATGCTCTACTTCGTTATGGCTTGGATATCAGTAATAATTGGCCATTAGAGCTTCAGTGGTATCTATTTAGTGCAGCCGTCATGCTTGGGTCTGCCTACACCCTCAAACGTAATGAACATGTTCGGGTAGATTTAATATACTCACAGCTCTCTGATCGTGGTCGAATTTGGATTGATTTATTTGGCTTGGTTTTTTTCTTGATGCCAGCATGCATTCTATTTACGTGGCTCTCTTGGACAAGTCTCTTCTATCCGTCTTGGCTCATCATGGAGCACTCACTTAACTCTGGCGGTTTAGCCCGTTACCCGATTAAATTCGTGGTGCCTTTTGGGTTTTTCATGTTGAGCCTGCAAGGCCTTTCTGAAATCATTAAACGCATCGGCGCTCTCAAGGGCGAAACCACTTTGCCTGCCGAAGACCTCCAATACGAAAAGCCGATGCAATGATCCCATTAGAATGGATGCCACCCCTCATGTTCGGTGGCCTGATCATCTTTATGTTGATTGGCTTCCCGGTGGCATTTTCCCTCATGGCTGCAGGCCTCTTCTTCTCTATTATCGCTATTAGCGAAGGATTCTTTGGAATGCCTTTTTTGCAGGCCATTCCACAACGCATCTTCGGTGGAGTTCTTGCGAATGATCTGCTGTTAGCAATTCCTTTCTTTACTTTTATGGGCGCCCTTCTGGAGCGCTGTGGCCTTGCCGAAGAAATGTTGGACTCAATGGGTCAACTCTTTGGCAGAGTGCGCGGCGGCTTAGGTTATTCGGTGATTATTGTGGGATTTATTCTAGGTGCCATTACTGGTACTGTGGCTGCCCAGGTGATCGCTATGACGATGATCTCCTTGCCAGTGATGATGCGTTATGGCTACAACATGCGCTACGCCACGGGCGTTCTGGCAGCGTCTGGAACAATCACCCAATTGGTCCCACCATCCCTAGTACTGATTGTTTTAGCAGACCAACTCAAGACACAGAGTGGTAGCGCTGATGTAGGAAGCATGTATCTTGGCGCTTGGGGTCCATCACTACTACAAATTGCTCTTTTTGCGCTCTATACCTTTATCCTCTCCCGCATTCATCCAGACTATTTGCCGCCAGTGCCAGAAAGTGATCTCACCCTAAAAGGCTGGGAGCTCTGGAAGAAATGCCTCATGGGAATCATTCCATCGGCAGTGCTGATCTTTTTAGTTCTTGGCACCATCATGACTGGCATCGCGACCCCAACTGAATCTGGCGCCATGGGTGCCATGGGTGCTTTGCTATTAGCTTGGCTGCGTCGAGCTAGCATCCCTAATCTCAAAGACTTAATCCAAGAGGCTTATCAAAATACGATGCGTATTACTGCGATGGTCGTCTTTATTTTGATTGGCTCAACCTGTTTCTCAGTAGTCTTCCAAGGGGTAGATGGCGGACAATGGGTTGAGAATCTTTTTTCAGACCTGCCTGGTGGGTGGATAGGCTTTCTCATCGTCGTCAATCTCTTTGTCTTTTTCTTGGCCTTCTTCTTAGACTTTTTTGAGATTGCTTTCATCATCGTACCAATGCTTGCACCCGTCGCAGTTAAAGTGCTTTCGCCTGTCTTACTCGATTCCATGAATGGTAATCCACAAGCTGCTGCAAGCGCTGCTCTTGTGTGGTTTGGAGTCATGTTGTGCGTCAATATGCAAACCTCATTTATGCATCCGCCATTTGGCTTTGCCCTCTTTTACCTCAGAGGAGTTGCGCCAAAAGAGGTCAAGAGTAGCGATATCTATTGGGGTGCCTTACCCTGGGTAGGCTTACAGCTCATCATGGTGGCAGTAGTCATTGCCTTTCCTGCACTGATTACTACCTTGCTGGATAAACCCGCTGCCATTGCACAGAGTCAGGACTTTAATTTCACCAATAGCGAAGACTCAAAGGCAGATGCGCCTGCAAACAAGGTAGATGAAGACGCGCCAGTAAATTTTCAACTCGATAAACCGAATAAATAAGGTCTGTGCGATTTGTGCCTTAGAGGCTGCACACAACCATCAATTGCTATTCAAGAAAATTCTGGTGACTATATATCACTTCATTTGAGAGAGCTCTAAGGTAATAATTTTTCAGGCCGCCCAAAATACCAACCCTGAAAATAATGGCAGCCCTTTAATGACAGTATTTCAAACTGCTCCTCCGTCTCTACGCCCTCAGCAACTACTTCCAGACCAAGAGAATCTGCAAGGCTCATAATATTTTTGACGATTACACGATCATCCCTGCTTAAAAGAATGTCCGAAACAAATGATTTATCCAACTTGATATATTGAATGGGTAATTTTTGTAAATAGGTCAAAGATGAGTAGCCAGTACCAAAATCATCTAGAATAAATCTCACCCCTTTGCTAATGAACTGATTCATCACGCGAGTCGCCTCATTAATATTTGATAAATAAGCTCCTTCTGTAATTTCAAGATGAAGTTTATGCGTAGGAACATCATATTGTTCACACAAGCCAAAAAACTGATTCACAAACCCTAAATTTATTAATTGATTGGCACTAATATTAATAAAGAGATAGGGACCCCCATCTACTTTTATATGGTTCAAAATTGCCTGGCTTGAAAATATTTTCCTTAAAATAGCCTCGCCAACCTCAATCATTTGTCCACTCTTTTCAGCAAAGGGGATAAAGTCATCCGGCATTACGATTCCAAGTGATGGATGGCTCCATCGTGCTAAAGCTTCATAAGCAAAATACTGCTTGTTGTGATTCACAATTGGCTGATACTCAATATAAAATTGATCTAGTTTTGAGGCCTCCCCTAAGCCAGAAAAAAGTTCACTTTTTCTTTCAAAGTCAGCACTCAATTTTTCATCAAAGAAGCGGTAAGAGTTAGCCATACTTCCTTTGGCAGCATACATTGCAATATCGGCCGATTTTAATATTGGATCGAAATGGGCTTTATCATTTGTAAAAATGACGATGCCAATACTTACTGTTGTTTTAACGAAGGTATTTTTGCCCAGATTAAAATCTTCAGCAAGATCTTCAAATATCCTGCCGACAACTTCCTCAATAAACAATTTTGTAGCTTGGTAAGAACTTCCAGCGCCCTGAATGAGCAATAGAAACTCATCTCCACCGATTCGAGAAACAATATCAGCTGGCCTCACCGCGCCTTGAATTCGGTCGCTAAATTTTTGTAACAGCACATCACCATTTTGATGCCCATAGGTATCATTGATAATCTTAAACTGATCTAAATCGATATACATTAAGCCCATAAAACGATTTTCATCAGCGGGTTGACTTAGGATTTCTTTAAATTTCCTATGAATGAATTGTCGATTTGGAAGTCCAGTGAGAGAATCAAAATAGATAAGATTCTGAATCTTTTCTTCAGCATTCTTTTCTTCTGTAATGTCACTGATAGCGCCAACCATCCGCATAGGCCTGCCCGCTGCAGATCTTTCAACAACTGATCCGGTGTCCTGAACCCAGATTTGTCTCCCATCAAGACGGATCATGCGATATTGAACTAGATACGCCACATCTTTCTCTAGGGTCAAGTTTAGATGCTTTTGTACTAAATCTACATCATCTGGATGTATTCGACTCTTGAAGTCATCTACTGAGAAATAAGACTGATTAGGATCTTCCCCAAGCATCTCAATCCAGCGGGGATTATGCTTCACCTCACCTGTCAAAATATTCCAGTCCCACACCCCATCCCCTGTGGCATTAAGCACATAGCGTAATTGCTGCTCAGATTTTGCAATTTTATCATTTGCAATATCCAGCTTAAGCTGATTAAAGCTTTCTGCAAGTTGATATTTTTCATTTTCTGAAATACCAATCACTAGCCCAATAAAAACGATGTATCTGATTAGGCCTAAAAATAATAGAACAGAGTAAGTAAAGACATTAATTGTGCCACCATCGGTAGCAAATCCAACATTAAGAAATACCAGTGTTAAGAGACGTATAAACCAAACTATACCAACTAGAAAAAATACAATCGTTAAAGTAGTCGCTAACTTCAAGTAAATTTGTTTTTGAATCTTCAAGCAGAAATAGGCCCCATAAAAACTGAGTGCACTTGAAGCTAATGCAATAATAATTGGCTGATGTTTCGAGTCAAATACCTCGCTAACCGCTACAAGACTGCCAATCAATAATAAGAAGGCTAAACCTGTTTTTATTAGGACTGTTCTAGGGGTAATCTTCTCACCAGCAAGAGAGGCTAGCGAGAAGTTAACCAAGATGGCACCCGAGACAGCTAATCCATTAGCAAATTTATACCAAATGAATTCAGGCAATTCTGCTTTTAGGATAATTAAAATAACTCCAGCCGCAGTCAAGAGGCAACCGATTGCCCAATACAAAATATAACGCGGTCTATTTCTCTTAAAAAGAAATAGGAGAAGTACCGCACCCGCTATAGAAGCAAGGGCAAAAAAAGAAAATAGGGAAAGAATAAAAATTTTTGTGGTCATATATAAAGCATATAGCTAAATTATTGGGTAATCACCATAAAAAGAATTATTCCAGTTTTAATTACTATTACAAAGTAATATCACGCTCTTGTCTGACGCAATCCACATAGTATTCGCTACGTCCACCCACATCCGCTTTGACTAGGCCATGGATATCAGTTTCAAAGCCCGGGAACTTCTCATTAAAGTCTCTAGCAAAGTAAAGATAATCAACAATCCGTTTATTAAAGCGCTCGCCTGGAATCAATAATGGGATACCTGGTGGGTATGGTGTTACCAGCATTGCAGTTACACGCCCCTCTAACCGATCTAGCGGCACACGATCGACTTCCTTATGAGCCATCTTAGCCCAAGCCTCTGAGGGCATCATCGCCGGCACCATATCTGAGGTGTACATCTCAGTCGTCATACGAGCTACATCACGTCCCTTGTAGAACTCATGAATCTGTTGACAGATATCTTTTAGGCCAACGCGCTCGTAACGAGGGTGTTTAGCTACAAACTCAGGCAAGACCTTCCACAAAGGAGCATTCTTATCAAAGTGATCCTTGAACTGCTGCAGTTCTGTAACGAGGGTATTCCAACGGCCTTTAGTAATACCAATAGTAAACATAATGAAGAAGGAATATAGGCCACACTTCTCAACGATCACACCATGCTCAGCAAGATACTTGGTCACAATACTTGCCGGAATACCCATGGAGCCAAAATTACCCTCAATATCTAAGCCCGGTGTAACTACCGTTGCTTTAATCGGGTCAAGCATATTGAAGTCTTTGGCTAGCTTGCCAAAATCATGCCAACTTGCATTAGGCTCTAACACCCAATCTGAGCGCTCGCCAATACCCTCTTCTGCTAAATGATCGGGGCCCCAAACCTTGAACCACCAATCGGCACCAAACTTATCATCAACTTCGCGCATCGCACGACGGAAGTCCATTGCTTCTGCAATCGACTCTTCCACCAAAGTAGTACCACCAGGCGATTCCATCATGGCAGCAGAAACGTCACAGGAAGCAATAATCGCGTACTGCGGACTGGTAGAGGTATGCATCAAATAAGCCTCATTAAAGCAATCTCGATCTAACTTGGTCTCTTCAGCATCCTGAACCAATACTTGAGAAGCTTGTGACAAACCAGCCAATAGCTTATGTGTAGATTGGGTTGCAAACATTAAACTTTTCTTGGTGCGCTTGCGATCAGAACCAATAGCATGCATATCCTTATAGAAGGGATGGAATGCAGCATGCGGCAACCAGGCTTCATCAAAATGTAAAGAGTCCACCTTGCCATCTAACATCTCTTTAATCATTTCTACGTTGTAGACAATGCCATCATAGGTACTTTGAGTGAGCGTCATTACGCGTGGAACTACGTTCTTATTTTTGATGAAGGGGTTGGCATCAATTTTCTTCTTAATATTAGCCCACTCAAACTCCTCTTTAGGAATTGGCCCAATGATGCCAAGGTGATTGCGGGTTGGCATCAAGAAAATGGGAATCGCGCCCATCATGGTGATCGAATGAATCACTGACTTATGGCAATTGCGATCTACCAGTACAACATCACCGGGGGCGACAGTAGAGTGCCAAACAATCTTGTTAGAGGTAGATGTGCCGTTGGTAACAAAGAACAAATGGTCAGCATTAAAGATACGAGCTGCATTGCGCTCACTTTGCAGTACTGGTCCAGTATGGTCTAGGAGTTGCCCTAATTCTTCAACAGCATTACAAACGTCAGCGCGTAGCATGTTCTCACCAAAGAATTGATGGAACATCCGGCCTACTGGGCTCTTTAAGAAAGCAACACCACCAGAGTGCCCTGGGCAATGCCAAGAGTAAGAACCTTCAGAAGCGTAGTTCGTCAGCGCACGGAAGAATGGGGGCGCCAATGAATCGAGATACACCTTTGCTTCACGAATGATGTGACGCGCCACAAACTCTGGAGTGTCTTCATTCATATGAATAAAGCCATGCAACTCGCGCAAGATGTCATTAGGCATATGGCGTGAAGTACGGGTTTCACCATACAAGAAAATAGGAATATCTTCGTTACGCTTACGCACTTCAGTAATGAAGGCGCGTAGATTATTTAAAGCAGGAAGATCATGGTCTTCAGAGTCAGAGTCAAATTCTTCATCGTCAATGGAGACGATAAAAGAAGAGGCACGGGAAGCTTGCTGGGCAAAAGAAGTTAAGTCGCCATAACTGGTTAGGCCAATAACCTCCATACCCTCATTCTCAATCGCCTCGGCGAGGTCGCGAATGCCTGAACCCGAAATATTTTCGGAGCGAAAGTCCTCATCAATAATGATGATTGGGAAACGAAATTTCATGGCTGCCCTTTAGGTTCGCGAACTAGAATTTGAGTGAAAAAAATTAAGTCTTAGGCAGGGTCACGCCCCGCTGACCTTGATACTTACCGCCGCGATCTTTATACGATGTGCCACAAATTTCATCACTCTCAAAAAAGAGTACTTGCGCACATCCTTCACCTGCATAAATCTTTGCAGGCAATGGCGTGGTGTTAGAAAACTCTAATGTGACATAACCTTCCCACTCTGGTTCGAATGGCGTGACGTTCACAATGATTCCGCAACGGGCATAGGTACTTTTACCAACGCAAACCGTTAATACGCTGCGCGGAATCTTAAAATACTCAACCGTTCTTGCTAAAGCAAATGAATTTGGTGGAATGATGCAAACATCACCCCTAAAATCGACGAAAGATTGATCATCGAAATTCTTTGGGTCAACAATGGTGCTGTTGATATTAGTGAAGATCTTAAATTCATCTGCGCAACGAATATCGTAGCCATAGCTTGATGTGCCATAACTCACAATTTTGTTGCCAGCAGCGTCTTGGCGAACTTGTCCAGGCTCGAAGGGGCTGATCATGCCTTGCTCGCCCATACGGCGGATCCAGTGGTCTGATTTAATAGTCATGGGCGAATTGTAAAACCTTAGCGTCCCATATCGATCATTTATCGGGTTTTGAGCACCAAAAATTAGCTGTTGTGGGTAAAAATCACACGCTCAGGGGCGTTATAGATCTCAAAGTGTTTCCCGGAGCAACGAGACAGAATGGTGAGATTGGTTTTGCGGGCCAACTCCAGACCCATGAGGGTTACACCCGAACGGGTTAGGAGGAAAGGTACGCCCATCTGTGCCCCCTTAATCACCATCTCTGAAGTGAGGCGCCCAGTCGTGAAAAAGATCAAATCTTTGCCAGTCTTATCAGCAAGCCACAGCAAACCAGAAATCGAGTCAACTGCATTGTGACGGCCTACATCCTCGATAAAGTAAAGGAGTCTCACCCCATCATTGCCTTGCCTCTCAAATACAGCGCAGGCATGAACCGAGCCCGACTTTTTGTAGATTGAGTCGTGTACTCGAATAGCATCGATCAAAGCGACGATGGCCTCTTGGGATAAATTAGGCCCATCTGGAAGGGAAATCTCTGACATCTCCTCCATGAGCCCCCCAAACATTGTTCCCTGGCCACAGCCGGTAGTGACAACCCGCTTGCTCGTCAGCGCATCAATATCGACCGTGCTGCGGCGTGTCTTGACGGCAGCAGAATCAGTCTCCCAGTCCACCTGGATGCTCTCAATATCATGTGGGGACTCAACTAAACGCTGATTACGTAAATAACCGAGAACCAAGGCTTCAGGAGCACTTCCTAGAGTCATCAAAGTCACTAGCTCGCGCTTATCCAAATAAATGGTTAAGGGGCGCTCTCCAGGGACATGGGTCAGCTTTTTTCTACCAGCCTCATCCAATATCTCGACCTCGTGCACCACAGGCACTGAGGCACTAGACATCTGGATATTCGGTTTTACGGCCATGTAATGCTTTCTGAATCGAGTGGAAATTGGAGTTTATCGATATTTAAGCTGACTTCGGGGTGTTTACTTTAACCGCAGACTAAAATCACTGCACAAGCTTGCATAATTACTCAATACCCCTAATTTAACCTTCTTATTTAAGTCCGCATTACATGAGCAGCTCCCAGCGTCGTTTACTTGTCACCTCCGCTTTGCCGTATGCCAATGGTCAGATCCATATCGGCCATTTGGTGGAATATGTGCAAACCGATATTTGGGTACGCTTTCAAAGGATGCGTGGTCATGAAGTGCATTACGTTGGCGCAGATGACACACACGGCACACCTATCATGCTGCGCGCAGAACAAGAAGGAATTACCCCAAAGGAATTAATCGCCAATGTTTGGAAAGAACATAAGCGTGACTTTGATAATTTCCTGATTTCTTTTGATAACTACTACACCACCGATAGCCCGGAAAATGAAAAACTGGCACAAAGCATCTATTTAAAACTGCGAGATGTGGGCCTGATTGAAAAACGTGCCATCGAGCAAGCTTATGATCCAGTCAAGGAAATGTTTCTTCCAGATCGCTTTATTAAAGGCGAATGCCCTAAGTGTGGCGCTAAAGATCAATATGGTGATAACTGCGAAAAATGTGGCGCTACCTACTCTCCTACTGATCTGAAGAACCCTTTCTCTGTGGTCAGTGGTGCAACACCAATCAAAAAAGTTTCGGATCATTATTTCTTTAAGTTATCAGATCCACGTTGTGAAACCTTCTTACGTGAATGGACTCAAGTCAAAACCCCTTTGCAACCCGAAGCACGCAATAAGATGAAAGAGTGGGTTGGTCAGCCAGGTGAAAGTAAGCTAGGTGACTGGGATATCTCTCGTGACGCTCCTTATTTTGGCTTTGAAATTCCTGACGCTCCAGGCAAGTATTTCTATGTCTGGCTTGATGCCCCAATTGGCTACTATGCCAGTTTTCTCAATTACTGCCAGGCTAAAGGGTTGAACTTTGATGAGTGGGTCAAGCCAGATACCACCACCGAGCAATACCATTTTATTGGTAAAGATATTTTGTATTTCCATACTCTGTTCTGGCCAGCGACTCTGAAATTTGCAGGCTATCGCACGCCGACCAATGTGTTTGCTCATGGCTTTCTCACCGTTGATGGTGAGAAGATGAGTAAGTCACGCGGCACATTGATCTCTGCTAACAGCGTGATTGAATGTGGCTTTAATCCTGAGTGGTTCCGGTATTACTTCGCTACCAAGCTTAATGACAGCATGGAAGATTTAGATTTAAATCTGCAAGACTTTGTCGCACGAGTCAATAGTGATTTGTTGGGCAAGTACATCAATATTGCAAGTCGTAGCGCAGGCTTCTTAGTAAAACGTTTTGGTGGCGTTGTATCTGATGATGCAATGAACAATCCACTACTCAAGGAAATTAGCGCTTCAAGCGAACAAATTGCAGCGCTTTATGAAGGACGTGAATACGCAAAAGCCTTGCGAACTGTCATGGAGCTCGCCGATAAGGTGAATGCCTTTGTTGATGAAAATAAGCCTTGGGAAGTTGCCAAAGACCCAGAGCGAGAGGCTGACTTGCAGCGCATTTGCAGTGTCACTCTTGAGGCTTTCCGTATGCTCAGCCTCTATCTCAAGCCAGTGATTCCACAAGTGGCTATGGGTGTCGAAGAATTCTTCTCCTTGCCTCCGCAATCCTGGAGCGATATCTGCACACCGCTGTCCAGCAAGAACCCGATCAAGGCTTATAAGCACCTAATGGCTCGGGTGGAAGCCCCTCAAATTGAGGCTTTGCTAGCCGTAAACTTATAAAAATCGCCCTAAAAAGCACCTATAATGGCGGGTGTAGTCCTTAGATGACTTTTGTAATTAAATAGTATAAGTCATTGAATTTATTGAGTATTTTAGGAAACACCATGGCAAGATATCAATCTGAAATCACCCAGTTCTTAAATGAACTCAAGTCCGAGAAACCAGAGCTCGAGGCAGACCAGCAAGCTGGTCGCGCCCTATTGTGGGACAAAGAGCCCCTGAGCATTGAAGATCAACGCCGCGCAAAAGCTGCCAAATTAAAACAACGCGCTTACGTTTATTCGAATGACTAATACGAGCAATACATCTGGTGCTGAGCCAAGCGCTGAGTCGACTTCCAGTTTATTAGATAGCACTCCGTCTGTAACCGATGGGATGTCAGCAGCGTTTGCCAAACTTTATGGCGAACCCCTCTTTAAGCTCCCTACCGATCTGTATATTCCACCAGATGCACTAGAAGTTTTTCTAGAGGCATTTGAAGGCCCATTAGATCTTTTGCTTTACCTCATTCGTAAACAGAATTTCAACGTACTCGATATTCCAATGGCGCAGGTTACCCAACAGTACCTGAGCTACATTGATCAAATTCGCCATACCAATCTGGAACTTGCCGCTGAGTATTTATTGATGGCAGCGATGTTGATCGAAATTAAATCTCGCATGCTGCTGCCAATGAAGAAAGCAGATAGCGAAGAAGAAGTAGATGATCCGCGCGCAGAATTAGTCCGACGCCTCTTAGAGTATGAGCGTATGAAGCTTGCTGCACAAGAGCTCGACCAAATTCCGCAACAGGGCCGTGACTTCCAAATTGCGCATGGCTTTGTAGATACCACTGTTGCCATTAGCTGGCCAGAAGTAAACTTAGATGATCTACAAATGGCCTGGCGTGACGTTTTGCACCGCGCCAAACTCAACCAGCATCACACTATTACCCGCGAACAATTATCTGTCCGAGACTTTATGACGCGGATCTTGCGTCGCTTACAGGGTGCGCGCTTTGTAGAGTTTGGCGAGTTATTTGAAGACGCTATTAAATCTGGTGGAGGTGTCTCAGTCGTCATTGTCAACTTCATTGCGATGCTCGAGCTCTCACGCGAAGCCTTGGTAGAGATTACTCAGGCCGAGCCCTATGCACCAATTTACGTTCGCCTTGCCTATACTCCTGTTGCATGAAAATTATTAGCGATATTCAAGAGTTACGCGACCACTTGCGCGGTCAAAACCGTGCCTCCTTTGTGCCAACGATGGGCAATCTGCATGAAGGGCATTTATCACTCATGCGCCTAGCAAGACAACATGGCGATCCAGTAGTTGCCAGCATCTTTGTCAATCGCTTGCAATTTGGCCCTAATGAAGACTTTGATAGCTACCCCCGTACCATGCAAGCGGATATCGAGAAATTAGAAAAAGAAGGTGTCTATATTCTGTTTGCGCCGACAGAGCGTGATTTATACCCGCAGCCACAGGAATACCGAGTTGACCCACCACAGCAGCTCGGCGATATCCTCGAAGGAGAATTTCGTCCTGGCTTCTTCAAAGGTGTTTGCACGGTTGTATTGAAACTGTTTTCTTGCGTAGAGCCCAAGGTTGCGGTATTTGGTAAAAAAGATTATCAACAGCTGATGATTATTCGGCAGATGGCTAAACAGTTTGCTCTGCCAGTCAATATCGTTCCCGCTGAAACCATTCGTGCTGATGATGGCTTAGCTCTTTCATCACGTAATGGCTATCTGTCGGCAGACGAGCGTGCAGAAGCACCAGAGCTACAAAGAACGCTGCAGAATGTGCGCGAACAAGTTCTTGAATTAAAAGAGCGTAATACCCAGTCACTCTCTGAGATTGAAAAGAAAGCAGTGGCAATCCTTACTGGACGTGGTTGGAATCCAGATTACATCGCTATTCGTAAACAAAGTGATTTGGCTCCAGCTTCCAATGAAAGCTTACAAGCAGATGAGCCACTCGTCATTCTCACAGCAGCAACGATTGGCAAAACCCGCTTGATTGATAACCTAGAGATTTAATCTAGGTCTGTACCGGTACTACGGTTACCAGTTGAATCATTCCCAAATCTGACTCTTGCAACATTTGGCTATGCAGAATATATGGCCCAATGAAATCATTAAAGCGCATACGAAAAGTAATGGAGGTCGGCATTTCAGGTGTTCCTCCTGCTGGTAAGGCAACTGTATCGCACCAATAAGGCTTCACTGGATTGCCGTTAACCTTGGTGATGTACATGGGATTGACATGAATATGAAAGGCATGGGCGATAGGATTGAAATTGAAAATAGTCCACTCCTCAACAGCACCCAAAATGACATTCTGAGTAATGGTGTTAGAGGCTTGTAGTTGATATTCATATACTGGCATCTTAAATGGTGGAATGT
>Ga0194038_1000531_pt1 | contig 16675 bp, 15 predicted proteins | sample JunL226m_MetaG_FD_148630 | JGI IMG/M metagenome (GOLD analysis project Ga0194038, IMG submission 148630) | Anoxic zone freshwater microbial communities from boreal shield lake in IISD Experimental Lakes Area, Ontario, Canada - Jun2016-L227-6m | ecosystem: Environmental > Aquatic > Freshwater >... | reverse complement strand
CCCGATATTTCCGGATGACCGGACGCAATGTGCTGCATGCGTTGGGCTTCGACTCATTCGGACTTCCTGCCGAGCAGTACGCCGTTCAGACCGGTACCCATCCGCGGACGAGAACCGAAGCCAATATCGTCAACTTTCGACGCCAGCTGGGCCGGTTGGGACTCGGACATGACCAACGCCGCAGCTTCTCCACCACGGACGTCGACTTCTACAGGTGGACACAGTGGATATTTCTGCAGATCTATAACGCGTGGTTCGATCCGGCGCTGAACAAGGCCCGGCCGGTAAGTGAGCTGATCGCCGAATTCGACAGTGGCGCAAGGCACCTCGACGATGGCCGGACTTGGTCCGAGCTTTCCGCCGGTGAGCGTGCGGATGTGGTGGACGGCCACCGTCTGGTGTACCGGGCCGAGTCGCTGGTCAACTGGTGCCCGGGCCTGGGAACCGTGCTGGCCAACGAAGAGGTCACCGCCGATGGGCGTAGTGACCGGGGAAACTTCCCCGTCTTCCGGAAGCGTTTGCGTCAGTGGATGATGCGGATCACCGCCTACTCCGACCGTTTACTCGAGGATCTCGACGTGCTGGACTGGCCGGACAAGGTCAAGGCCATGCAGCGCAACTGGATCGGCCGATCCACCGGGGCCGCGGTGCTCTTCGCCGCTGGCGATGCCGACATCGAGGTGTTCACGACGCGCCCGGACACTCTGTTCGGAGCCACCTACCTGGTGCTGGCGCCCGAGCATGAACTCGTCGACCGCCTCGCCGCGACACAGTGGCCCGATCAGGTCGACGAGCGCTGGACGGCCGGTGCGGCCGACCCGGTGGAGGCGGTCGCCGGGTATCGCCGATCAATCGCAGCCAAGTCCGATCTGGAACGCCAGGAGAACAAGGCCAAGACCGGTGTATTCCTCGGCAGCTATGCGACCAATCCGGCGAACGGCCAGCAGGTCCCGATCTTCATTGCGGACTACGTTCTGCTCGGGTACGGAACCGGAGCCATCATGGCGGTGCCCGGTCACGACTCCCGCGACTGGGAGTTCGCCACCGAATTCGGGCTGCCAGTAGTTGAAGTCATCACCGGCGGCGACGTCGCAACGGAGGCGTACACGGGCGACGGCGCCCTGGTGAACTCCGACTATCTTGACGGGCTCAACGTGAGCGCCGCCAAAGAAGCGATCATCGCCAGACTCGAAGCCAGCGGCGGCGGCCATGGCCGCATTGAGTACAAACTGCGGGACTGGCTGTTCGCCCGCCAACGATATTGGGGCGAGCCGTTTCCCATCGTCGATGACGCGGACGGCCGCGCGCACCCGCTGCCCGATTCGATGCTTCCGGTGGAACTGCCTGACATCGAGGACTATGCACCGGTGTCATTCGACCCGCAGGACGCTGCTAGCGAACCCTCACCGCCGCTGAACAAGGCCGACGAGTGGGTGCATGTCGAGCTCGACCTCGGTGACGGTCTGCGCCCCTACACCCGCGACACCAACGTCATGCCGCAATGGGCGGGTAGCTCGTGGTACGAGTTGCGCTACGCCGACCCCCATAACGCCGAGCAGTTCTGCGCGCCGGAGAACGAGGCCTACTGGATGGGTCCGCGGCCGGCCGAACATGGCGCAGGCGATCCCGGTGGGGTGGATCTCTACGTCGGTGGCGTCGAACATGCCGTGCTGCACCTTCTGTATTCGAGGTTCTGGCACAAGGTGCTCTACGACCTCGGCCACGTCACGTCGCGGGAACCCTATCGCCGCCTGGTGAATCAGGGGTACATCCAGGCATTCGCCTATACCGATGCTCGCGGCTCCTATGTACCGGCCGCCGACGTTGTTGAACGCGGCGGCAAGTTCTTTCTGCCCGGACCCGAGGGCGACGCCGAGGTCTTCCAAGAGTTCGGCAAGATCGGTAAGAGCCTGAAGAACTCAATCTCGCCCGACGAGATCTGCGACGGCTACGGTGCGGACACCCTTCGGGTTTATGAGATGTCGATGGGTCCGCTGGAAGCCTCGCGGCCGTGGGCGACCAAGGACGTCGTCGGTGCGCACCGCTTCCTGCAGCGGGTGTGGCGGTTGGTGGTTGACGAAACCAGCGGGCAGACAAGGGTTTCCGCTGATGCGCTGGATGATGAGAGCCTCCGGCAATTGCACCGGACCATCGCCGGGGTATCTGAGGACTTTGTCGGACTGCGGAATAACACCGCGGCAGCCAAGTTGATCGAGTACACCAACTACCTGACCAAGGCCGGCATCAGCGCCCGAGCGGCCCTGGAGCCGCTGGTGCTGATGGTCGCGCCGCTGGCACCCCACCTGGCGGAGGAACTCTGGCACCGACTCGGCCACGAGCAGTCGCTGGCGCACGGTCCGTTCCCGGAGGCCGACCCCCGCTATCTCGTCACCGACACCGTCGAATACCCGGTTCAGGTCAACGGCAAGGTTCGCGGCCGCATCACCGTCGCCGCCGACGCCGGACGCGATGTCCTGGAGGCGGCCGCATTGGCCGATGAGAAGGTGGCCGCTTTTCTGGCCGGCGCCACACCGAAGACGGTCATCGTGGTGCCCGGCCGATTGGTCAACTTCGTCATGTAGTCGGGCGTCGCCGGGATTCAGTGCCGCCCGCGTGGGCGGATCACCACCTGGTGGGTGTGGGCGTCTGCCGGTGTGGCGACAACCGTGGCAACCACACCGGCGACGGTCTGCGGCGTGAGGAAGTTGGCCGGGTCGTAATGCCCGCCCTCGTAGGCCACGAGACCATGCTGCATCTCGGTGTCGACTCGGCCAGGGTGGATGCTGGTGACCCGCAGTAGCGGTTCATCTGTGCGCAACGAGTCGGCGAATGCCCGCAATGCGAACTTGCTCGCCGAGTACGAGGCCAGGCCGGGTGAGGCGGTCAGGCCCGAACCGGAGTTGATGAAGATCACCTGGCCGCGCGCGGCGCGCAACGCAGGCAGCAGCGCACAGGTGAGCGTGACCGCACCCGTCACGTTGACCTCGAAGGTGGCCCGCCACTCGTCCGGGACGGACTCGGCGACCCGGCCGGGATAGGCCACACCGGCGTTGTGCACCAGAACGTCGAGTCTGGTGAGCACCTCCGCGGCGGCTTCGATACCTTCGGGGTCGGTCAGGTCCATGGGCCAGGTGGTGGCGCCCAGCCTGGCCGCGACAGCGTCGAGGTGTGTGGACGGCCGACCGGCCAACAGCAGGGCGTGGGAAGGCGCCAGGGCCTCAGCGATTGCTTCACCGATGCCCCTTCCGGCTCCGGTGATCAGCGCGGTGCGCATGGTGTGCCGCTCTTCTTCACCGCTTCGCTCGGCATCGTCATCGGCGCGGCCCGGCATGTCGGTCACCCTACCGATCCGCACTCGGGGCCCGCGCACCGCAGAATGGAGGCGTGACGTTCGATGCCGGCTTCGCGCCGACCCAGCTTGCTGCCCGTGCGGCCTACCTGCTTCGCGGCAATGACCTTGGCGCCATGACGTCGGCGGCACCGCAGCTATACCCGCATATGTGGAGTTGGGACGCGGCGTTCGTGGCGGTCGGGCTTGCTTCGTTGAGCGTGGAGCGGGCGGTCGTGGAATTGGACACCCTGCTGTCGGCGCAGTGGGCCAACGGGATGATCCCGCATATCGTCTTCGCCCCCGGGGTCGACGGTTACTTTCCCGGCCCTGACCGGTGGGCGTGTTCGGAGCTCGCCGCCGCCGCGCCATCCGGCCAGCAGACCTCGGGTATCACCCAGCCGCCGGTGCATGCGATCGCGGTACAGCGCATCCTCGATCGGGCCCGCACCCGCGGACGCTCAACCCGTGCGGTTGCCGAGACTTTCCTGGACCGGCGCTGGAACGATCTCGTGCGCTGGCATCGCTGGCTGGCCGAGGCACGCGACCCGGATCAGCGCGGCAGGGTGACGCTGTACCACGGGTGGGAATCCGGTATGGACAACTCGCCGCGCTGGGATGCCGCTTACGCACGCGTGGTCGCCGGTGGGATGCCGACGTATGAGCGCGCAGACACCCATATCATTACCGACCCCGGTCAGCGACCATCCGACGGCGAGTACGACCGCTACCTGTGGTTGTTGGAAGAGATGAAATCGGCGAGATACGACGATCACCTGTTGCCGAATGTGATGAGCTTCGCCGTGGAGGACGCCTTCTTTTCAGCGATCTTCTCCCTCGCCTGCGATGTGCTGGCCAATATCGGCGAGGATCACAAGCGGCCCAAGGCCGATGTCCGCGAATTGTATTCCTGGGCCGAGCGATTCCGCGTCGGCGTCGTCGAAACCACCGACCAAAGATCAGGTGCAGCAAGGGATTTCGATCTCCGCTCGCAATCCTGGATCGCGACGGAAACCGCCGCCCAGTTCGCTCCCCTGCTGTGCGGGGGCTTACCGCACGGACAGGAGAGAGCGCTGCTTCAACTTCTGGAAGGTCCCAGATTCTGCGGTTACCCCGACCTGAAGTACGCGCTGATTCCCTCGACCTCACCGGTGTCGAAGGACTTCCGGCCACGGGAGTACTGGCGGGGTCCGGTCTGGCCGGTGCTGACGTGGCTGTTCTCCTGGGCCTTCGCGCGGCGCGGCTGGGCGGAGCGGTCCCTGATGCTTCGTACCGAAGGACTTCGACAGGCCAGCGACGGAACTTTTGCCGAGTACTACGAACCGTTCACCGGGGAACCGTTGGGCAGTATGCAGCAGTCATGGACGGCGGCCGCGGTTCTGGATTGGTTGGGCTGATCGATTCGGGTTCAGCCGATTTCGACGCTGGTGAGATGTTCCAGCGCCTTGAGTGCGCGCACCAGGTCGGCACGCTCGGCATCGGTGAGCCGGTCCAGTAATTCGGCCAGGTGAAGCCGACGGGCCTCAAGTGCTTCCCGGTATTGGACCAAGCCCTCGGGTGTCACTTCGACGAGCACTGCCCGCATATCGGAGGGGTCGCGGGAGCGCTTCACCAGACCGAGCTTCTCAAGTCGCCGGATCGCCACCGTGGTGGTGGGGGTGCGCACCCGCTCACGGGCGGCCAACTCCGTCATCCGGATGGGTCCGCTGTCCAGCAGGGTCAACAGGATGGACACCTGCGCCAACGTCAGGTCGGGCCGCGACCCGCTATTGGTGTCACCGCGGCGCACGACCGTGATCAGTTTGGACACCACCCGCTGCAGCTCACCGGCCAAGTCGATGACCTGCGATTCGGGCGTTGACATAGTTTGCGAGTCTAACTGTTGCGGGTCGCCGACTCATGAGAAGTTCGCATGTCCGTTGGCGCGGGGATCAACGGCCGTCGCGCCAACGGACCAGCGTCTCGGCCGGTCCGAGGTTGTAATCGGGGCCGCCGCAGCCGACGGTCATCAGAGTCACGCCGAGGTTCGCCAGCGCCTCCGCATTGGCCACCAGGGTCTCGCCGTCTCGGCCCTCCACTCCCGACGAACGCTCCACCGCTTCAGGGTCACGGCCGGTGTCTGCGCAATGCCGGGCCAGTACCGCCGCCTTACCCGGGTAGGTGGTGGCATTGGTGAAGGAGTGCCAAATGTCGGCGTGTTCGGCGACCAGTCGCAGCGTTTTGCGTTCGCCCTGCCCACCGATCAGGATCGGGATCTTCCGGGTGGGGGCCGGATTGAGTTTGGCCAGCCGTGAGTTGATCCGCGGCAGTGCAGCCGCGAGGTCGTCGAGACGGCTGCCGGCGGTGCCGAACTCGTAGCCGTACTCGTCATAGTCCTTCTGCATCCACCCCGAACCGATACCGAGGATCAGCCGCCCGCCCGAGATGTGGTCGACGGTTCGGGCCATATCGGCCAGTAATTCGGGGTTGCGATAGGAGTTACAACTGACCAGCGCGCCGATCTCGACTCGCGAGGTCTGCTCGGCCCAGGCGCCCAGCATGGTCCAGCACTCATAGTGGGCACCTTCGGGATCGCCGTAAAGCGGGTAGAAGTGATCCCAGTTGAATACGACATCGACGCCGAGGTCCTCGCAGCGGCGCACGGCATCGCGGATCTGGGTGTAGTCAGGAGCGTGCTGTGGTTGAAGCTGGACACCGATTCGGATGGGGAAGGTCATGGCCTCAGGTTAAGGCCCGGCGTCGAGCGGCGGGCGGCCAAGTACCGAACGCAGGATCTCCACCAATGCACGCGGCTGGTCGCCCTGCACCGAGTGCCCGGCGTCGGGAACGATGATCACCTGCTGGAAGCCGGGTGCTACGCGGGCGAACTGAGCCGCGTCGTCGTCGTTGACGAAAAACGAGTTCGCGCCGCGCACCAACGTTGTCGGCGCAGTGAGCGCGGCCGCGTCGTCCCACAGCGAATTGAATCCGTCGCCTTTGCGAAAGGTGTCGTAACGCCAGGTCCAGCTGCCGTCGTCGAGTTTCTTAGAATTGTGAAAAACCCCGCGCCGCAACGATTCCCGGGACCGGTGCGGAGACGCCGCGACGGTGACGTCCACCATGGCGGCAAAGCTGGGGAAGTTCCGCTCGCCCTCAACCAGTGCCACGGCACCCATCTGTGCCTGGGTCATCTGCTCGTGGCGTTCGGGCGCGGACGGCGTGACGTCGACCATCACAAGCTTGGGAACCAACTCCGGCGCGGTGACCGCCAACCGCATGGCGGTCAGGCCGCCCAGCGACATGCCGACTACCAGGTCGGCATCCGATGCAAGCTCACGGACCACAGGTTCGACTGCCGCCGCGTTGAGCTTGGGCCCATAATCGCCGTCCTCGCGCCAGGACGATCGGCCGTGGCCGGGCAGATCGATGGCCAGTGCCGGCAGGCCCAGGCCGAGGATGACGGTGTCCCAGGTGTGCGCGTTTTGACCGCCGCCGTGCAGGAACACCACCCGGGGTAGATCGGTACCCCAGCGCAGGGCGCTGATCGGCCCGCGGTCCAGGCGGGTGACGGCCGGAAGCGGACCCGCTACTGCGGCCTGGGCGGCGTTTTCGCTCAGCAACGCGAATTCGTCGAGGGCGAGCAACTCGTCGTCAGAAATCACGGTGTCCATATAACGCGAGAGTGCGCCCCGATCGTGTTTCGGGGTGAAATCGCGATCTGGGCGCACTCTCGACGAGGGGAACTACTCGCCGGCGATGAACTCCTCAAGCTGTGCCCGGGCGATGTCGTCGGGAAGCTGCTTCGGCGGGCTCTTCATCAGGTAGGCCGAGGCGGCGACCACCGGGCCACCGATACCGCGGTCCTTGGCGATCTTGGCCGCACGCACCGCGTCGATGATGACGCCTGCGGAGTTCGGCGAGTCCCACACCTCGAGTTTGTACTCGAGGTTGAGCGGTACGTCACCGAAGGCACGGCCCTCGAGTCGGACGTAGGCCCACTTGCGATCGTCGAGCCAGCCGACGTGATCGGACGGTCCAATATGGACGTCCTTGGCATTGAATTCCTTCTGCAGGTTGGAGGTGACGGCCTGGGTCTTGGAGATCTTCTTGGACTCCAACCGTGAACGCTCCAGCATGTTGAGGAAGTCCATGTTGCCGCCGACGTTCAGTTGCATGGTGCGATCGAGTTGAACGCCACGGTCCTCGAACAGTTTCGCCATCACGCGGTGGGTGATGGTGGCACCGACCTGGCTCTTGATGTCGTCGCCCACGATCGGCACGCCCGCATCGGCGAACTTCTTGGCCCACACCGGATCAGAGGCAATGAACACCGGCAGTGCGTTGACGAACGCCACGCCGGCGTCGATCGCGCACTGGGCGTAGAACTTGTCGGCCTCCTCCGAACCCACCGGCAGGTAGGACACCATCACGTCAACCTTGTTGTCCTTGAGCACTTTCACCACGTCAACCGGCTGCTCGTCGGAGAGCTCAATGGTCTCGGCGTAGTACTTGCCGATGCCATCCAGCGTCGGTCCGCGGCGCACGACCACATTGGATGGCGGCACATCGGCGATCTTGATGGTGTTGTTCTCCGAGGCGAAGATGGCCTCGGAGAGGTCGAAGCCCACCTTCTTGGCATCGACGTCGAATGCGGCGACGAATTTCACGTCGCGCACGTGGTAGGCGCCGAGCATCACATGCATCAGGCCGGGGACCGCCGAGTGCGGGTCGGCGTCCTTGTAGTACTCCACGCCCTGAACCAGTGAGGACGCGCAGTTACCGACACCGACGATGGCGACGCGCACATCCGTCGACGCTCCCCGCGCGTTGTGCTCAGTCATGGACGTTCTCCTTCGTGTACTTCTGTTTATCGGGTTTTACTTCAGCCTTGCTCCGAGTGGCTTTGGGCCACCCGTTCCGCGGCGATCAGTTCGTTGAGCCAGGTGACTTCCCGCTCGCTGGACTCAAGGCCCAATTGATGCAGTTGCCGGGTGTAGCGATCCAATGAGTTACTCGCCCGCGCGATGGCATCGCGCAAACCCTCGCGGCGTTCCTCCACCTGACGGCGACGCCCCTCGAGGATTCGCATCCGGGCCGCCGCGGGTGTCCGGTTGAAGAACGCCAGATGCACGCCGAAACCGTCGTCGGTGTAGTTCTGCGGGCCGGTATCCGCCACCAACTCGGTGAACCGTTGCCGGCCGGAGTCGGTGAGTTGGTAGACACGGCGGGCGCGCCGCAATACCGCGGTGCCCTCGGGGGCGGCGTCTTCGGCGATCAAGCCGTCGGTCTGCATCCGGCGAAGTGCCGGGTACAGCGAACCGTAGGAGAATGCCCGGAAGGCTCCCAGCAGTCCGGTCAACCTTTTACGCAACTCGTAGCCGTGCATCGGAGACTCGAGCAGAAGCCCCAGGATCGCGAGTTCCAGCATCGAGTCACCTCCCTGTGCGCTGAATTTAGGGTGTTACAACACCTCTACCAATAGTATCGGAGCGATATATTCGCCGCCAATTCAGGGTAGCTAAAGTCGTTGGAGCTGCACAAACCCGGTTACGGGTAATTGATCCGCTTGACCGAGCCGTCCGCGTTGAGCTCGATGAAGCCGCCGCCGAAGTCGCTGGAAACGTAGATCGACAGGCTCAGCGTGCCCGGCGCGGTCGGATCGCGGCCCGGCTCGATGATCAGGTACGTGGTCTTGACGTCGGCGGGCTTGATGCCGAGTGTTTCCGGTGCTCCCCGCAGCACCCCGACGATCGCCCTGATGTCGAACTTGCCGAGGTCGACGAGGGTGGCGTCGCCCCCGGCCGCCGATGACGTCGGATCGTCGAAGCCACCGCGGTAGTAGTAGTTCAGCGCGCGGCGCCCATCGCTGGGATCAGGTCGGTCCAGGGAGGCGTAGTCGGGGTAGATGACCAGCCGGTAGCCCGTGGTGTCGCCGAACTTCGTCTTCATCTGCTCCAGCAGACCGGTAAGACCTCCCAGTGATTGCAGCTGCCGGGGCGGGGTCAGCACCACCGGCGCGACGCCGTCGGGTTTAGCACCCGGATCGGAGGTGAAGTCCAACGGTGAACTGGTATTGCCATACAGACCCCAGCCGACGCCGACGCCGATACTCAAGCCCAGCAACACCAATGCGGCGCCGATGGCACTTCGCATGCCCCAGCCGGCTCGTGAACCCGGATCGGTTCGCGACCCGAAAACGGGCACCCGCAGTGCCGGAAGCTGTACCGGCGCATTGGCTGTCTGCAGATCGCTCACCAGCGAGCGCAGTTCCCCGAGCGTGGCGGCATTCGTTGCGGTCTTGACCCGTTCAGCGTGCTCCGTCATCGAGAGCTGGCCCTCGGACAGCGCGGTGTCGAGAATCTGGCAGGTGTCGGAGCGGTCGCTGTCTTTGGCCCTGGTGCTGGCCGTCTTGCTGATCGCCACTGAGCCATCGTAGGAGGGCAATCGCAGGAGGCGCTCGCAGGACTTACCGGTCGGTCGCACATCCGCGTCCGGGGCACCGACGTACTCTGGTCAGCGTGCGATTGCAGCGACAGGTGGTGGACTACGCGCTTCGGCGCCGTTCCCTGCTGGCTGAGGTCTACTCCGGTCGCACCGGTGTGACTGAAGTCTGTGATGCCCACCCCTACCTGCTGCGTGCTGCCAAGTTCCACGGGAAGCTCAGCGCGGTGATGTGTCCGATCTGCCGTAAGGAACAACTCACCCTGGTTTCGTGGGTTTTCGGCGACCACCTGGGTGCTGTCTCGGGGTCTGCACGAACCGCCGAGGAGTTGATCCTGCTGACGACCCGGTTCGATGAGTTCTCCGTACACGTGGTGGAGGTTTGTCGGACCTGCAGTTGGAATCATCTGGTGAAGTCGTACATGCTCGGCACGCCCCGCGCCGCAAAGGGCTCGCCGGGCACCCGGACTGCGCGCCGTACGGGCGCGCGCACGGCCAGTGAATAGCGACGAGGGCCAGGACCGCTCGGCCACCGGACCGCGTCACAGGCCTGAAGGTCGCGAGCCGACACCTGAGTGGCCCGACGATGTGCACACCATCCGTCAGCCGATTCCGGCCGACGAACACCGTACTTCCGTGATGCCCGCAGGGCCCGAGTCCGCTACATCCGCGGCGCCCGATGACCAGGTCCAGGCGGTCAAGGCAGCACTCGACCGGCCCACGGTAAAGCCGGGAATGCGGCGGACGGTGCCACCCGCAGGGCCGCCCCCGGCACCGCCCGCCAGGCCGTCGAACGGCGGCAGTCAGGAGCCGTCCGCCTACCTGCGATGGCGGCAACTGTTCGCCGGCTGGAGCGTGCGCCGCTGGCTGGCTGCAGCCGCCGCGGTCTTCGTCGTGCTGCCGATCCTCACGTTCGGGATGGCCTACCTGATCGTGGCGGTTCCCAAGCCGGGTGATATCCGCACCAACCAGGTGTCCACGATCCTGGCGAGTGACGGTTCCGAGTTGGCGAAAATCGTTCCGCCGGAAGGCAACCGGGTCGACGTTGATATCGCTCAAGTGCCGGTCCATGTCCGAAACGCAGTGATGGCCGCCGAGGACCGCGACTTCTACACCAACCCGGGCTTCTCGGTCTCCGGCTTCGCCCGAGCGGTACGCAACAATCTGTTCGGCGGCGACATTCAGGGCGGATCGACGATCACGCAGCAGTACGTCAAAAACGCACTCGTCGGGGATCAACGGTCCGGCATCGGCGGTCTGATCCGCAAAGCCAAGGAGTTGGTCATCTCGACCAAGATGAGCCAGCAGTGGTCCAAAGACGAAGTGCTGCAGGCATATCTGAACATCATCTACTTTGGGCGCAGCGCCTACGGAATCTCGGCGGCATCAAAGGCCTACTTCGATAAACCGGTCGATCAGCTGACCATCTCAGAGGGCGCGTTGCTGGCCGCGCTTATCCAGCGACCCTCGACGCTGGATCCTGCAGTAGACCCCGACGGTGCACTGGCCCGGTGGAACTGGGTCCTCGACGGCATGGTGACCATCGGCGCGCTGTCACAGGAGGAACGTGACCAACAGGTGTTCCCGGAGACCGTCGCGCCGGATAAGGCCAAGACCGAAAATCTGACCACCGGTCCCAACGGACTGATCGAGCGTCAGGTCACCAAGGAACTCCTCGAATTATTCAACATCGACCAGGACACGCTGAACACCCAGGGACTCCAGATCACCACGACGATCGATTCACAGGCTCAGAAGGCCGCCGAGAATGCCGTTGCCAATTACCTGGACGGCCAGCTGCCCGATATGCGCTCAGCGGTGGTATCCATCGACCCACGCACCGGCGGGGTGAAGGCGTACTACGGCGGCTCGGATGCGGCGGGCTTCGACTTCGCCCAGGCCGGTCTGCCCACCGGTTCGTCGTTCAAGGTGTTCGCTCTTGTCGCCGCACTCGAACAGGGCATGGGTCTGGGTTATCAGGTCGACAGCTCGCCGCTGAAGGTCGACGACAAGCTGACCATCAACAACTCCGAGGGCGAAAGCTGTGGCACCTGCAATATCGCCGAAGCGCTCAAGCGCTCGCTGAACACCGTCTACTACCGACTGATGCTGAAGCTCAAGAACGGCCCGGTCGATGTGGCTGAGGCCGCGCACCGCGCGGGCGTTGCGGAGAGCTTCCCCGGAGTGGAACACACCCTCTCCGAGGATGGACTGGGCGGTCCTCCAGGGGCCGGTGTTGTGCTGGGCAAGTACGAGACCCGGGTCATCGACATGGCCTCGGCCTACGCCACGATTGCCGCCTCCGGCATCTACCACCGCCCGCACTTCGTGGAAAAGGTGGTCAACGCCCAGGGTGAGGTGCTGTTCGACGCCGCCACCGAAGACACCACCGGTGAGCGCCGAATCGAGAAGCCCGTCGCCGACAATGTCATCGCCGCCATGCAGCCGATCCCCGGCTGGTCCAATGGCCATACCCTGGCCGGCGGCCGAACCTCTGCGGCCAAGACCGGAACACACCAACTCGGCGACACCGGTGCCAACCGAGATGCCTGGATGGTCGGTTTCACGCCGTCGCTGTCGACGGCGGTCTGGGTGGGCACCGTCAAAGGCGACCAGCCGTTGGTCAACAGTTGGGGCGGATCGGTCTATGGATCCGGGCTTCCGGCCGACATCTGGAAGGCCACCATGGACGGTGCCCTGAAGGGCACCGACTTCGAGTCCTTCCCCACGCCCGCCGAGGTAGGCGGCTACGCCGGTGTGCCGGCCCCGCCGCCTGAGCCGGCCCGCCCGAGCCCACCGCCGGGTGAGGGTCCCGGCGGAGTGCCACTGGACCCTGCAGCGCCGCCGCCACCGACGGGTTTTGAGGTACTGCCCGGAATCACCATTCCGTTTCCGCCGCCGGGCAATCCACCGCCGCCGCCGCCGGAGCCGGCCCCCGCCGCGGCGCCACCGGTCGACGCGAACGTGCCTGCCGCGCCACCTCCGCCCCCGTGACCCGAGGTCCTTCCGGTGGCTTGCTGCCAGGCGGATGGTCACGCTCGACGGTGTCGCCTCTGCCGCTTGCCGACGATCTGCGCAGTGCTGACGATCGCGACCTGCCCAGTCGCACCGACACACTGGGTGCGGCGCTCTCGCAGGTAGTCGGCGGACCGGTGGGCCGCCACGCGTTGGTTGGCCGGACCCGGGTGTTCACGCCGCTTCGGGTCATGTTCGCAGTTGCGTTGGTGTTCTTGGCGCTGGGGTGGTCCACGAAGGCACCCTGCTTACAGACGGTCGGCACCGGCTGGCCGGACCAGCGGGTTGCCAATTGGGAGAACCAGCGTGCCTACTACGAATTCTGCTACTCCGACACGGTGCCGTTGTACGGCGCAGAGTTGTTGAGCCAGGGAAAGTTTCCATACAAGTCAAGCTGGCTGGAACTGGACGCGAACGGCAAACCCCGGATCCAGTACGACGGCCGGAGCGCGGTGCGCTACATGGAATATCCGGTGCTGACCGGTGTCTACCAGTTCGTGTCGATGTCGCTGGCGAAGACCTACACCGCCATCGCCAAATCGAGCGGACTGGCGTTGCTGGCCGGGGTCGCAGAGGTGGTGATGTTCTTCAACGTCGCGGCCTTCGGTCTGGCGCTCGCGTGGCTTGCGACGGTCTGGGCCACCTCAATGCTCGCCGGACGGCGGGTTTGGGACGGTGCACTGGTGGCCGCGTCGCCGATTCTCATTTTCCAGGCCTTCACCAATTTCGACGCTCTGGCAACGGCTTTGGCGACAGGTGGACTGTTGGCCTGGGCGCGCAGGCGACCGGTTCTGGCCGGCATCCTCATCGGTCTCGGGGCATCAGCCAAGCTCTACCCAGCATTGCTACTGCTGCCCCTGCTTCTGCTCGGCATACGCACCGGCCGGTTCGGCGACGCCGTGCGAACCACTTCGGTCGCCGTCCTCGTCTGGTGCGTGGTCAACCTTCCGGTACTACTGCTGTATCCGCGTGGGTGGTCGGAATTTTTCCGGCTCAATGCACGACGTAATCAGGATATGGATTCGCTGTATAACGTCATCAAGTCTTTCACCGGCTGGCGGGGGTTCGATCCTGATCTCGGGTTCTGGCAGCCGCCGAGCGTGCTCAACGCCGTCGTGGGTGCGCTTTTCGTATTGTGTTGCGCTGCAATCGCTTATATCGCCCTGACCGCCCCCCGGCGGCCACGGGTCGCGCAGCTTGCGTTCCTGATGGTTGCAGCCTTTCTCTTGGTCAACAAAGTCTGGAGTCCGCAGTTCTCACTGTGGCTGGTGCCACTGGCAGTACTCGCTCTGCCGCATCGGCGTGTGCTGCTGGCGTGGATGACCGTGGACGCGTTGGTGTGGGTGCCCAGGATGCTCTATCTGTACGGCGAACAGAACAAGGGCTTATCCGAGCAGTGGTTCACGGTGACAGTGCTGATTCGCGACCTCGCAGTGATAGCGCTCATCGTCATGGTGATCCGCCAGATCTACCGTCCCGCAGAGGATCTGGTGCGCAGGAGCGCTGGTATCGACGATCCATCCGGCGGGATTTTTGATAGCGCGCCGGACGCATTCCCGTCATGGTGGCCAGAACGTCTACGTCCGGGTCTAACTCCGGCACAACAACATCAGGAGGTCTTTGATGCACGTCGCGATCGCGCTGTTTCCGCGCACTACGGCACTTGATTCCGTGGGACCCTACGAGGTCCTGCAACGGGTGCCGTCAATCGATGTCGTCTTCGTCGGTCATCGGCGCGGGGAGGTGCGCACCGAAAACGGCATGCTGGGGCTGACCTGTGACGCGACCTTCGACGAGGTCCGCGAACCCGATGTGCTGTTGGTTCCGGGCGGCGTCGGCACCCGCGAGTTGATGACGGACGAGCCGATGCTGGACTGGGTGCGCGAGGTCCACCGCCACAGCCGGTTCACCACATCGGTGTGTACCGGGAGCCTGGTGCTGGCCGCCGCGGGCCTGCTGGACGGGCTGACCGCAACGACGCACTGGGCTGCGGCCGGACTTCTGGAGCCGTTCGGCGCGCGCTATACGGCCGAACGCGTCGTCGAGCACCTGCCGCAGCGGATCATCACCGCGGCGGGGGTGTCCAGCGGCATCGACATGGCACTGCGCCTCGTCGAACTTCTCGTCGACCGGGAGGCGGCCCAGGCCAGTCAGCTGATGATCGAGTACGACCCGCAGCCGCCGTTCGACTCGGGCGCCGTGGCCAAGGCATCCGAGGCCACGCTGCTGCGCGCCCAGGAGTACTTCACCACCCGCAGCTGATTTCGCTGATCAACCCTGCTGCCTGTAGCCTGACGAGGTTGCCGACGCAGGTAACCCTCCTGCCACGGATTGGCCGTGGCCGTATATGACCGTAGGAGGTGATGAGGTTCCCATGCGTCCTTACGAAATCATGGTCATTCTTGACCCAACTCTCGACGAGCGCACCGTAGCCCCGTCTCTGGACACGTTTCTGAACGTGATTCGCAGTGACGGTGGCTCGGTCGACAAGGTCGATATCTGGGGTCGGCGCAGGCTGGCCTACGAAATTGCCAAGCACGCCGAAGGCATCTACGCCATTGTCGACGTCAAGGCGGAGCCGGCCACCGTGTCCGAGCTCGACCGTCAGCTGAACCTGAACGAGTCGGTGCTGCGGACCAAGGTGATGCGGACCGACAAGCACTGAGCCCGGTAAGGACGCCGACTCACCACGGACGTGGATAACGTTCACGCGGTGTCGTAGTCCCTACGTAGGCTCACGGGTATACCCACCATTCCCAGGAGGATCTTGTGGCCGGTGACACAACCATCACCGTCGTCGGAAATCTGACCGCCGACCCCGAACTGCGCTTCACCCCATCCGGTGCGGCCGTTGCCAACTTCACGGTGGCATCCACGCCGCGCATTCTTGACCGCCAGACTTCGGAGTGGAAGGACGGCGAAGCGCTGTTCCTACGCTGCAGTATCTGGCGGGAGGCCGCGGAGAACGTGGCCGAGAGCCTCACCCGGGGCTCGCGGGTCATCGTGACCGGCCGGCTCAAGCAGCGGTCCTACGAAACCCGTGAGGGTGAGAAGCGCACTGTTGTCGAGGTCGAAGTCGAGGAGATCGGACCCTCGCTGAAATACGCCACCGCAAAGGTCAACAAGGCCTCCCGCGGCGGCGGTGGGGGCGGCGGCTTCGGCGGCGGCGCTCCGGGCGGTGCACCTGGCGGAGCCCAGCGTGGGCCGGCTGCCGAGCCCGCCGAAGACCCGTGGGGCAGTGCCCCGGCGTCGGGCTCCTTCGGCGGCAGTGACGACGAACCCCCCTTCTGACACAACACCTTTCAACACAAGACCCCCGACATTCCAACGCAAGACTCCCGCGCCCCTGGCGCGAGACGTGAAACGAAAGAGATTGCACGATGGCGAAATCAGGACCTACCAAGCGGCGTCCGGCACCGGACAAGCCGATCAAGGCCCGCAAGTGCGTGTTCTGCTCCAAGAAGGGCAAGTTGCAGAACATCAACTACAAGGACACTCAGTTGCTACGCACCTATATCAGTGAGCGCGGCAAGATCCGTGCCCGCCGGGTGACCGGTAACTGCGTCCAGCACCAGCGCGACATCGCCATTGCCGTCAAGAACGCGCGCGAGGTTGCCTTGCTGCCGTTCACCTCGGCATCGCGCTAGATCGCCATCAGGACGAGAACGGAGAAATCAATGAAGCTGATTCTGACCGCTGAGGTCGACCATCTGGGTGCGGCCGGCGACACCGTCGAGGTCAAGGATGGGTATGGACGCAACTTTCTGCTGCCGCGCGGCCTGGCCATCGTGGCCACCCGCGGTGCGCAGAGGCATGCCGACGAGATCCGGAAGTCCCGCGAGGCCAAGACCGTGCACGACCGCGAGCACGCGGACGAGCTCAAGGCGGCCATCGTGGCCCTCGGCCCTATCT
>Ga0194038_1000525_pt1 | contig 16750 bp, 16 predicted proteins | sample JunL226m_MetaG_FD_148630 | JGI IMG/M metagenome (GOLD analysis project Ga0194038, IMG submission 148630) | Anoxic zone freshwater microbial communities from boreal shield lake in IISD Experimental Lakes Area, Ontario, Canada - Jun2016-L227-6m | ecosystem: Environmental > Aquatic > Freshwater >... | reverse complement strand
CCAGTTCGGAAGTTTCATGACACAAAGCGTAATCAGTAAGTTGGGATTATCCTTATCCATTATGTGGTCAAGACGCGATGAGATCGACTATTCACTAGATCGTCGCGCAACCTTGCAAGCCCTCTTTCGAGGATCTTCCTCAGCAATGGATGCTTGTGATGCCGACCCTTATTTGCGCCGAGCCGCAAAACATCATGGTGATGTGACAACTAGAGATTGTCCGATTTGTAAGAAGAAAGAGATTAGAGATTTGCGTTATACCTTTGGCGACGAACTTGGCCAATACTCCGGGCGTATTAAATCCATTCCAGAGCTTGAAGAAATGGAGAATGAGTTTGGTGAGTTCCGGGTTTACACGGTTGAGGTTTGTCTTGATTGTGGCTGGAACCATTTGATTTATTCATATCTACTTGGAGACGGCCGTACTCGGAAGGCTCCCAGGAAAGTCCACACCCTTGAAGATGACGATTGGAAAGCGCCGAAAGAGTTAAAGAGCTGGCATCTACACGAAGAGAGCCTGCGCGGCAATCGCAGGCGGTAACCTTCTCGTTATGAGTCGTACTCGTACCAATTTGATTCGCATTGCAGTATTTGGCGCTGGTATTGGCTTCATTGTTTTCGTTCTTGGTTTTGCTTATGCCTATTTCACCGTCAGCATCCCGGACCCAAATTCATTTGTAAATAGTCAGTCCACAATTATTCAATATGCAGATGGCAGTGAAGCAGGTCGACTGGGATCTGAAAATCGAAGAATTGTTCCACTAGCAAATATCCCATTGAATGTTCGGCATGCAGTAATGGCCGCCGAAGATCGGAACTTTTATTCTGAAAGTGTTGTAAGTCCACTAGGAATTGCCCGGGCGTTATTTAATAATTTAAAAGGTGGCTCACTTCAAGGCGGATCAACAATCACCCAGCAATATGCAAAGACAGCTTTCCTCTCGCCGGAGCGCACAATCACCAGAAAAGTTAAAGAACTTGTTATTTCTCTAAAGTTGCAAAATCAGATGTCGAAAGATCAGATTTTAGAAAATTATCTGAACACCATCTATTTCGGACGGGGTTCTTATGGAATTGAAACCGCATCTGAGGTTTATTTTGGAAGAACCGTTGATCAACTCAACGTCTCACAAGCTGCGGTATTAGCAAGTATTTTGCGCTCACCTGGTTACTACGATCCTTCTTATAGTGCAGCGAGCCTGCAACGATTAAAAGATCGTTGGCAATATGTAATCAATGGCATGGTCACAGCAAAGTGGTTATCAAAAGAGAGCGCCGCAAAAGCAAAATTCCCAACTGTCCGACCAAAGGTAACTTCTGGCGCACTTGCTGGGCCGAAGGGTTATGTGATTTCTTGGGTTGTCCACGAGCTAGCTAACCTTGGATTTAGTGAAAGCCAATTACAAACCGGTGGCTATGTAATTAGAACAACTCTGGAAAAGGTAAATCAAGAAGCCGCGATTGCTGCCGTAGATAAGGGAACACCAAAAGGTGCGCCTGACAATTTGCGAATCGGATTAGTCTCGATCAGACCTGGTACGGGTGAGATTGTTGCTATGTATGGCGGCCGAGATTATTTGGTCAGCCAATTAAACAGTGCTACCCAAGGAATAACTCAGGCCGGTTCAACCTTTAAGCCATTTGCACTTGTTGCCGCGCTCGAACAAGGCCTTCCACTTACTTCAGTTTGGAATGGCGGCTCACCGAAAGTATTTGATGATGTCGGAAAGCCATATCCAGTATTCAATTATGGCAACGAACAATTTGACGATATCAACCTGTTAACTGCAACAGCTCATTCAGTTAATACAATATTTGTTCCACTTGGAATTAAAGTTGGGCCTGACAAGGTAATTGATGTCGCACGGCGCGCTGGAATTCCAACGACTGTAGCGATGATGCCTACCCCGTCGGTAACTCTTGGAGTTGCAAGCCCACACGTGATTGATGTTGCTTCTGCCTATGCAACATTTGCAGCAAATGGAACGTATGCAAAACCATTTATTGTTAATGAAGTTCTTGGCCCAAATAAAGGCGTGTTGTATCAAGGCCAAATTCAAGCATCCCAAGTCTTCCAACCAGATGTAATGGCCGACTTAACTTATGCGCTGCAACAAGTTACCAAGTATGGAACCGGCGCCGCTGCAAGTGTTGGTATCAAGCAACCAACTGCGGGCAAAACTGGAACCACTACGGATAATGCTTCCGCTTGGTTCAATGGGTACACACCACAATTTGCAACCTCGGTAGCATTTTTTAGAGATGATGCAACACAATCACTAAATGGAATTGGCGGATTAAACGCCGTTACAGGTGGCTCTTTCCCGGCTCGAATTTGGAACAGGTACACCAAATCGATTCTTAAAGATCAGCCAGTAGTGCCGTTCCCAGCCCCTGCAAACATTGGTGGCACGGATCCAACCTCGTATACCAGTGCGATTCCAACACTGGACCCAGCGCTAGCAATTACACCAACACCTACTCCTTCCAAACCGACGAAGAAACCAACTCCTTCGCCAACAGCGCAACCTAAATCAACTAAAACTCCAGCAAAAAAACGGTAACGATGAAGGTTCTTGCAAAAAGTGCAATCTTCCTAAGCATCTTTGTCGCATTAATATCTTTCGTTAAATTTGATCATTGTAGAAATTCTGGCTGGGCTGCGCCAGATGATTTTGTTCATGCTTGCTACTCTGATTATCCATCGCTTTTTTCCGAACGAAATCTTGATGTTCACGCCTGGCCGTACGCCAGTAAAACAAATGCAGTCGAGTATCCACCAATCACCGGAATTGTAATGTGGGCAACATCGTATGCCGTTCCTCATAACTCTAATCAATATCGAACCTATTTTGATATTAATGCACTCTTAGTCGCACTACTACTGATTGCAACAGTTTTAATTCTGAAACAAATGAAGCCCGAACTCTGGCATCTATTTCCCCTGGCCCCTGCGGTAATTGCTTCGCTCTACATTAACTGGGACATTTGGGCAGTTATTAGTGCTTTGGGTGCAATTTACTATTTTGATAAAAATAAATATTCCAGAAGTGCACTTCTATTAGGCATTTCGATCGCCACAAAATTCTTCCCAATAGTTTTACTATTGCCAGTTTCCATCATATTTATTCGGCGGCGTGAGATTAAGAATTTACTTAGCTATGGGTTCGTAACTTTAGTGACCTGGCTCGCAATAAATTTACCTTTCATTTTAACAACTCCAATCGGCTGGTTTAGATTCTTCAAGTTAAATAGCCTGCGCCCAGCAGATTGGGGCTCAATTTGGGAAGCGCTCTCCCTTCTTGGATTTAATATTAAAAATGTAAATCAACTTTCAATTTTTCTATTCCTTGCCGGGGCAATGCTTTACACAATTTATATTTGGTATTTAAAAAAGATCCCAACACTTGCCTCCTCCTCATTTTTAATAGTTGCAATTTTTGTAACCGCAAGCAAGGTGTATTCACCGCAATACATAATTTGGTTAACACCACTTGCGGTTTTGGCTTTAGTTAATATACGAGATCGAATAATTTTCTGGGTCTGGCAAGGATCCGAGCTGATCTACCACTTTGCCATTTGGCAGTATCTAGCAACGGTTACCGGAGCTCATTTTGCGATTACGGGCGGGGTCTATGCCACCGCAAGTTTGCTGCGAATAGCGGCCCTGGCTTGGTTTGCCGGCCAACTTATGCGTAAATCCACACCTGAAATCGATCCACAGACGGCCGCATTTTTAAGTAGCGCCTCTAGCGGTTACGCTTAGCCTTCCTTCAAGACAGGGTCACACCGTGGCCACTATTGAAGGAGATTTAACCCTCCTGCCGCGGAAATGCCGTGGCCGCTTTAGTCCAGAGGAGGTGGGGTTAGAACATGCGTCATTATGAAATCATGGTCATTCTCGATCCTGAGTTAGAAGAGCGCACAGTCGCACCAAGCCTTGAGACATATCTCAAGATCATCAAGGAAAGTGGCGGAACCGTCGACAAGCTCGACATTTGGGGACGTCGCCGTATGACCTTCGAAATAAATAAAAAAGCAGAAGGTATTTACGCCGTTGCTGATTTGCACTGTGGTCCTGATGCAATCAAAGAACTCGATCGCCAACTTAATTTGAACGAAGCAGTGCTTCGCACAAAAGTTGTACGTCCAGAATAAAAACTAAACGACTCGAAAAGTAGAGAAAAGGAAAAGATATGGCAGCAGGAGACACAACCGTCACTATGGTCGGTAATCTTGTAAACGATCCTGAATTGCGCTTCACACCTTCTGGTGCTGCGGTTGCAAAATTCACGATTGCTTCAACTCCGCGTTATCTCGATAAGAACACAAACGAATGGAAAGATGGCGACAGCCTCTTTCTTGCTTGCAATATTTGGCGTCAAGCAGCAGAAAATGTTGCCGAATCATTAACTCGCGGAATGCGCGTTATTGTCACCGGCCGTTTGAAGCAACGCTCGTACGAGACCAAAGAAGGCGAAAAGCGCACTGTGTATGAAATCGAAGTTGACGAAGTTGGTCCATCTCTTCGCAACGCAACTGCAAAGGTCACCAAAACAACACGTGCTGGTGGAACAAGCGGCGGCGGATTTTCTGCTCCAGTCGAAACAGCTTCTGCTGAAGACCCATGGTCTGCAGCACCTGTCGGAGGTGGCTGGTCATCAGCTGGTTCCGATGATCAACCTCCATTCTAAATAAACCAACCATTCCTATAGCTTTCACAAGTAAATTGCTTGTACGAGCCGTAGGGCATCCTAAAAAGGAGCACCACAGTGGGCGCAAGAAATAATAAGACGCTGAAGCCAAAGCCAAAAGTAAGCAAGATGTCGGCAGCAGCAATGAAGAAGTTTAAGAAGAAGCCATGCTCTTTCTGTCGCGATAAGGCAACTTACATCGACTACAAAGACATCAACCTCCTTCGCAAGTACATCTCCGATCGCGGCAAGATCCGCGCTCGCCGAGTAACAGGTGCATGCACCCAACATCAACGTGCGATTGCCGCCGCGGTAAAGAATTCCCGCGAAATGGCACTTCTCCCTTACACCTCGACAGCAAGATAAGGAGAGCGACTACAAATGAAACTCATCCTTACTCGCGAAGTATCAGGTCTAGGTCAACCAGGAGATGTCGTAACCGTTAAAGATGGTTATGCCCGCAACTACCTACTACCTCTTGGCAATGCAATTGCCTGGAGCCTTGGTGGCGAAAAGCAGATTGAAGGCATCCGCCGTGCTCGTTCAGCTCGTGAAATTCGCGATCTAGATCATGCAAAGCAGATCAAAACTTCACTCGAAAGCGCAGAGATTGTTGTTAAGGCAAAGGTTGGCGCAACTGGCGTACTTTTCGGTTCAGTAACCGATAAGGACATCGCACAGGCAATCAAGTCAGTCTCCGGACTCGATATTGATCGTCACCGCATCAAAGTTGCTGGACACATCAAGAAGATTGGTCAATACACCGCAAAGGTGGGCCTACATTCTCAGATTTCAGCATCTGTAACTGTGAACGTTGTCGCTAACTAAAACGTTCCAAAAGTTTCAAGCCCGCCAGAAATTGGCGGGCTTTTCTTTTTCCTAAAATTTTCGCAATTCTTAAATAATGAGATGAAAAATTAAATCTTTACCCACAGGGCCTTGGTAGCTAAATGAGCGTGTAGAGGGTGCTACCCCTCGCACTTATCCCCTTATTCCAAGAGTTATGCACACGTAATCCACTAGTTATCCCAACCTTGTCCACACAGCAGTGCACAAGGAATTACGCGTAAGTAACAACTATCTCCACGCTTGAATAGGTTACGCACACGGGCTATTTAATTGGGAAACCACCCGCGAAATCCAATGTCAGTGGGGAATGGGAGGCTTTTAACATGAGCATCGCAGAATTCCCTAACCGCGGATCTAACTCTAATAACCGCGCACCACAAAGCATTGAGTTCGAGCGAACACCACCACAAGATTTAATTGCCGAACAAGGTGTGATTGGCGGAATGCTACTAAGCAAAGAAGCCATCGCAGATGTTGTTGAAATAATTAAAGAGCGCGATTTTTATCGCCCAGCACACGAATTAATTTATGACGCGATTCTAGATTTGTACGGACGTGGTGAGCCCGCTGATGCCGTAACCGTTGCATCTGAATTAACAAAGCGTGGCGACATCGCGCGCGCTGGTGGCGCACCATACCTTCACACTTTAATCAGCTCAGTTCCAACTGCAGCAAATGCCGGTTACTACGCCCGCATTGTTCGCGACCACGCAATCATGCGTCGTCTTGTCGAAGCTGGCACAAAAATTGTCCAACTTGGATATTCCGAAGAGGGCGAGATTGATGATGCGGTCGATCAAGCGCAAGCCGAAATTTACAACGTAACCGAACACCGGACGAATGATGATTACATTCAACTCTCTGATCTACTTCCGGCCGCACTAGATGAAATCGAAGCAATTTCAAATGGCGTAAAAGGCGAAGGCGTAAAGAGTGGATTTAAGGATCTCGATACGTTAACAAATGGTTTCCATGCCGGAAACATGATTGTTCTCGCCGCACGTCCTGCTGTTGGTAAATCAACACTTGGTTTAGATATTGCGCGTCATGCCGCAATCCACAACGGTGACGCTGCAGTTATCTTCTCACTTGAAATGAGCCGCTCTGAAATTACGATGCGTATGCTCTCGGCCGAAGCACGAGTCGCACTAAATAACATTCGATCTGGCGCCTTGACTGATGAAGAGTGGGGCCGCTTAGCAAAACGGATGGGCGAAATTTCTGACGCGCCACTATTTATCGATGACTCCGCAAACCTATCTTTGATGGAAATTAGAGCAAAGGCCCGTCGTTTAAAGCAACGTCACAACCTAAAATTAATAATTATCGATTACCTCCAACTGATGACCGCTGGAAAGCGTGTTGAAAATCGTCAGCAAGAAGTTTCCGAGTTCTCACGTAACTTAAAGCTACTGGCCAAAGAACTAGATGTACCAGTTATCGCCATCTCCCAGTTGAACCGTTCACCAGAACAACGCGCCGATAAGAAGCCAATGCTCTCTGACCTACGTGAATCTGGTTCGATTGAACAGGACGCCGACGTTGTTATCTTGCTTCATCGCGATGATATGTACGACGGTGCAAATCGATCTGGCGAGGCAGATTTAATTGTTGCAAAGCATCGTAATGGACCAACTCGAACCATCACCGTGAGCGCCCAACTTCACTTCTCGCGCTTTACAGATATGGCGCCAAGTTATTCAAGCCAAGAGAGTTATCCAAAAGATAACTAAGTAATTTAATTAATTGGAGTTAAGGTTCCTGTTGCAACATCAAAAATTGCACCCATCACCTTTAAGTTTGAAGCTAATAATGGGTAAGTCTCGACCCGAGTGATATCTGCAAGCAGCGCCTTCTTCTGATCTTTTACGGTTCTAATTTCAATACTTCTAGTATCAACACCTGACTTCTCTTTTATCGCTGCATGAATCTCATGTTCTTCACCCGAAGCCATCCGACAGTCGGTGTGTGGCATTACAAGCACACGGTTAACACCAAGTAGGTGTGTCGCCAATACCAAAGTTCTAAGCACGTCTTCGGTTACGCGGGCTCCGGCATTACGCAATATCTTGGCATCGCCAGCTTCCATTCCAACAATGTGGAGCGGATCAATACGCGAATCCATGCAAGTTACGATCGCTAAACCTTTCTTAGCCTCGCCACTTAACCCACTGGATTTAAAACCAGCGGCATAAGATTTATTTGCGGCAATTAAATCTGCGAAGTTCTCCATAAGTTCTAGGCTACCGTAGCCGACAATTTGGCGCGATCTGCCAGATAGATACCGACGAGTACAACAGCAGCGCCTATGAGTTGTACGGTGCTAAGGCTCTCGCGCAAGAACCACCAACCAAAAATTCCGCCAAAGATTGGCTCAAGCATTCCAATAACACTTGCCGTGGATGCGCTTAATTTATGTAGACCGCGGAAAACTAGAAAATATGGCACAACAGTTCCCATGCTGATTAACCAAAGAACCAGCAAGAAACCAATTACAAAATGTCCGGTGTAGCGACCTTCAAGAGCAACTTGCTTGGTAAAAACAGAGAATGGGAAGTTCCACCAAGGTTGAACAATTGCAAAAAATAGCGTTGATACTCCAAGTCCCCAAACCATAATAACTTCGTTAGGTTTCTTTTCGAGTAAATTTTCCCCGAGCAAGAAGTAGATCGATAACGAAAAAGCGTCGATAAAAGCGTAGATAAGTCCGACACCGCTAATTGTTAGCCCTTGCCAAATTTGCGACAACAGAACCAACCCAGCAAATGCAGTTGTTAACCCCCACCACATCAAAGAGGAGACGTGTTTACGCCGGGCAAAACGCAGCCAGAGTGTGATCCAAATCGGGGCAGTAAATTCAATAATTAGCGCAATACCAATTTGCATCTTGGCTACCGCGGCAAAATAAAAAACGTTCACGAAAGCAAATCCCACCAGTCCAAAGGCGATCAACAGTGGAATTTCTGACTTAGTTACGCGAAGTGAACTTGGATTCTTAATTAAAACAATAATCAAGATCAATAAAAAAGCGCCGGTTGTTCGAAGTTCTGTTAAGCGCCAAGCAGATAAGCCAGAGGCCATCAATAACTTTGCCGGGATCGCATTTAACGCAAAGAAAATTGCGCCGAAAAGAAGTGCAACTTCAGCTCTTGCGTGTTTAAGCATTCGGGCAGTTTAGCCTAGTGAGGCCTAGTGAGGCTGTAAAAAAACGGCAATTAAAATGCGCTCTCCGGAATTTCCATCAAAGCGCCGGTTTCACTCTCGATAATTGCACGTTCTGCCTTTAGATGTGGAAGCACAGTGCGAACAAAATGTTTCGCCGCGGCAATTTTGCCAAGATAGAAATCGCCATCGCGACCTGGATTAGCAGATTTAGCAATTGCAATTTCTGCTTGACGAAGTAGCAACCACGCAATGATTACTTCACCAACTGCCATCAATAAACGCGAAGTATTTAGCCCGGTTTTATAAATCTCTTCCGCCTTCTCTTGTGACTCCATTGCGAACCCAACCATTGTGCCCATCATGGAATTAATATCTTCAAGGGCTTTAGCTAGTTCAGCTTTTTCATGTGCTAACTCGCCACCCGTTGAAGTAAAGGCGTTAATCTCTTTTCCAAGCAGTCCAATTGCACGACCACCATCTTTAATAATCTTGCGGAAAAAGAAGTCCAAACCTTGAATTGCGGTGGTTCCCTCATACAAGGTATCGATTTTCGCATCGCGAACATATTGTTCAAGTGGCCAATCTTGGGTGAATCCAGAACCACCAAATGTTTGAAGTGATTCAGTACCAAGCAAAACCCAGGACTTTTCGCTGCCATAGCCCTTTACAACAGGTAGCAATAAATCATTAAGAGCTTCTAAATCAGATAACTTCTCTGATTTTGCTTGTGCTCGCTCGATTGTAATTTCATCTTGTATCGAGGCGGTGTATAGAACTAAGGCTCGCATGCCTTCCGAATAAGCTTTTTGCACCATCAGGGAGCGCCGAACATCTGGATGTTTAATAATTGTTACGCGAGGGCTGGCCTTATCAGCCATATTTTTCATGTCGCCGCCCTGCACTCGAACTTTGGCATAGGCCAAAGCGTTTTGGTAACCAGTAGCAAGAGTAGAAATTGCTTTGGTTCCCACCATCATGCGCGCGAATTCGATTATTTTAAACATCTGCGCGATTCCATTATGAACATCGCCCAACAAATAGCCAACAGCAGGTTCCTTTTCGCCTAAATTCATTTCGCAAGTTGCCGAAATATTTAGCCCCATCTTGGATTCAATTTTTGTTGCATAAACTCCGTTGTGTTTCCCAATTGCACCAGTTTCTAAATCGAAATGGTATTTAGGAATCAAGAAGAGACTTAAACCCTTTGTTCCTGGGCCAGCACCTTGTGGGCGTGCGAGCACAAAGTGAATAATATTTTCATTCATATCACCACTGTCGCCAGAAGTTATAAATCTCTTTGTTCCGGTGATGTGCCAACTTCCATCAGGTTGTTCAACAGCCTTTGTGCGCCCCGCGCCAACATCGCTGCCAGCTTCTGGCTCGGTCAGCATCATGGTTGCGCCCCAATCGCGATCAACCATCAATTGTGCAAGTTTCTTCTGATTCGCATTTCCAAGTTCAAATGCCACATGTGCAAAGGAACCACTCGATGCATATAAATGAACACCAGGGTTAGAACCTAAAACCATTTCTGCGATTGACCAACGAACGCTTAATGGAATTTTTGTTCCGCCAATTTCAACGGGGGCATCAACTCGCCACCATTCATTCTCAGACCAGGCACGGTAAGACTTCTTAAAACTTTCCGGAAGTGTGACTTCTCCAGTTTTCGCATCAAATTCCAAACCAAGTCGGTCCCCTTCAACAAAGGAAGCCGCAAAATCATTTTCAGCGAGGCGCTTAATTTCTTCAAGCATCCCCATGACAGTTTCACGATCTAAATCTTTATAGACCGAGGTGCCCAAGATTGACTCGCGATCCAGTAAATCAAAAAGGCAGAACTCAATGTCCCGCAGATTGGCTATGTAATGGCCCATGGCTCAATAATGCTACTCGCCAGTAACTTAATCAAGTATCAGAAGGGATATAGGCTCCCTCCGTGCTACTGAGTGATCGCGATATTAAGGCGGAGATTGCCGCCGGCCGAGTCAAAGTTGAACCCTTTGATGGCCAGATGATTCAACCTTCCAGCGTGGACGTTCGACTCGACCGATTCTTTCGAGTCTTTGAAAATCATAAATACTCAGTTATCGATCCATCAATAGAACAATCCGAACTAACACGCGAGGTTGCTGTTGAAAACGATGAAGAATTTATTCTTCATCCAGGTGAATTTGTTTTAGCTAGTACTTACGAAGTAATCACACTGCCAGATGATATTGCTGGTCGTCTCGAAGGAAAGTCCTCCCTAGGTCGCCTTGGTTTGCTGACGCACTCGACGGCTGGCTTTATCGATCCTGGATTTTCTGGTCACATCACTCTTGAACTTTCTAACGTTGCAAATCTTCCAGTTAAATTATTTCCTGGAATGAAAATTGGTCAACTCTGTTTGATAAAACTATCTTCACCAGCAGAAAACCCATATGGCTCGGCTTTATACGGTTCTAGATATCAAGGACAACGCGGACCAACTGCAAGCAAGTCTTGGTTAAATTTTCACAAATCAAAAATTAATTAATTCTCCCCATTTGGGAATCGAAGCGTAAAACTGGAACCAGATCCAAATTCTGAATTAACTTCTACTGAACCACCATGTGCTTTCATCACAGCATCAACAATTGCAAGACCAAGTCCACTTCCTTCACCACTGGTTCTAACTCGAGAAGGATCAGCCCGGAAGAATCTTTCAAATATTCGACTTTGATTTTCCGGTGTCAGCCCAGGACCGTTATCACTGACAGTTATTGTCGTATCAGCGTCACCCTGGTTAACGTCAACTTTGATTTGGGTACCGGATGGGGTGTGCGTCCGAGCATTTGCTAACAAATTCGAAACTGCTTGGTGAATTCGCATTGAATCGCCCAAGACAAATATTTCATCGTTCGATTTAGTAAGTAAAATTGGGTGCTCTGGACCAGCAGCACGAGCCGATGCAAGTACTTCATCAACTAAGTGATTGATATCAACTGGATCTTTTGCAATCTCACGAGATTGATCAAGACGAGCGAGCAAGAGAAGATCTTCAACAAGGGAACCCATCCGCTTGGATTCATTCTCAATTCGACCAACTAATTCGGCAACTTTTTCTTCACCCTTAACCGCACCTTGCCGGTGTAATTCGGCGAATCCACGTATTGCGGTAAGTGGTGTGCGAAGTTCGTGGCTGGCATCAGCAACAAATCGGCGCAAGCGATCTTCAGATTCAGCTCGAACCGCAAATGCTTGTTCGATTCGACCTAACATTGTGTTGAAGGATGCGGTCAGGCGACCAACTTCAGTTTTCGGATTTGATTCTGGTAATCGGGCCGAGTAATCACCATCCGCAATAGCGGCAGCAGTTCCTTCGATTTGATTCAGTGGTTTAAGGGCAAGGCCAATGATGCTTCGAGCTATCACGCCGATTGAAATCAAAACTAACAAGCTAATGAGCAAGAACAACCAACGTAACTCTTTTAGAGTTTTATCAACGCTATCTAGCGAAGTGGAAACCACAACAGTGCCAAGACCGGAAGGCAAAATTCGCGCGATCGCGCGCACATCTGAGTCTTGCTCTTCAATTTTAATTGTGAAGGGTTTTCCATGATGTGAAACGACATTCGCTGGCGTTAACTTCGCAAATTCGGTAGCGGCAACCGAGGTAACAAAATCGCCACCGAGTTGACCGACAATATTTCCAGAGAGATCTAATAAAGTGATTGTTGTTGTTGAGGGAACGCCAGCAAGCGGTCTAACTGCTCGAAAATGTGGCGCCGTGTCTTCTCCGCTCTCGCCCTGACTATTTGGGTCTAAACCAGCACGATCTAATCGCAACAAGGAGTTATCTGTTACTGAAATCAATTGGGTATCGGCTTGCTTAATCAGAAAGCCACGCAGTGCGCTGTTTGCAGCGAGGTCTGAAGCCAGGATCGCAATTGCAGCGAGGGCAAGTGTCACAATAATCAAGCGATTACGCAGCGACCAACTTGCCATCCCGAATTTCATTTAATGAGTTTACTTCGGAATTACTTATGCGCGGGAAGGCGCATCCGATACCCCACACCACGTACGGTATGAATGAGCGCAGGTTCGTAGATATCGATCTTCTTGCGCAGGTATGAAATGTAAGTTTCGACAATTCCAGCATCACCACGGAAGTCGTATTGCCAGACATGATCAAGAATTTGAGATTTGCTAACTACTCGTTCGGCATTGATCATCAAGTAGCGCAGCAGTAAAAATTCTGTAGGTGAGAGCTCGATCAAATGACCAGCTCGTCGTACTTCGTGAGTTGCTTCATCTAGTTCTAGATCTGCAAAGCGAACCTTCTCATCATCAACTTCGATTTGAACCGCGCCGGTGCGACGTAGCAGCGACCGCAAACGCGCGACTAACTCTTCGAGGCTAAAAGGTTTTGTTACATAATCATCGCCGCCAATAGTTAAACCGGTGATCTTGTCTTCAACGCTATCTTTCGCAGTTAAAAATAGAACTCCAACATGGTGACCATCCTGGCGAAGTTGACGACAGACTTCGAAACCATTTTGATCCGGCAACATAACGTCAAGGATTAGTGCGTGAGGCTTAAATTCTTCGGCGATGGTTAAAGCTTCAGAGCCACTGGCTGCAGTTCGAACATCAAAGCCAACAAAGCGCAGACTGGTCGCAATTAATTCACTAATGCTGGACTCATCATCAACAACCAAAATCCGTTGGGTGTTTATCTGGTCAGTTGTACTTGTTGCTGGGTGTTCTTTGAGTGTGTTCATGGGTAGGAGAATTCTCCTACTAACTGGGAGTTTTCTGAGAATTGGCCTAACTTGTCCTAGGAACTTATCCCCAGAAGTTATCCACGGTGTGGAGAATTACAAGCGTGTTATTTACCGCCTGTTACCGCCTACTTTCTACGGCTATCGCCAACGCGTGGCGAGGCTGAAGCCAAAGGCAACGAAACCGAAGCCAACAACCATATTCCAAGCCCCGATATGAGGGATTGGGTACTTAGTGCTGCTGATGTAGAAGACCACGATCCAAAGGAGGCCAACGATGAACCCGGCGACCATGAGCGGGGCGAGCCATTTTGGGCTCTCCTCAGGCAGGGAGGCAGCGTGCGCCACAGCTTCTGATACGAATGGCTTTTCCTTCTTACGCATTCTTGATTTAGGCATGAGCAGAGGTTACACCACAATATGACAGTGGATAAGACCGTAAAGCCAGCCAAGATTCTGGTCATAGATAACTATGACTCCTTTGTCTTCAACCTGGTTCAGTACCTCGGCCAACTTGGCGCCGAGTGCACTGTCCTGCGCAATGACGAAGTCAGCGTTGAAATGGCGGATGAGTTCGACGGCGTATTAGTTTCACCTGGCCCAGGAACTCCAGAAGCTGCCGGCGTGAGTATTGCAATGGTCAAGTATTGCGCCGAGAAAAAAATTCCACTCTTTGGAGTTTGTCTTGGTCACCAAGCGATCGGTGTGGCATTTGGTGCAATAGTTTCAAGAGCACCAGAACTTCTTCATGGAAAAGTTTCAATCGTTCATCACAACGGTCACGGTGTATTGACTGATATCCCAAATCCATTTACCGCAACCAGATATCACTCATTAGCAATCGAGACAGCTTCGATCTCCAACGAATTAGAAATTGTTGGCCAAACCGATTCTGGCGTGGTTATGGCAATTCAACATAAAACACTTCCAATTTCTGGCGTGCAGTTCCATCCAGAATCTGTTCTAACAGAGCATGGCCACCAAATGTTAGGCAATTGGTTGGTCGCATGCGGTGATCTTGGCGCTCGCAAACGAAGTGCCGGACTTTCACCGGTTGTTATAAAGTCTTAATTTATTTTATTAATTGTAATTGTTACTGACGAACCAATTGTTTGAGTTGTTCCCGATGTTGGGGCTTGGGCAAGTACAACACCATTAGGTTGCGCGGTATCGGTTCCAAAAATTGGTTTCACTAAAAATCCAGCTTGGGTAAGAATGGTTTGTGCTTCAATCTCAGATAATCCAACAAGTTGTGGAACTTGCAAACTACCACTGGCGATCTGCAAAATAACACCACTACCAGCAGGAATTATCGAACCAGGATCTGGCGTAACTTTTAAAATAACGCCAGGCGCCGAATTTGAATCAACCGGAACTGTTTGAGTAACAAGCAAACCAGCGGCCGTAAGTGAGTTACGGGCATCACTTAGTGTCATGCCAACAAGATCAATCGGCACTGTTGTATTTCCAGGACCATCAGAAACAGTAAGTGTCACACTGCTGCCGCGCGGCGCCTTTGTAGTCGCAAGTGGAAGTTGTGAAGCGATGCGATCTTTTGGAATTCTAGAATCCGGCGCATGTTGCACCGTGATTGTGTAATCACCCAGGATGTCGCGCGCTTGTTGCTCGGTTAAGCCAACAACGTTTGGCACCTGAAAGTTAGAAGTCACAGTTGGAGATTTCAAAGAGAAAGCTAGAGCAACTAATAGAACAAGCGTTAGCGCTCCACCACCAAGTACCAAGAACCTTCGCCTTGGAACAATTTTCTTAATCTTGGTTGTTACTGCTTGCCCCTTCATAACGCGAAGAACATCAGCCAACATAGCTTCCGCGCTTTGGTAGCGATCAGCCGGGTTCTTTGCGAGGGCAATTGAAAGCAAGGTATCGATATTTGAATCGAGATCTGTGTTGATCTCAGATGCAACCGGCAGATGCGCCGAAACATGTTGGTAGGCAATCGCAATTGGGGTGTCACCAGTAAATGGTGGGCGACCAGTTAGAAGTTCAAACAATAAGCAACCAACGGAATAAATATCACTTCGTAAATCTGAATTCTCACCAGTTGCTTGCTCGGGCGATAAGTACTGAGCAGTTCCAACGACGTTCCAAGTATTTGTCATCGTTGCGCCGATGTCATCCATAGCGCGCGCAATTCCAAAATCCATCACCTTAACATCGCCATTTTCGGTCAACATAATGTTTCCGGGCTTTATATCGCGATGGATAATGCCATTTTCGTGCGAATAAGTTAGCGCTTCTAAAACTCCGGAAATAATTTCAAGTGCGCGTTCGGTCGGTAGTGGTTTACCACTTCGTAATACTTCACGAAGCGTCTCACCTTTTACGAGTTCCATAACTATGTATGAATTAGCACCATCTTCACCAGAGTCATACACAGCAACGATTCCTGGGTGATTTAAGCCAGCCGCGGCAAGTGCCTCTTTGCGAAATCGCGCCAAGAAAGATGGATCGCGCGCAAGATCACTGCGCAAGACTTTTACGGCGACTTTTCTCGAAAGCCTGGAATCTTCTCCGATATAAACATCAGCCATTCCGCCGGTGCCGATCATTTCACCAATGCGATAGCGCGCGCCAAATAATTTATTCATTTGCGGCACCAATCAAAATCTTTTTAGTTGCATCAGAACTTTCAACAACCTCAACCCACAAGACCGTTACGTTATCCGGTGCGCCTTTTGCCTTAACAGCTTCAACAAGAGCGCTAACTAGCGCATCACCAGAATTTTTCTTGATCAATTTAGTAATTTCTTGATCGGATAACACGACGGTTAAACCATCACTGCATAGTAAAAAGTTGTCACCGATTTTGGCAGGGAAAATTAAAAGCGCTGGATCAATGCCAGAATCCCCCATCAGCGCTTGGGTTAAGAGCGAACGCTGTGGATGATTAATTACTTCCTCGGGAGTTAGTCGTCCTTGATCCAACAGCTCCTGCATAACAGTGTGGTCATAACTGAGTTGGATAAATTTTCCCTCTTGGTATGAATAGCAACGCGAATCACCAATATGCAGCAATTCCACGGAATCTTCGGCCAAATGCAGCGCGGTTAGCGTGGTTCCCATGCCTGATAGTTCTGGCTCTGCCTTAGAACGTTCTGAAATTTGCTTATCAATTTCATAAGAAATATTGAGTAATAAATCTTCTCGCGAATCAGAATCGATATTTGCATCACTAAGAATTGGTTCCAGATCAGCCAGCGCCAAAATCGCGATTTTAGAGGCGACTTCACCACCGGCATGGCCACCCATACCATCAGCAACCGCAACTATTCGCGG
>Ga0194038_1000524_pt1 | contig 16754 bp, 15 predicted proteins | sample JunL226m_MetaG_FD_148630 | JGI IMG/M metagenome (GOLD analysis project Ga0194038, IMG submission 148630) | Anoxic zone freshwater microbial communities from boreal shield lake in IISD Experimental Lakes Area, Ontario, Canada - Jun2016-L227-6m | ecosystem: Environmental > Aquatic > Freshwater >... | reverse complement strand
AATGCCAGCCTGACGAAATTTATAACTTAGGTGCGCAGTCTCATGTAGCTGTCTCATTCGAGTCTCCTGAGTACACTGCTGATGTAGATGCTATTGGCCCTCTCAGAATCTTAGAGGCGATCCGTATCTTGGGCTTAGAGAAGAAAACCCGCTTTTACCAAGCCTCTACTTCCGAGCTTTATGGTTTGGTTCAAGAAATTCCCCAAAAAGAAACGACACCTTTTTATCCCCGTAGCCCTTATGCAGTAGCGAAGTTGTACGCGTACTGGATTACGGTGAACTACCGTGAAGCCTACGGCATGTACGCTTGTAATGGTATCCTCTTTAATCATGAATCCAAACGCCGTGGCGAAACTTTTGTCACCCGCAAGGTGACTCGTGGTTTGGCGAATATCGCTCAGGGTTTAGAGAAGTGTCTCTACATGGGGAATATCGATGCGCTGCGTGACTGGGGTCATGCCAAAGACTATGTCCGTATGCAATGGTTGATGCTTCAACAAGAAAAGCCCGAGGACTATGTGATTGCCACTGGTTTGCAATTTACAGTTCGGGAATTTATTACCCGTAGCGCCAAGCAATTGGGTATTACTCTCCGATTTGAGGGTAGTGCTGAAAATGAGAAAGCCATCGTAGCGAGCATCGACGGCGATAAAGCACCCGCATTAAAAGTAGGCGATGTGATTGTCCAAATTGATCCGCGCTACTACCGGCCCACAGAAGTTGAAACGCTTTTGGGCGACCCCACTAAAGCCAAAGAAAAACTGGGTTGGGTTCCGGAAGTGACTCTTGATCAAATGATTGTAGAGATGGTAGCCAATGACCTAGATCAAGCCAAGCAGCATGCATTGCTCCATCAACATGGCTTTAGTGTTGCAGTTGGCAAAGAAAATTGATTAGCCATAACCAACCTCCAAAATAAGTGAATGCATGAGCACTGATTTAAACCAAAAGATTTACGTGGCTGGCCATCGGGGTATGGTGGGCTCGGCTATTGTGAGAAATCTTCAGGCTCAGGGCTACACCAATATTGTGACTCGTACCCATGCACAATTAGATCTAACCAACCAACAGGCTGTTAAAACTTTTTTTGAAGCTGAAAAGCCAGATCAGGTCTATTTGGCCGCTGCAAAAGTGGGGGGTATCCATGCCAACAATACCTATCCAGCCGAGTTTATTTACGATAACTTGATGGTGCAAAACAATGTTATTCATCAAGCATTCCTAAGTGGGGTTAAAAAGCTACTGTTCTTGGGGTCTAGCTGTATTTATCCTCAATTAGCGCCACAACCCATGAGTGAAGATGCACTTCTGACCGGCAAGTTAGAGCCCACTAATGAGCCTTACGCAATTGCCAAGATCGCCGGTATCAAAATGTGTGAAAGCTATAACCGCCAGTATGGCCAATCCCATGGCATTGACTACCGCTCGGTAATGCCCACCAATCTCTATGGTCCAGGGGATAACTATCACCCAGAAAATAGTCATGTGATACCGGCGTTGATTAGAAGATTTCATGAGGCAAAAGTAGCTAATGCACCTGAAGTAATGATTTGGGGGACAGGAACACCAAAAAGAGAGTTTTTGTATGTTGACGACATGGCTGCGGCCTCAGTATTTGTGATGCAGCTAGATAAGGTCACATACGATAGTCAAACGGAGCCGATGCAAAGTCATATCAATGTGGGCTTTGGGAATGATGTGACGATTGCTGAATTAGCAATAGCTATTGGTGCAGCAGTGGGTTATGAAGGGGAAATTCGGTTTGATCCCACAAAGCCTGATGGCTCTCCTAGAAAATGGATGGACTCAACTAAACTAAATCAACTTGGCTGGAGGGCAGGAGTTAACCTAAAGCAGGGTTTGGAAGAGGCTTATCGAGAGTTTTTGTCTAGGTAGAGCGCATCAAATTACCTCGGTTGCCCCGGCATTGAGTCTTTGTTCTGCAGGTATTATGGTTTTGGGGTGATAAACGGCGTTATCATCCTTGCTATTGATGCGGTTATAAGTATAGGTAGTTATAATTTCCATTTTCATTGGGATTAAATCCAATTTTTTCGACTAAATTAATTTCTATATTTTGATTAATCAATTCATTTCAAAATCTAAGCCAAGACAATTGTTTTTTCTTGTTTTGGCTTGTGAATTAATTAATTTAGTTTATTACGCTGCTTATTTATATAAAAATCATTATCTTCCAGCGCCATTTGCTTTAGATAAAAATGATACTTTAATGGATTTTTATAATCCATTATTTGGGGTTATCAAAGATAGTTTTTATACTACCTTTAACTCAATATATCCGGCGTTAAACTATTTCTTTCTGAAGATTTTTGCTATAGGTATTTCGCCAGATAATATATCCACGCCATTTCAATTGCGTAATGATTTTCCAGTCCCAGGATTGGTTGTTAGTTTTCTTTATTTATTGATAATTTGGCTAGTTGTCCATATTGGGGAATGGAAAAAAATTCAATTTTGCAATAAAGGACTTATTTTTCTTGCTTGTGTATTGAGTGTGCCAGTCCTCTTTGGGTTTGAGCGGGGGAACTTGGTCTTTCTTGCCCTGTTATTCTTGGCCCTTTATCTAAATGCATCAAATTCTTGGGCAAAGGCTATTTTTCTGGGGCTGCTGATCAATGTTAAGCCTTACTTTGTCATTTTATTGATCCAATATCTCAATATTCAGCAGTTCAATAAATTCGATTTAATTCGCTCAATATTGATTTCTGCCGCAGTCTTTTTTGGTTTAGGTCTGCTTGCAGGCATGAATTTTATTGATTTTTTTAAAGCCTATATATCTTTCAACAAAAATACCACTTTATCGGTCGAAGGGGTAATTGCACTTCCTCATTCGATTACTGCACTCAGCAAGATAAACGCGCTAATAAATTTTGGTGAAGGCTCTAGATATACCTTTTGGTTTTCGCTTGTTAAAGTTGTTAATTATTTAGCCATCATTGCGCTTTTCTGTATTGCTTTACTACGAAAATTAACTCCGCTGGAACTATTAATATCCTGCTTTGTTATATTAACAAATTTTTCAATTAATACTGGTGGTTATATATTAATAATTTATATTGTTTTAATTCCTTACTTAATTCAAAGTAGTGAATACCGTAAGTTAATAATTTATATTATTTTTATATCCGCCATACCAATAGATTATTTTAATATTTTAAATGTTAATTATTCAGTATTGAGTTCATACCTTGGGGGTAATTACCCTTTAATTGATCATGATTTCTTTATTTCACTAGGGAGTGTAATAAGGCCCTTGTTGAATTTTGCTTTGCTAATCAATTTTTTGTGGTGCTTACTGAAGAAGTACCCAAAAGTTAATGAAGCAAAATAGCGTACAGATTTTAGATGATCCACTATTGAATTAGCTCTGAAATGTATAATTGATAACCTTTAATACCCCCCTTATAAAAAATATGAAAGCAGTCATCTTAGCTGGTGGTCTAGGCACACGAATCGCGGAAGAAACATCTTCTCGTCCCAAGCCTATGGTGGAGATTGGCGGCAAACCCATTTTGTGGCACATCATGAAAATGTACTCTGCCCATGGCGTGAATGATTTTGTGATCTGCTGTGGTTATAAGGGCTACATGATTAAGGAGTATTTTGCTAATTACTTCCTGCATATGAGTGATGTGACCTTTGATATGGCTAATAACAATGCCATGCAAATTCATCAACACAATGCTGAGCCTTGGAAAATTACGCTGATTGATACCGGTGAAAATACCCTGACTGGTGGTCGCCTCAAACGCGTTGCGAAATATCTAGATGATGAAGATTTTTGCTTTACCTATGGCGATGGTGTGGGCGATGTGGACCTCACCAAACTTATTACCTTCCACAAAGCACATGGTAAGCATGCTACAGTCACCGCAGTTCAGCCGCCCGGCCGCTTTGGGGCGCTCGATATGAGTGGCGCAACCGTGAATAGTTTTGTCGAAAAACCGCACGGAGATGGCATGTATATCAATGGTGGTTTCTTTGTGCTCTCTCCAAAGGTGATTAATCTGATTGAGGATGACAGCACGATTTGGGAGCGCAAACCCTTAGAGACATTAGCCACTTCTGGTCAGCTCCAAGCTTTTACGCACAATGGTTTTTGGCAACCGATGGATACCTTGCGTGATAAGCAGCACCTAGAAGAATTATGGGGTGCTGGTAAGGCTCCATGGAAGGTTTGGGCATAAGCGTGTCTGCATCGCCTAATCCTGAGGTCGCGCACCGTGCATCCGTTGATCCCAGTTTTTGGAAAGGCAAACGAGTCTTTCTGACTGGCCATACGGGTTTTAAGGGTGGCTGGTTATCGCTGTGGCTTACTTCAATGGGGGCTAAGGTCACGGGTTATGCTCTAGCGCCAAATACGAATCCTAATTTTTTTGAAGTGGCTCAAGTTGCGGATGACCTTGAGCAATCGCATATTGCCGATATTCGTGATTTAGAAAAATTGCAAAAGGCAATGGCAGATGCCAAGCCGGAAGTTGTCATTCACATGGCAGCCCAACCATTGGTGCGCTATTCGTATAGCAACCCAGTAGAAACCTATGCTACGAATGTCATGGGAACGGTGCATGTACTCGATTCCATTCGTCATGTGGACAGTGTTCGCGCAGCAGTGATTGTGACGACAGATAAGTGTTATGAAAATAAAGAATGGGCCTGGGGTTATCGCGAGAATGAACCTATGGGCGGATACGATCCCTATAGCAACAGTAAGGGCTGCGCTGAGTTAGTAACCAGTGCTTATCGTCAGTCTTACTTCTCTCCTGAGAAATACCCCACACATAAAGTCGCCATTGCATCCGCTAGGGCGGGAAATGTAATCGGCGGAGGTGATTGGTCTGAGGATCGTTTGATTCCAGATGCCATTAAGGCCTTTGAGACAAATGAATCTTTAGTGATACGTAATCCATTGGCTACGCGTCCTTGGCAACATGTCTTGGAGCCTTTATCTGGCTACCTAGTTTTAGCGCAGGCACTTTATGAAGAGGGCGCCAAGTTTGATGGCGGCTGGAACTTTGGCCCGCAAGATGAGGATGCAAGATCTGTTCAAGAGGTAATTAATTTACTGATTAAAAACTGGAATTCACCAGCCAGTTGGCAGCAGGATAGAGGTGAGCAGCCTCATGAGGCGCATTCATTGAAGCTGGATTGCTCAAAAGCTCGTCAATATTTAAATTGGGTTCCAAAATGGAGTCTGGAAGATGCAATTAAAAATATTACGCAGTGGCAGCAATCGTATCAACAAAATGACAATATGCGAGTGATCAGCTTGCGGCAGATTAGCAATTATCAAAATACCTAGAATTCTTAAAAACTTTTAATAAATAAAAATGACTGAAACCAATATCCCTGTTGATCAATTTGCTAAAGACAAAATTCGCAAGCAAATTTTGGATCTAGTGAGAGAGTATTCCGCTCTAGAGTTTGCTCCCAAGAAATTTATTCCTGGTCAGACGATAATTCCTCCGTCGGGCAAGCTGATTGACTCCAAAGAGCTAGAGAATATGGTCGAAGCATCTTTAGATGGATGGCTCACAACAGGTCGTTTTAATGAGTTATTTGAGAAAAAACTCGCAGAGTTTATTGGCGTAAAGCATCTCATCACCGTCAACTCTGGTTCATCCGCTAATTTGGTGGCTTTTTCTACATTGACTTCATCAAAGTTGGGTGATCGTGCCATTAAAAAAGGCGATGAAGTTATTGGGGTGGCCGCAGGCTTTCCTACTACGGTAAATCCGATTGTGCAATTTGGGGCTGTGCCAGTTTTTGTTGATGTTGACCCCCTGACTCACAATATCGATGCATCCAAAATTGAAGTGGCCATTAGCCCAAAAACAAAAGCCATCATGTTGGCGCACTCTTTGGGAAACCCATTTAACCTGGATGTGGTTACCAGTATTTGCAAGAAATATAACCTCTGGTTGGTAGAGGATTGTTGTGATGCTTTAGGTACAACCTACAAAGGTCAAATGGTGGGAACCTTTGGTGATATTGGCACGCTCAGTTTTTATCCAGCACATCACATTACGATGGGCGAGGGCGGCGCGGTATTTACCAACAACTATGAGCTAAAACAGATTGCTGAAAGTTTTAGAGACTGGGGCCGTGATTGCTACTGTGCCCCCGGTAAGGACAATACTTGTGGAAAGCGTTTTGCTTGGCAGTTGGGTGACCTTCCATTTGGCTATGACCATAAATATACCTACAGTCATTTGGGGTACAACCTCAAGATTACTGATATGCAAGCAGCTTGTGCTCTAGCCCAACTAGAAAAAGCGCCTGCATTTATTCAGGCTCGCAAAGATAATTTTAAGTTCTTGAAAGAGCGCCTTGCTACTTGTGAAGAATTTTTGCAATTACCAGAAGCAACTGAAGAGTCTGATCCATCTTGGTTTGGCTTTCCAATTACCTTAAAAGAGGGCTGTCCAGTTTCGCGCGTAGATCTGACAACTTACTTGGATCAAAATAAGGTGGGTACAAGATTATTGTTTGCAGGTAATTTAATCCGCCAGCCTTACATGAAGAATGTGCAGTATCGGGTAAGTGGTGAACTTAGGAATACTGATAATGTGATGAACAATACATTTTGGATTGGCGTCCAGCCAGCCCTCACTAAAGAGATGCTGGAGTACGCTGCAACTCAAATTGAAACATTTTTGGGTGTGAATTTTTAAGAAAGAATGCATGAGAGTTGCTGATTTTATTGTCGCTCGTTTGGCCTTTCTGGGCATAGATACCTCATTCCTTGTCACGGGGGGTGGTGCTATGTACCTTAACGATGCCATCGGGGCTAGCGAACCCTTAAAAAAGATTTATTGTCATCATGAGCAAGGCGCTTCAATTGCTGCTGAGGCATATGCTCGGGTTGCGCTAAAGCCTGCTTTACTAAATGTAACAACGGGTCCGGGGGGTATCAACGCACTTAATGGGGTGTTTGGCGCCTACACTGACTCGATCCCAATGGTGATTGTTTCTGGTCAAGTTAAACGTGAGACGATGTTGTCATTTAATCCAGTGCCGGGTTTGCGCCAGCTTGGCGACCAAGAGGTTGATATTGTTGCGATGGCAAAGCCTATAACTAAGTGGGCCCATCTCTTAAAAACCCCTGAAGAAATTGCGCAGAAAATTGATGAGGCATTCTTTGAGGCTGTCACTGGTAAGCCGGGCCCTGCGTGGCTTGATGTCCCTGTTGATATTCAGGGTGCAGTCTTGCCGGAAGAATACGAAGCATTAATCTCAAGGCCTTTAGACTTATTTGTCGAGCAATCAGCCGCATCTTTTGGTGAGGTGGAAAAAACTATTGAAGCTATTTCTAAGGCAAAGCGTCCAGTTATTCTAGCTGGTAGCGGTGTACGAATTTCAGGAACAGCTTCAAAGTTAGTTGAGCTCGCTGAAACCTTGGACATACCAGTTGTAACTGCCTGGACCCATGATATTTTCCCAAATGATCATCGTTTATTTGCTGGCAGACCTGGAACAATTGGTACGCGTGCAGGTAATTTTGTTGTGCAAAATGCCGACTTAGTGATTGTGCTTGGATCGAGATTAAACATTAGACAGGTAAGCTATAACTGGAAAAGTTTCGCACGCAATGCTAAGAAAATTTGGGTGGACATTGACCCTGCTGAATTTAAAAAACCTTACGTTTGCGCAGATGTAACTATTGCAGCTGATCTAAAAACATTTGTTCCATCGCTAATTTCATCGGCTAAAAACTCACATTGGAAGTCCATTCATGGTTCCTGGGTTCGTTGGTGCGCGGACATCAATACTCGTTTTACACCGAGGCCAGATGATTACCCGGTCTCAACGGATGCGATTAACTCATATCACTTTATCGCCGAGTTATTTGAGCATTTAAAAGAAAATGATATCGTGGTTTGCGGTGATGCTACAGCGACAATCGTTCCGTTTCAGATTGGTAAAATAAAATCCGGCATGCGTCTTTTTAGTAACTCAGGATCAGCATCAATGGGCTACGATATTCCAGCTGCATTAGGGGCGGCGATAGCCAATCCAAACGCTCGAATTATTTGTTTGGCTGGCGATGGAAGCAGCATGATGAATATTCAAGAATTAGAAACAATTAGCGGCCTTAATTTAAATGTGCTTGTTTTTATTCTTAATAATGATGGCTATTTGTCTATCAAGCAAACTCAGAGAAATTTCTTTAAGCGAGAAGCCGGTTCTTCCTCGCAATCCGGCCTTTCTTTTCCAAATTTTAGAAAACTAGGCGAAGCATTCAGTTTTAAATCAATCGATTTGAAAAAGGAGGGGTGGAAGGAAAGGCTGAAAGAATTTTTAAAGTCTCCTGGCCCATCCTTGTGCAATACATTTTTAGATCTACATCAGGAATTTGAACCCAGGCTGAAGTCAAAAATGGTAGATGGAGTTATTAGTACGCCTGAACTCGATGATATGCATCCATTTTTAGATCCGCAAGAATTAGCTAGCGTTCGTGAGAGCGCATTAAAAATTAACTAAAGAAGAGGTATTATATGATTTCCCAAAGAGATAAAGAATTATTTGAAAACTTATTTGTATTGGAGTTGGCTAATAATCACTGGGGTAGCGTTGAGCGCGGATTAAAAATCATTCGTGATTTTGGTACGGTTGTTCGATATAACAACATCAAAGCGGCTATCAAGTTGCAGTTCCGGGATGTTGATAACTTTATCCATCCCGAATTCAAGGGCAATCAAGAGTCTCGTTATATTAAAAAAACAGAAGCAACAAAGCTATCCAAGGAAGAGTTTTCTCGTCTGCTGGAAGAGGTAAAAAATGTAGGCTGCATTCCAATGTCTACTCCATTTGACGAGGCCTCTGTCGATCTGTGTGTTGACTTTGATTTACCAATTATTAAAGTTGCAAGTTCTGATATGAACGATTGGCCATTGCTTGAAAAAATTGCATCTACAAGAAGGCCGGTAATTATTTCAACTGGCGGGGCTTCCGAAAAAGATCTAGACGATGTAGTTCATTTTTTTGAAAAGCGCGAAATCCCTCTGGCAATTAATCACTGCGTTTCTCTTTATCCTTCTGAAGATGACGAGTTAAATCTCAATCAAATTGATTACTTAAAGCATCGATTCCCCAATCACGTTATTGGCCTATCTACTCATGAATATCATGATTGGCATTCATCAATGTTGATTTCTTATGGGAAAGGCGCCCGATCTTGGGAGCGTCATATTGATATCGATTATGAAGGTGTTCCAGTTTCAAATTATTGCACCTTACCGGATCAAGCGGATGTGTGGTTTAAAGCATTTCATAAGGCTGCAGAAATGTGTGGCGGTCCATCTGATTCACGCCGAGTTATTTCAAAAAAAGAGATTGAGTATTTGGATGCTTTGGTGCGAGGAGCTTATGCAAAACGTGATTTAGACCCGGGTTATGTGCTTAATGCAGATACTTTTGCAAAGGATTTCTATTTAGCTATCCCTTTGCTAAAAGGCCAGTTATCTTGCCGCGAAGTAATGAATGGGGAAAAATTAACAAAACACATCAAGGCAAATGAGGCGTTAACTATCAATCATATAGACGGCCCATATGCTGAATCTCAATCTTTAAAAGAACTAATTCTAAAAAGGGGCGCGTAAGCTACTTGAATAGTTTATATAACCATGACTCTTTCAGCTCCCTTTGACATCTTCCAATCGCAATGCCAATCCTTGAGTGACAGCAGCGATCTTGAGCTTAATAAAAATGACCCAATTTATATATTTGGTGCTGGTAATTTTGGAAGGGACGTGGCAAAAGCACTTCTGAAGAATAAATTTAATTTGCTGGGTTTTGTTGAGTCGACCCCAAAATTAAAATCTATAGATGCCTTACCTGTATTGGCTTTGCAGGATATTCCTGTCAGCGAATTATCTGCTCAATTGCTGATTGGAATATTTAACAGAGATGTTCCTTTTGATGAGTTAAAGGCTTATGCCCTTAAGATTGGCTTTGAGAAAATTTTTATGCCATGGGATATCTATAATTTTTTATCAGAAGATCTGGGTTGGCGATACTGGTTAAGTAAAAAAAACGCTTTGAAAAGTCAAGTATCAAATATTCAAATGACTTATGGGCTTCTTTCGGATGAGGAAAGCAGACAGACCTTATTAGGTATTTGTCGATTTCGATTGGGCCTACAGGACTCTTATGCGAGCTTTAAGCATCCCGAAAAACAGTATTTTAATGAATTGACCTTAAATCGTTTTTTTGGCCTAGAGTGTAGTTATATTGATTGTGGGGCGTACAACGGAGATACCTTTCTTGAGGCCGATCAAAGTTTGAATTTAAATGACGCTTACTTATTTGAGCCTGACCCTAATAATTTTTCTCAACTTGTTTCGGCTGCTAGAAGTTCGCGCTTAAGACCGGTATGCATTCCTATGGCTGTCGCAGATAGATATCAAATACTTTCCTTTAGGGGTGGTGGCGAGGGGGGCACGATCTCTGAGGAGGGCGATGTTCACATTGCTGCTGTATCGCTAGATCAAATCTTGCCAAAATCAAAAGTAGACTTTATTAAATTCGATGTTGAGGGCGCAGAAATTGCCGCCATAAATGGCGCAGAAGAGTTGATTAAGAGATCAAGGCCTACTTTGGTTCTATCTATGTATCATCGACCCAATGATCTTTGGGAGATCCCTGCTTTGTTGGCTAAATATTGCCATAACTATAAGTTCTATTTGAGGCAGCATTATCACAATAGTTTTGATAGTGTTCTCTACGCAATACCGCAATAAAACTATCTTGTCGGGGTATTGAATTAATACGATAATTTTTGACTTGGATGGAACATTAATTGATTCCGCTCCATCTATCCTGAAGTCGCTTCAATTTGCTCTTGAGAAATCAGGCTTGACTCCTGTTGTGCCCCTGGAAAATTCCTTGATTGGTCCCCCGCTTAAAGAAACTATACAAACATTAGTGGGTTCGTGTGCATCATATAGCATTGATCTCGTCTTGGAGGATTTCAAAAAATATTATGATCATGAAGGATTTAGGTCCTCCGAACCATATCCTGGCATCGAAGATATGCTTGAGAAATTGACTGCTTATGGCATCTCACTTCACTTGGCCACTAATAAGCGCTTGCTACCTACTCAAAAGATTATCGATTATCTTGGATGGAGGGGTAACTTTAAAAGCATTTATTCAATTGATAAATGTATCAATAAGCCGTTTTTAGATAAGACCCAAATGCTTGCAGAATTGCTTGGAGAGCAAAAAGTAAATCCAAGTAGTGCGGTCTATGTTGGCGATCGTCTAGAGGACTATGAGGCTTCAAAATCAAATAATCTTTCAACAATTTTAGTTCAATGGGGTTATGGAGATTTAGAGGTAAACAGTGGTGGAGTTACTCCAATAGCTTCTTCTGCTATGGAACTAGTCAAGTTAATTATGAGGGATTAAATGAATTCCTTATTGGTGATTGGTGGCTCAGGGTTTTTTGGTAAATCTATTTTAGATGCCTATAAAAGAGGTCTTCTGGAAACATTTTCAATTAATAAGATTTACATCTTTGCAAGAAATGCAGAAGCACTAAAGTTTACTAATCCAGAATTGCTATGTGATTCTGTTGTGCTGGTAAATGGCGACATTACTAGTTGTGAGGAAGTGCCATTTGCAGAATTTGTTATTCACGCAGCTACTTCAACAGATGCATCTAAGTATATTAATGCGCCAGAGAGTGAAAAGAAAAATATTCTTGCTGGTACCTTAAATTTCTGCAAACTTGCTAATTTATATCTCAAGGAGTCAAAGATACTCTACGTAAGTTCTGGAGCTGTGTATGGCGCATCTTCTTCTGAGATGCTTCCATTTTCAGAGGGGGATGATTTTATTTCCGCCGAAAAAATTCCTGAAGCAAAGCGACCTTATGCGGTAGCAAAGAGAGACTCCGAGACTGAAATAATTAAGAATGGTAAGAGAGGGCTTCGAGTCGCCATAGCAAGATGCTTTGCTTTTATTGGGAAGTATCTACCAAGAGATCAACATTTTGCTATTGGTAACTTTATACAAAATGGCATTGATAAGCAACCTATTTTAATAAATTCTAAAAGTAGGGTTTATAGAAGTTATATGCATGCAGATGATTTGGTTTTTTGGCTTCTTACTATCCTTTCCAAGGCATCTTCAGATTGTCCTATTTATAATGTGGGCTCAAGCGAGGCGGTCGAAATTAGAGATTTGGGCGTTATGATTTCCAAATACTATTCTGTAGATTTCGTGATGCAGCCACTGAGTAATTCCCCATCCGATTTCTACATCCCAACTATTGAGAAGGCAGAGCGAGAGCTGGGACTTTCTTGTAGCCATGGCTTATTGGAAGTTATCGAGCTTACAGATAGGCAAATTAATGCAACTTAATTTTTTAAAAAAGTATATGGGAAGCGGTGAGATTAAGTATCTATTTGCTGGATTTGTAAATACACTTTTTGGATATTTTCTAGGTGTATTTTTATACATTCATATGGTTAATTATGTAAATATTATTTTTATTTCAGCTCTATCTAATATCATTGCCATTACATTTTCTTTCTTTGTTTATAAAAGTTATGTATTTAGAACGCAAGGAAATTGGTTGAAAGAATATCTTAAATGCTTCATTGTTTATGGCGGCTCTGCATTGTTTGGTATCTTTATGATATGGGTTTTGGTGGATAGACTCAGTATCAATATTTGGGTAGCACAATTTCTAACTATTGCAATTACAGTTGCGGGTTCTTATTTCGGTCATAGAAGATTTACCTTTAAAGTTTAAAAATGAAAAAACTAATTAGCGTCGTATCCCCAACTTTTAATGAGCAGGATAATGTTAAAGATTTATACGCCCGACTTTCAGCTGTTTGGGGAAAATTTCCGAATTATGATTTTGAGCTTATTGTTATTGATAATGCTTCAACGGATTTGACGGTTGAGAGATTGAAGCTCATAGCAAGCAAAGATCAACGATTGAAGATCATTGTTAATAATAAGAACTATGGACATCTGCGTTCTCCTTATTGGGGTATGCTGCAAGCGCATGGAGACGCGGTAATTTTTTTAGCCTCGGATATGCAAGATCCCCCCGAGTTGATTGAGAACTTCATTGTGCTTTGGGAGAAGGGCAGCAAAATTGTGCTGGGAGTGAAGCCTACTAGTAATCTAAACGGAATATCGCACTCCTTAAGAAAATCTTATTACCGATTTTTAAATAAAATGTCCAACATAGAGATTGTCAATGATGCCACTGGATTTGGCATCTATGATAAAAAAGTGATGGATTTAATAAGAGAAATAAATGATCCAAATCCATACTTTAGAGGCTTGGTATGTGAGCTAGGATACCCAATCACAACAATCGAATTTAAACAGGCAAAAAGAATGAGGGGCGTAACAAAAAATAACTTATACAGCCTCTATGACATGGCGATGATGGGGTTTGTAAATTACTCCTTGATTCCCATCCGAATGGCATCATTTTTTGGAATCTTTTTAGGTGCTATCAGTCTAGTTATCGGAATGGGGTTTTTTATCTCTAAACTAGTTTGGTGGGATTCTATCCCGCTAGGCATAGCCCCGCTTGCGATTTCTTTATTTTTCCTCATTGGAATAGTTTTAATTTTCATAGGAATATTGGGCGAGTACATCGCATCAATCATTCCTCACGTTAGAAGACGCCCAATTGTAATTGAGCAGGAGAGGGTTAACTTTGACTGAGGAGGCTCATAAAAGAGCTTTAGTAATTAAGTTTGCGCTCTTAATTGAAATCTTATTTTTGGCGTTATCGTTCTATAGCATTGCGGTCTATGGAAGGCTGCCGCATCCATTTCACAATGTGCCTTTTGACGCGTTCATGGATTTTTTTAATACAAATTGGTGGGCTTTCAACGAAGGGCGATATTTGGAGTGGAAGTCGATTTATCCGCCCTTGACGTTTGCGATTGCAAAAGTTTTTGTTCCAAAGAAATGTATCGGTATTGGTGATCCGGCTGCCTTAAGGGCATGTAGTAGTCAGGTGCTACTTTTTTTTATTCCTATTTATCTCTACGCAGCATACTTATCTACAAAGATAATAAATAAATTTAATTCATTTTCTTTAAAGCGAGATCAATTATTTCTATTTGGGGCAGTCTTATTGTCCCTACCATTTCTGTACACGGCAGAGAGAATGAACTACCTCATCGTTACATATATCTTTTACTGTCTCTACCTAACCGAAAAGAGAGGTTTCCTGAAGTACATATATTTTGGTATTGCAGTCAATATGAAACCATATTTGATATTGCTGTCAGCGTCTTATCTAATTCGTAGGGAGCTAAAAAATTTTATGTATAGCATCATTTCCCCTGTCATTATATTTTTAATTGGGAAATGGATTATAAAAGATAGGAATTCAGGTCAGTTTTTGTTCAATATGTTTGAATTTGGGCAAAATTTACCTCCCTCATTTCATGGCCTTAATTACCAAAGCTCTTTTAGTAACGCCTTGAGATATTTTTATACAATATACGATATAGATCAGTCATTTGCATTAATTCAAATTTTACTATTTTTAATTCCCCTTGTTGCAGTCATTCAAATTCGAAAAAATATTAAAAATATGGATATTTTCGAACTAAATTTTTTAATCTTTTTAGGAATACTTATTGCAACCAGTAGTTTGGGTGGTTACGCTATGATTTTTTTAATACCATTTATTTCATTATTTATGAAGAAAGAATACGGTATTTTTATATTTATGATAACATTGCTGATACCATTTGATTTAATATTTTATCAAGGCGCTTTAACGGGGCTAGTAAATTCATATTTTTCAAATGATATAATTGACAATAGCATTCAGATCACTACTGGGTCTATTTTGAGGCCATTAGTATTAATTTTAATATTATTCTTATATTCAGAATCTATAAGGCGAAGAAATGATTTTAAAAAAATATAAATATATATTATTAATAGTAGTGGTAGCGGTCTCATCGGCAATATATTTTTTTAATAATAAGTATTATCTTGTCAAAAAAGACTCAACCCAGAAAAACTATATTCAACGGGTGGTATTTTTGGCTTACGTAGAGGATAAATTGGTTAATTGTGATGTTAAAAATCACGAGATCCTAAATTTATTGCAATTTGAATTAAAGGGTCAGGAGCTACGAAAGGTATTCTTGAGTAGATATGACGAAAGTTTGTACGCCCCTATATTTGATAATCTAGAGGTAACTTCCATTGGCCCATTTTTAATGGTGGGTATAAATACAAAACGCGTCAAATTGAGTGATTTCAAGGATCGTGATATTTTCGAGGCAATGGTACAGGCGGTTAAAGATCTCCAGCCATTCGTTCATAACGATGTCAATGGTAAGCCGCTGAAGTGTGGCATCAGCTTTCAATATATGAATTATTAAGGGCGCATATGTCAATTTTCAAGAGGTTTCATGGTGCAATGTTTGGTGCTGGCTACTCAAAATTTTTCACTATATTGGTTTTATGCATCAGTATTTTTGATGTTTTCATGCTTTTTCATGCGCCGATTTTCCCTGACGAGATTGTGTGGCGTTTTCTATACTCTCGTTTCTTCATAGATGGTTTTGAGCATTTTAGTTACTTCAAGCCTTGCTTAGCGGAGACATTGCCAATCCCAATTTTTTTGTATCCACAATTTGTCTTTTTTTCACTGTTTGCTTTTCTTGACAGCGCATTTTTTTACAGGGCAATACCTTTCATTGGTTATGCATGTTTACTAATTGTTCTTTATAAAAACTATCAAAAAATAAGTTTGCAAAAACAATTTTGCGGATTCCTAATTTTTCTATTTATAGTTTCTACCCTGGGCAACTCTGGATCTGTTTGGATTGTTACCAGTAGATCGGAATTCTTGCTATTTTATTTCATGAGTTTTGCAGTTCTTATTGGAATGCGGAAGTCTGTAAGTGCAGTACTTGTGGTTTTGCTGTTTTTATTTTGGACAATACTATCTATTGCTCATCCTAAATTCTTATATCTGTTCCCTATTATCATCTATTTGCTGTGGTTCACTGATGTCAAAAAAACTAGCAAAGTCTTGTTGAGCTGCATCGTCGTTTTTTACTTGTTATTTCTTGTTAAGTTTAATAATGAATTAATTTTTACTAATTGTAAGAATCAAATTCGTGAATTTTACGATTGGCTGCAAGGATTTAATGCGAACCCACTGAATCTTTTTGCAAATCCAAAATATTTCTTTCAAGAGTTGTATGCAAAAACACCGATACAACTCCATATGATTATGACAAGGGCATCCGACCATCTGTCGTATATCGATAATAGACAATCACCATTTTTACCAAACGTTCGCCAATCCTTTTTTAGCGCTTTTTCTAATTATTTTATTAAATTTTTATTTATCACTCATTTGCTAGCGGGGTTATTTTTTATATCTTCAGCAATCAAGAAGTATTTCAAAAATTTTGGATTGGCTATTGCAAACGTACAAGAAAATATTGTTTTGCTTTTATACATCTTTGTGTACACGATTATCTTTTTTAATCGCACAACCAATGCTTATGACATTACCTTATGGTTGGTTTCTATTGCCTTTCTTAATGTGTTATCAATCTACTATTTAATCAACAGGCCAAGCGTTAAAATTGATGTTCAGATAAATAGTCTACCTATATTTAAATTTATTTTAAAAATATTATTTTTAGTTTTTGTTGTGAACTCTTCTTTATTTTTCTCTCAAAATTTTAAATGGTTCAAATCCAATAAAA
>Ga0194038_1000522_pt1 | contig 16771 bp, 3 predicted proteins | sample JunL226m_MetaG_FD_148630 | JGI IMG/M metagenome (GOLD analysis project Ga0194038, IMG submission 148630) | Anoxic zone freshwater microbial communities from boreal shield lake in IISD Experimental Lakes Area, Ontario, Canada - Jun2016-L227-6m | ecosystem: Environmental > Aquatic > Freshwater >... | reverse complement strand
CTCCTCACTTCACGAGACCCGCTACACCCAGCCAGTGATCTTCGCTGTGGAGTATGCTCTGGCTAAGCTTCTGGAATCCTGGGGGATCAAGCCTTCCCTGGTGATAGGTCACAGCATTGGGGAGTACGTCGCCGCCACCATCGCCGGGATATTTGAACTGAAGGATGTACTCGGTCTCGTAGCCGCTCGGGGCAGACTCGTACAGTCGCTTCCGATGAACGGAAGCATGGCGGCGGTCATGGCAGGCGAGCAGCGTGTGAAAGAAGCAATTGATGCTTGTCGGGGCAATGTCTCGATTGCGGCGATGAATGCACCAAGAAACACCGTAATTTCCGGCGAAAAAGAGGCGATTGATGGAATCATAGCGCAACTCAGAAAAGATGGAATAGCGTCTCACATTCTGAAAGTGTCTCATGCCTTTCATTCATGCCTCCTTGATCCCATACTTGAAGAGTTCAGCACCCTTGCAGCCGGCATCCGTTATTCGACCCCCAATCTGCCGATTATGGCGAACACCACCGGCGGGCTCGGCGGTGCGGAGATGGCGACGTCCGATTACTGGACAATGCATCTGAGGGAGCCAGTCCGGTTTTATGACAGTATGCGCGCAATCGGGGACAGATCCACTGATTACGGGTCAGAATATCTTTTGGCCATTGAGGTGGGTGGAACATCCACGCTTACGAACCTCAGCCGGCAATGCATTCCGAATCAAGAAGGGCTATGGCTTACCACGCTTGGCAGCATGGACAATCCTGGACCGGGACGAATCGAAGGACAAAGCGATTGGGAACCGATGCTCAAATGCCTTGCCGGACTCTACACGGCCGGCTGTGACATCGACTGGGAGGAATTCGATCGTCCCTATCCGAGGAAAAAGGTCGTGCTTCCGAACTATCCCTTTCAGAGAAAAAGGTGCTGGATAGAACTACCAGGTCCCAGAGAAAAGCAGCCGGTGCTTGCCGTCCCTTTGGCCGTACCCTGCAACCTGACTATAAATAGAGGATATAAAAACATGATTTCCCAAAATGATAATTTTGCAGATATTGACTCCATCTATGCAGGAACGGTTTATGACCAACTGAACCGGATGGGCAGATTTTACATCCTGAGGGCGTTCAAGGAAACCGGCGTTTTGCGCGGCTCAAAAGAGCAATATCAAGTGCAGGCGTTGAAGGAAAAGATGGGAGTAATCCCTGAATACGAAAGACTCTTCGATGTTCTCCTGATCATCTTGAAAAACGCGGGGTTCATTTCTCTTTCAGACACTATGGTCACCGCCCTGGGTCCGGTGGATGAATGGGATATTCAGGAGATAACCCGAGCCGCCAACAATCTTCAGCACAAGATTGCTATGGATTATCCCGAAATGGCGGCTACAGTAAATTCGCTTGCTAAGTGCATGGATAAATACTCTGCCGTCCTTACCGGCGGAATGAGTTATGCCGAGGCCCTCTTCCCGAACGGGTCTATGGAACTCGTAGAGAATCTTTATACTAACAACAGAATCCAGGACTTTTTCAACCGGCTCGTCGGACAAAAGGTCGGTGAATGCGTTACCCAAATATCAACTGAAGATTCAACGCAGAGAACGCTCACAGTCCCCTTTCCCACGGAAATAAAAATACTTGAGATAGGTGCAGGCACGGGGAGTACAACAGGCCATGTCCTCCGTGAAATCAGCGGTACTGGAAATTTTGCTTACTGCTACACGGACATTGCGTCGGTCTTTACCCAGCATGGCGAACGGAAATTCGGGGCCAGTTATCCATTCATGACGTTCAAAACTCTTAATATCGAAGAGGATGTGGAGTCCCAGGGTTTCGATCTGGCAAATTATGATGTGATCATCGCATCGAATGTACTCCATGCTACAGCTCGGATAGACCGCACTCTTGGGCAGGTCAGGAAATTATTGAAGCCGGGCGGGGTCCTTATCATGAATGAAGTGACCATATTTCAGGAGATCGTAAGTGTTATCTTCGGCCTGACGAGTGGCTGGTGGCTCTTCCAGGACCCTGAATGCCGTATAGCGAATTGTCCTTCATTGAGCTTTGCCGGATGGAAAACCGGGCTGGAGGAAGCGGGTTTTATTTATCTTGAACATTCGGGGTTGCCGGGTGATGCAGAGGATCACCCCATGCAGTGTGTTATTATAGCGAAGAGCGAGCTAAACTCGCAGCAGCAGCCGGGTCGGAGGGAGCGGATTGCATCGGAGGTGATGGGGCTGATGTACCAGTCATCGGAGATAGAGATCACCGGGCATGATGTTGATACGAACCTGTTCGAGTTGGGATTCGCCTCTCTTATGATCGCCAGGCTCAAAGACCTGATCAAGCGGATGTATGGGCTGGATGTGCAGATGAGCTGGTTCTACAGCCGCCTTGATACCTTCAACAAGACCGTGGATTATATCGACAAAGAGTCTGAGGCTGATAAAGTGCAGGAGCCTGTTTCGGATATTGATGGACGAATTCCTTTTTCTGACCCATCGGCGCCCGATTCTCAATCCTGCCCAGAGGAGGTGACTGCTGCGCCTCCGGCATTGCGGATTGAAGAAGACGTCGTGAAGGGCGCTCACAGCCCCGCAGACGGTATCATCAGCCAGCAGATAGAACTGATGAGCCGGCAGCTTGTGGTGATGTCTGAGCAGCTCCACGTTCTCCAGGGAGCGGGGAAAGGCGCTCGGCAGGAACTGGAAACCGGTAAAAGAGAACCGTTGACGGTCTTGAGCATAGAGGCTGGCCGCACTGGGGTGCAGCGGTCCCGGCAGGAATTGCAAGCCAGCCAGGCATCCCTGATACAGAATCAGACGACGGATGCAGGAGCAGGCGCCCGCCCTGAAATAACGACAGAGGGCGGAGGAAAGACGACAGTTGGCAAGCGCGGGAGCCTGCCGCCTGATGATGGCGTGAAGAAACGGGATGAGTATGTCGCCTACCGGGGAGTGACTGCGCGGGATAAGCTGGAGCTAAACACACGTCAGAAGGAACACCTGCAAAGATTGATCGGACGTTATACAAATCTCACGGCCGGATCGAAGGAGCGGACCCGGAAGTACCGGCCTGTGTTTGCCAATACGCGGAACATAGCCGGCTTTAGACCAGAATGGAAAGAAATGATCTACCAGATCATCGTGGATCGGGCGGAAGGATCGCACTTTACCGATATTGACGGAAGGGATTATCTGGACATTTCGATGGGGTTTGGCGTGTACCTTCTTGGCCACAATCCGCCATTCGTGCAAGCAGCGCTACAAAGAGAGATACAGCGCGGAACCCCGATCGGTCCCATGTCGGACCGTGCCGGTAAAGTTGCAACCCTTATCCATGAGCTGACCGGAGTAGAAAGAGTCGCCTTCTTTAATACCGGGACAGAGGCTGTAATGGCGGCGGTAAGAATTGCACGGACTGTAACCGGCAGAAAAAAGATCGCCTTGTTTTCGAGCGCATACCACGGACATTTCGACGGCATACTTGCAGTTAAAGATTTTGACGGTCCTGTCGGGAGCGCAGCGCCGATGTCTCCCGGCACACCACCCGGGCTGGTGCAAGACATCTATGTAATTGACTACGGAACAGAGGAATCGCTTCAGTTTATAGAAGCACATGGTCGTGAGCTTGCCGCTGTGCTGGTTGAACCTGTGCAGAGCCGGAGGCCAGACTTTCAGCCGGCGGCCTTCCTCAAGAGATTGAGGGAGATCACGACCGCATCAGGATCAGCTCTGATCTTCGACGAGGTTATTCTCGGATTCCGTATCCACCAGGGAGGAGCCCAGGCATGGTTTGACATCAAGGCCGACATCGTAACCTACGGCAAGGTAGTTGGCGGTAGTATGCCGATAGGAGTAGTCGCCGGCAAGTCCCATTATCTGGATGCGGTGGACGGTGGGATGTGGAACTACGGTGATGGATCATTTCCTGAAAAAGAGAACACCTTCATAGCAGGGACATTCAACCACCATCCTTTTGCAATGGCAAGCGCTCATGCGGTGCTTACTCATCTGAAGGAGTCCGGCCCTTCGCTGCAGGCCAATCTTAATCGGCGCACCGGTGAACTTGCGGAGCGGTTGAACTCCTATTTCACAGAGGAAGGGCTGCCGATCCGGATGACCCATTTTGGCTCGCTGTTCCGGATTCCGGTGAAAGGTGACCAGGAGCTTTTGTACTACCACCTTCTGTCCCGTGGAATCTACATCTGGGAGGGGAGGAACTGCTTCCTTTCAACAGCGCATACTGATGAGGATATTGGGTTCTTCGTTAAATCAGTCCAGGAAAGCATCGAAGAGATGCGCGCGGGAGGTCTGTTTGGTGGCTACCCCCCGACCTCTTCGCATACTAAAGCCGTTGACCGTTTACTGCCTGCTGCTTGCTGCCTGCCGATGTCGTCCGCGCAAAAACGGCTCTACGTGGTGAGCCGGATGGAAGGCGGAGAACTGGCCTATCATATCAACGGCGCTCTCTTTATCGATGGCGCTCTTGACAGTGACAAGATTGAACACTGTTTTAAAACAATAATCAACCGGCATGAAAGCCTGAGAACAGGCTTTGAGATCATTGACGACGCGCTTGTGCAAAGGATATGTGAGAATGTCGAATTCACTGTTTCCCATAGTGATCTATCGCATGAAGACAAGGCCGCTTCTGATATTGCCGGCAGAATTAAAAATGACCCATTATTCAGCCAGAAATATTCCAAAGAGCCTGATTCACAATTGCTGATTGATCGTGAAGGGGACTGCCAGCCCCCTGACATTGATGCTATCGTGAAGGATTTTATCAAACCATTTGATCTTGCAAAGCCGCCTCTTCTCAGAGTTGGCCTCGTGCGTCTTTCAGCAGATCGACATTTTCTGATAATTGATGCGCATCATATCGTCATAGACGGCATATCGCTTATCATTCTTGCACAGGAGTTCATGAGCATTTACGGGGGGGAACCCCTGCCGCCTGTTATGCTAAACTACAGGGATTATGTGGAGTGGGAGCAGAAGCTGATTGTATCCGAAGCGCTGAAAAAGCAGGAAGCATACTGGCTAAACAGGCTATCAGGCAAATTACCCGTACTCCGGCTGCCTCTTGATTATCAGAGGCCCCCAAGACAGAGCTTTGAAGGCGGTGTGGTACGTCTGATTTTTGAGCGCAGCAAGACATTAGCTCTGAAGTCCCTTGCAAAAAAGACGGGATCAACGCCTTACATGGTCCTGTTCACAGCTTTTAATGTTCTGCTGCACAGACTGAGCGGCCAAAAGGATATTATTATCGCTACAAGTTCAAGCGGGAGGGACCACCTGGGGTTCGAGGGCATTTTCGGCATGTGTACCAATACCCTTGTAATGCGAAATAAAACCGAGGGTAACGAACCATTCATCCTGTTTCTTGACGAGGTAAAAAAAAGCTGCCTGCAGGCATTCGATAATCAGGACTATCCGTTTGAACTCCTGATAAAGAACCTGAATCTTCAGCGCGATGTCAGTCGTAATCCTTTGTTTGATGTCTTTTTTGTATATGAAGAAGCTGACAACAGGGTTGTCAAAATCAAGGATTTGACCTTTACGCCCTACGAATACGAGAAACAAGCTTCCGCCTTTGACCTTCTCCTTGAGGTGATTGAGGAGGCCGGGCAACTGTATCTTAATGTGGAGTATTGCGCCGGACTCTTCAGAAAAGAGACGGTTGAAAGATTTCTTCGCTACTACATGTCAATACTTGAGCAGATCACTGAAAATCCTTCTGCATTGCTTAGTGACATAAAGCTCAGCTCTCAACGCGAAGGGGCAACCAGCCAGAAAATATCAGGGTCTTCCGGCATGATGACGGTGCTTCCAGCCCCCAATTGCCCCTATTATCCGCACAGGCAAAACCGGGATGGTCTTTTCCCGCTTTCCCACCACCAGGAGAGATTGTGGTTCGTGGACAGGTTTGAGTCCGGCTATCTCTACGAGTCAAGTCCTGTGTACTATAACATGCCGCTGGTAATCCACCTTACAGGAACGATAGATGAAACTGCTCTGGAAAAGAGTGTGAACAGGATCATCGAGCGGCACGAAATCCTCAGAACAAAGATTATCACTTCCGATGGACAGGCGTTCCAGACCGTGACGCCCCAAAGTCCCCTGAAATTGTCGGTTGAAGAATCGCCTGCCCTGCCGGCGCGGATGATACTTCCAGCCCCCTGTCAGGGTTCCAGTTGGGTTTTGTACGCACTGGCCCTAAAAGATATCCGGCGTCCTTTTCTTATGGACAAGGAACCACTGATCCGTTCAACGCTCTTTAATCTTGGAAAAGAAGAGCATCTTCTGGTCATTACCATGCACCACATCATAGCAGATCCGTGGTCAATGCAAATTGTAATGCGCGAGATGGCGGAGCTTTACAACAGCATCACCACGGGTGTCTTGCCACACCTTCCCGAAATTGGCATCCAGTTTGCCGACTTTGCAGAGTGGGAAAAGGAAACCTCCTATGATCTACTGGCCGACAAAATGCTGGATCTGCGACTGAGACTCAACGGGAAGATTCAGGCGCTGGAACTTCCTACGGATCGGCCCCGTCCTGCAATACATACATACCATGACGGCATGAGCTTTTTCGGACTGTCACAGGAGCTTACCGGGCAGCTAAAAAACCTTGCGATACAAGAAGGGGTAACAACTTATTCGCTACTGCTCGCAGCCTTTCAGACACTACTCCATCGCTATTCCGGCCAGGAAAATATAGTGACTGGAGTACCTGTTGCGCGCAGAGACAGGAAGGAAATAGCGGATGTGATCGGGCCTTTTGCGAATCTCCTTGTCATTCCTTCCGATTTTTCAGACAGGCCAACATTCCGGAACCTGCTTCGCCAGGTGGAGCAAAACGTCACCGATATTTTCGAATATCGGGATGCGCCCTTTGACCGGCTTGTGCTGGCCCTTGATCCCAAAAAGGACATGAGCCGCACAGCACTTTTTGACGTAATGTTTCAGCTTCGGGATTCACTGGTCCCAATGCCTGCCATGAAAGGCCTGCAAACCAGGGTAATGGAGACAAACCTTGGTTGGGGGAAATATGACCTCAATCTTTGTATGGAATACGGCCCGGAAGGTATGTCTGGCATTATGGTTTACAACAAGGATATTTTTGACGATTCTACTGTCGAGAGGATGAACAAACATTACCAGGTGTTACTTGATAGCATTGTGAAAGATCCTTCTTTGCCTGTTACAGAGCTACGATTATTAACAGCGGAAGAAGAGCATCAGCAGATTTTTGAATGGAACGATACCAGGACAAACTATCCCACGAACAAGACGATTCATCAGCTCTTTGAAGAACAGGTCGAAAACACCCCAGACAGCACGGCCGTTGTAATCGGTAAAGAGAAGATGACTTACAGGGAACTCAACAGAAAAGCGAATCAGTTGGCCCATCACCTAAGAAAAAAAGGTGTGATCCCCGACCAGTTGGTATGCGTCTGTATGGAACGGTCGATGGATATGATCATCGCCATGCTCGCCATACTCAAGGCAGGCGGGGCATATACGCCTCTTGATCCTTCTTATCCCAGGGCCAGGCTACAGTTTATGCTTGAAGATACCGGGGCTCCCCTTGTAGTCACCCATGAGCGCATAAAGGAAATGCTTCTCGTGGAGAGTGCTTCCAGCCCCCTAACGCAACGCGCGGTATCACTTGTTCTTGTTGATACGGACATGTATTCCATCTCCAGGGAGAGCGAAGATAATCCCGTGAACTACAACTCCCCGGAACATCTGGCGTATATCATTTACACGTCAGGCTCCACCGGAAAGCCCAAGGGCGTGTTGATCGAACATCGGAACGTAGTGCGCTTGATGACGAACGACAAGTTCCAGTTCGACTTTACAAAGAATGATGTATGGACTATGTCCCATTCTTACTGTTTTGACTTTTCGGTCTGGGAGATGTACGGCGCGCTTTTGTATGGGGGAAAGCTCGTTATCGTACCGAAAGAGATTGCACGGGATTCTGAAAAATTTCTTGCACTCCTGAAGGCAGAGAATGTAACGGTTCTCAATCAGACACCGAGGTCTTTTTATAATCTTGCCGGGATGGAAGTGTCGGAAGATAGAGGACAGACGACGGAAACAGGAAACAGTCATCCATCATCAGGTTTATCCCTGCGCTATGTGATATTCGGGGGTGAAGCTCTAAAGCCGGCTATGCTCAAGGGGTTCAATAAAAAATATCCTGAAGTGAAGCTGATCAATATGTATGGCATTACAGAGACAACTGTCCATGTCACTTACAAGGAAATCACCGGGTCAGAGATCAGGATGAATGTTAGCAATGTAGGCAAACCGATCCCGACCCTGACCGCATACATCATGGACAAGGAGCTGAAACTCCTTCCCATCGGCGTGCCAGGCGAGCTGCTTGTAGGAGGCGATGGTGTTGCAAGGGGATATTTGAACAGGGAGGAGCTTACAAGGGAAAAGTTTATCGCTAATCCTTATAAAGATAGCGAGAGATTATACCGCTCCGGAGACCTCGCTAAAATGCTGCCTAATGGCGAGATCGAATATCTCGGCAGGATAGACCAGCAGGTGAAGATTCGCGGATACAGGATCGAACTCGGTGAAATTGAAAATGTTCTTCTGATGCATCCGCAAATTGATCAGGCCGCTGTCATTGACCGGGAGGACGCAGTTGAAGACAGATTCTTGTGCGCTTATCTGGTGGTAAAAAATAAGACAACAGTTGACCGTTCATCGTTCACCGTTCACGGTCAACGGCCAACAGTCAACGATCAACGATCAACGGTCAACGGTCTTGAATCATCATTCTCTGAAGAGGCGCTAAGGAGTTATCTTGGCGATAAACTGCCTGACTATATGATTCCGTCGCAATTTTTCCGGATTGAGAATATGCCTCTTACCTCAAACGGGAAGATAGACACAAAAGCATTGCTGTCTGTCGAAGGCGCGGAATTGAAGCACGACACTGAATTCGCAGGCCCTCAAACTGCACATGAGGAGCTGCTTGTCAGCCTGTGGAAAGCTGTTCTTGGCAGGGAGGAAATAGGAGTTCTGGACAATTACTTCACCCTTGGCGGTGATTCCATAAAGGCTATTCAGATACTATCGCGTCTTAATCAGCATCATCTCAAACTCGAAGTCCGGCATATTTTTGAGACGCCTACCATCAGGGCTTTGGCGAAAAAGATTGAGACGATAAGCCGTATTCCGCAACAGGGAATAATCACCGGCAGGGTTCCGCTCACTGCTATCCAGACATGGTTCTTCACGGAACACGACGATGACAGGGAATTGCTGAATCATTACACGCAGGCGGTTTTGCTCCACTCTAAAAATCGTGTTGACGAGAGAGCGCTCGGACTATCGCTGATGAAGTTGCAGGAACATCATGATAGCCTGAGAATGATCTTCAGATTCGAGGGTAAATCCGTTGTACAGGAGATTGCAAGCCTGGAATATCCATTGGGGTTTACGGTCGTTGACCTGAAAGAAAGGGAAGATGCGGAGGGGGCACTGGACAGGATATGTGCTGAAGTCCCTGCATCGCTTCAGATGACGATGGGGCCGATGATGAAAACGGTCCTTTTCAGACTGGACGATGGAGACCGGATACTTATCGTAATTCATCATCTTGCGGTTGACGGGGTATCGTGGCGGATACTGATTGAAGATCTCGAAGTTTGTTACGGACAGGCCATTGCAGGTCGGACCCTTGCGCTGCCGCAAAAAACCGATTCTTATCGGTTATGGGCGGAAAAGATCGCCCAATACAGCACGAGCCGGAAGTTACTCGAAGAAATTCCCTTCTGGCGGCAAATTGAGGAAACCGGCGCCCTGGCGATCCCACCTGACTACGATCCTGCAACCGTGGAGGGTGTTCACAGCCCCATAACAAATCGTTATGAAGATATGGGTACCGTTTTTGTGGAACTAAGCCACGACGAAACCACAGATTTGATCACCAAAGCCAATAGTGCCTATCACACCGAGGTAAACGACCTGCTTCTGGCGGCCTTTGGAAGGGCGATGAAGCGATGCTACGGAGCAAAGAGGGGCTTCATCGACGTAGAGGGGCACGGCAGGGAATTGCTTTTCAATGATATTGCTATCGGCAGGACCGTAGGCTGGTTTACAAGCATGTATCCGGCGCTGATTGATATTCCGGAATCCGAAGAACCTGGCTCGCAGATCAAACAGATAAAAGAGGGCCTAAGACGCATACCAAACAAGGGTGTTGGCTACGGTATCCTGAAATATCTCGCCCCCGCCGCAGAAAGGAGCCAGATGCAGTTCCACCGCAGAGCGCGGATACTCTTCAACTACCTCGGCAGCTTCGATGTCGGCGAAGAGAGCAGGTTTTTCATAGACGACAAAGGTGCAGGAAATACAATTAGCGGAAGATTAGAGCGGGAAAGCGAAATCGTGATCGAAGGTGCGATCATCGGGAACAGGCTAAAGCTCGGCTTGAGCTACAACACGAAGGTTCACTGCAAGGAAACTGTGGATATGTTTCTTGGGGCTTACCGGGATGAATTGCTTGTTGTTATAGGCCATTGCGTTTCCCGAGAGACAGGGGAGCTAACCCCCCATGACCTGACCTACAATGACCTCACTGTACAGGAACTGGACAATGTGCTGGCGGAATGCAAAATTTCAATCGCCAACCTGAAGGATATCTATCCGCTTTCACCGCTTCAGGAGGGCATGCTGTTTCACTCAATGCTCAGTGGGGATCAAGGTAATGCTAAACAGCTAACCCAATGGAGCGATTTGGAGGTTAAAAACCTTACTCTGCCCCCCACTGCGTACTTCATGCAAATATCCTTCGGGATTGAAGGGGAGCTTAATCTGGATTTTTTTGAGGCCTGCTGGAACCTGCTGATAGCTCGGCACGATATACTCAGAACAGTTTTCACCCACAAAGGCGCAGACCGGCCCCTTCAGGTCGTGACGCGGGAGGGAACCATTGATTTCAGGTTCGAGGATATCATCGCCCTATCCGATGATCAACAACGGGAGCATCTTGCGGAATTTGGAAACAATGACCGGAAAGAGGGGTTTAACCTGATGGTGAAGGCGCCAATGCGTGTTAGCATCTTTAAAAAATCAGAGCGATCCTTTGAAGTAATCTGGAGCTATCATCATCTCTTGATCGACGGTTGGTGTGCAGGCATTCTAATGAGCGAGTTTTTTGAGTCCTACGGAGCTTTTCGGCAGGGCGGTGCTCCCGCCATGAACCCATCAGCTCCTTATGGAGCCTATATACGATGGGTGGAACATCTGGACCGCCAGGCGACGATAGATTACTGGAGAGACTATCTTGATGGGTATGACCATCCGGCTGTTCTGCCAAAAAAACATGGTGCAGGGGACAGTATCACCGTGCCTTCTTCCGGTTTCAGTCCGGAGTCTTTTGTTCTGGAGATCGGGCCGCAAACGGTCGAGAGCCTGAAACGATTTGCTTCCGCCAATCAGGTTACAGTGAACACAATCATCCAGACGGCATGGGGACTTGTTCTTGGCAGATACAGCGGAGCCGATGATGTCGTGTTCGGTGCGACTGTATCAGGAAGGCCAGCGGAAGTAGCGGACATAGAAAACATGGCGGGCCTGTTCATCAACACCGTTCCCGTCAGGATGCGGATCAATCCTGAAAAGACGGTGGCCCGGCTCGTTCGGGACGTTCAGGCTGATGCGTTGAAAAGCCAGGCGCATCATTATGGTTCGCTTGCTGATGTTCAGGCCGCGACTTCCCTGAAACAGGAATTGATGGACCATGTGATGGTCTTCGAGAACTATCCGCTGGCTGATGAATTGATCGGACTGGAACAAAAATATTCGCTGGGTTTTTGCATCAAGGATGTCAAGGTCTTGGAGCAGACCAACTACGACCTGATCATCGTCGTGGAACCTGGCCGGAAGATGCAGGTGGAGTTCAGGTATAACGCGGCTGTCTTCCCTGCGGACATGATGGAACAGGTTAAGGATGCATTCGAGGCGGTCATCAGTTCAATGGTTGGAGGCGCGGACATTAGCATCGGGCAGCTCCGGCTGTCGCTTATGAGCAAAACGGAGCAAAATGAGAGGGATTCCTTTATCAAATCGGCCCAGGAAATCAGCGAGGATTTTTAACTTATGTGCGGGATAGCTGGCATCATAGATTTGAAGGGAAGGCCCGGTGTTGATAAGAGGCTGCTCGAAGCGATGGCGGATACCATGGTCCACCGTGGGCCCGATGACTCGGGATTTCATGTAGAAGAGAATTGGGGATTCGCCTTCAGGAGGCTTTCGATCATTGATTTGGCTACTGGTAATCAGCCGCATTACAATGAGGACCGCACGATAGTCTCCGTCTGCAATGGAGAGATATATAACTACAGGGAACTTAAGCAAACTCTAATTGCCAAGGGGCATCGGTTCCGCACAAACTGCGATGTCGAGATACTTGTGCATTTGTATGAAGAGTACAGTCCCGCCAATATATCTTCTGCCCTGAGCAGTCTGAACGGACAGTTTTCCCTTGCCATTTACGATATGAGGGAGCAGTCGCTTCTTTTGGCGCGCGATTGTGTGGGGATCACTCCACTTTTTTTCACCGAGGCCGAGGGCTGTTTCATCTTTGCTTCCGAGATCAAGGCGATTTTAAAACACCCATCGGTTCGACGGGCAGTTGATTTGACCGGGCTTGATCAGGTTTTCACTTTCCCCGGTATAGTCAGCCCGACGACGATGTTTAAAGGCATCCAGAGTCTGAAACCTGGACATTACGTCATTGTCCGGAACGGAAAGGTGGAAATCAGGGAGTACTGGGATCTTGTCTATCCAAAGGAGGGGGAAAGCGGTGATCCGCAGCCTGAATCTTTCTATGTAGAGAGGCTGGATGAACTCCTGCGGCAAGCCGTTCAGTATAGGCTTAACGCCGATGTACCGGTCGGATTCTATCTTAGCGGTGGTCTCGACTCTTCCCTGATAGCATCTATCATCAATGATTTTTATCCGGAGGAGAAATGGCATTCATTCTCAATCTGCTTTAATCAGGCCGACATCGACGAGAGAAAGTACCAGCGTATTGTCTCGTCGCAGGTTAAATCCATCCATCATGAAATACTTTTCGACTGGCCGGATATCATCAACAGGATCAAAACCGCTGTGTATCACGCCGAATCTCCCCTGAAGGAATCGTATAACACCTGTTCACTGGCCCTTTCGGAACTGGTAAGGAGCCATGGCATGAAGGTCATCCTGACTGGTGAAGGCTCCGATGAGCTGTTCGGTGGATATGTGGGATACCGGTTCGATATGTTTCATCGCGACGAAATTGATGAGATTGACGATGCACAAACCCAGATCGAAAAAGAGATACGGCATCGTCTCTGGGGTGACAGTCGTTTCCTCTACGAACGGAATTTTTATGAATTCAAGGAAACGAAGGCTGCCATCTATTCGCATGCGCTCGGAGCAATGATGGATGATTTCTGCAGCGAAGGAAGGGAACTGGTCGATGTATCAAAAATGATCGGCAGGCATCCCTTGCACAAGCGGTCCTACGTGGATTTCAAATTGCGTCTTTCGGACCACCTGCTTTCCGACCACGGCGACCGGGTATCACTCGCCAATTCCGTTGAAGCCCGCTACCCTTTTCTTGACAAGGATTTGGTAGAATTTGCAAGGATGCTTCCGGTCGATCTTTTGATGAAAGACTCGGCGGAGAAATACATCGTGCGCAAGACCGCAGAGCGCTATCTACCCGGCGCCGTTATCAACCGGCAGAAGTTTGGTTTCGTTGCGCCTGGAAGCCCCTATCTTCTGAAGCAGGATGTTCAGTGGCTTAATGATATTTTGTCCTTCGATAAGATACAAAGAGAGGGCTATTTCAATCCCGATACGATTGAGCGACTAAAGAAGATGTATCGCAGCGACAAGTTTACGGTCAATCAGACCTTCGACAACGACTTGCTAATGACAGTCATCACCTTCGAGATATTTCTCGAACTGTTCGACATGCCAAATTTTAGTTAGATATAAAGCCTGGTCAAATGTCAACGGCTGTATTTAACTCTTAACACTGGATTTTTTTATGATGGAACAAAAGACATTAGGTATTCTTGGGGGCATGGGACCACTTGCATCACTGGCGTTTCTAAGGACGATATACGAATGTAATCTGCTCGGATCAATTGAGCAGGATTACCCCGACATCGTGTTGCATTCCCTTTCATCAGTTCCGGACAGGACCCGCTCACTGCTGGGTGACACGGAGAACGCCCTTGCAGATTCGCTTGTTCGGAACCTGAGGATACTGAATGCTTCCGGCGTCTCTAATATCGTTATCTGCTGCTTTACCTCACATGCCCTGATTAACAGGATTCCTAAGGAGATTGCAGAGAAAATCGTTTCCCTTGTCGATTTGACGGCCCAGGAATTGATAGTCAGGAAAGAGCGATCCCTCCTTTTGGCTTCGCTGGGGAGTTATCAGAGAGAAGTCTTCCGGTCCACAGAGGATGCGATAAAGGCCAAGGATTACATGGTGGAGCCAGATGAAAAAGACAAAGCTATCATCCATGGTCTGATTTACGAATATCTGAAGCCTGGCAAGGATGTGGCTCCAGTTTATACTGTGGTTAAAGAACTGCTTGATAAATACAAGCTCAAATCCTTCATCGCAGGGTGTACGGAATTTCACCTGCTTTCCCGGCACATCCACGCAAACATCATCTCCGACATTTCTTTCGTGGATCCGCTGTTCCTGATAGCGCGGCGAATGGATTATTTTGGTGACTTACTCAGACCGAAGTGAACGGGCTGATGGATAGCATCTGCCGGGAGATTGTCGTTACATCAAACACACGAAATCCCTGGTTGCCGAAGCAGTAGATGACATGCAAGCTGATTATGGCTAATGTGCGCTGTGGCAACTCTAAAGCACGTTCAATAGACGAAAGACTCACTTTTTTTCCTTGTGACAAGGAAAAAATAACAAATAATATAACTGTTTGACGGAAATAACAGGCGACAGGTAATATATACTGCGAACTGGCATAATTTTACGTTTTTGATCCCCCACTCCAACCCTCCCCCGCTGGGAGAGGGAGTTTATGAAAAGCGCAGATTATGCCCGTTTGCAGTATAGTCTTTTACAGTCCCTCCTTTTTCAGGACAATCAGGTTTAAAACCGAAAGCGCGCCACACATGATAGTCAGTATCAGATAGCTGGGCCAGAGTGTCGAAAGCCCAAGGTTTCGCAGATAGAGACCATTGAGGATATCTATAAAATAGGTGGCGGGGACAATCCGGGTAACCAGTTGAAGAATCCCTGGCATATTCTCCACTGGAAAGACAAAATTGGACAAAAGCAGCGACGGCAGATAGGTAATCAACACCGCGATCTGATTGGCGACAAGCTGAGACTTGGTCACGCTGGATATTAGCAGTCCCAGACTGAGCGCCACGCCCAAATACAAAGATGAGGCCAGTATCATGAGCCAGAAGCTCGATTTCATGACCACGCCAAAGAGAAGCTGACCCATAAGTATTGATACCAGCACGTCGATCAGGCCTATGATAAAATAAGGAATGGCTTTCCCGATCAAAAACTCCGCTGCGGGAACCGGCAGGGAGCGGATGGTTTCCATGGTTCCGTTTTCATACTCTCTGGCAACCACCAGAGAGGTGAGCATGGCGCCCACAATCATGATAATGATGGCGATAATACCGGGGACAATGAAATTACGGCTCTCCAGGTCCTCGTTAAACCATACGCGGATACGGCCTTCTACCGGTGGATGAATTGGCTCCATTCCTTTACGGTTCAGAAAGCCAAGGAGCTGGTTCTGGTTGTAACGCAGCATGAATGCCGTAAGGTAACTTCTTGTAATGCCGGCAAAATTGGGGTCGCTGCCATCAATCAGTATTTGAACCTGGCCCTCACGGTCCGCCCGGATGTTTGCTGTCCACCCAGAAGCCAGAATAATCGCTACAGACGCCATTCCGTCATCCAGATAGCGGCTGGCTATCCGATCGTCTGCAACCTGACCGATAACGTGAAAATAGGAAGATGCGCCCAGTTTTTGAATCAAGTCCCGGCTAAGATCGGTTTGATCATGATCCACAACCACAACCTGGATGTTGTCCACATCCAGACTGAGGGCGTAGCCGAACAGAAAAATCAGCAGTAGCGGAATGATAAAGGCCAGATACAGGCTTCGAAAATCCCGGATCAGATGATAATATTCCTTTCGGCTGATGGCCTGAATTTTAATCAGGTTCATGAGCGATTCCTGGTCATCAGTTGAATGAAAACATCGTTTAGATCAGCATCTATTCTATCCGGGAACATATCCTGAACAATTCGGGAAGGCGGGCCGGAAACCACGATTTTGCCTTCATTGATCATAACCACCCGGTCGCAGTGTTGGGCTTCGTCCATGTAATGGGTGGTCACAAAAACGGTAACGCCTGTTGTGGTCAACTGCCGGATAAAAGCCCAGAAATGTCTTCGGGTAATGGGATCAACCCCCGATGTCGGCTCATCCAGAAAGAGTATTTGGGGCTCGTGAAGCAGGGCGCATCCCAGAGCCAGGCGCTGACGCCATCCCGGCGGCAGTTCCCTGGTAAGGCGATGTTTTGCATTTTCGAGCCGGGTCATCTCCAGAACCCAGTGGGTTCGCTCTTTCCATTTTTCCGGAGGAACGCTGTAAATCCCCAGATAAAACCGGATATTTTCAAACGGAGTCATGTCTTCGTAGAGGGAGAATTTCTGAGACATATACCCGATGT
>Ga0194038_1000518_pt1 | contig 16813 bp, 11 predicted proteins | sample JunL226m_MetaG_FD_148630 | JGI IMG/M metagenome (GOLD analysis project Ga0194038, IMG submission 148630) | Anoxic zone freshwater microbial communities from boreal shield lake in IISD Experimental Lakes Area, Ontario, Canada - Jun2016-L227-6m | ecosystem: Environmental > Aquatic > Freshwater >... | reverse complement strand
AAGACTGACTTTTTGAAGAAATTCTGATAGCATTTTCCTGCCCTCCGTTAAGGTTATTGGGCAGGAGTCCCTTCATCAATATTTGCAAGGTATGTGAGGGGGCTCCTTTATTTTCCCTCACCTATCTTGCAAATTTTACGCCATTTTTCCATCATTTATTTTGATCATTCTCAAAAATTGTTGACTTAAAACGCCGGTATTCATACTGGTTGGTAATCTTTAAATTTAAAATAAATATGCGGTCAGTATGGATACAAAACCACTTAACAAAATTAACAAAGTAATCGTACTGGTTAGCGGCGGCATGGACTCCGTCACAGTACTATACGACGCGGCAAGAAAGTACGATGAAGTCACCGGGGTCAGCTTCAATTACGGTTCGAAACATAATGACAAGGAGATCCCGTTTGCCGCATTTCATTGCCGGCAGTTAGGACTCCGTCATGAGATTATCTCCTTGGCGTTCATGAACCAATTGTTCAAGTCGGATCTTCTGAAAACCGGAGGGGAGATTCCCGAAGGGCATTACGAAGAGCTATCGATGAAGCAGACCGTCGTGCCGTTTCGAAATGGAATCATGATGTCCATTGTGGCAGGTTTTGCCGAAAGTGCTGGGGCTACTGGACTTGTCATTGCCGCGCACATCGGCGATCACGCGATCTATCCGGACTGCCGGGAGGATTTCATGAAGTCCATGGGGGATGCGATTCGGCTCGGCACATACGCACAGGTAGAAGTCATCCGTCCGTTTATCTCTATGAACAAGGCTGAGATTGTGAAGCTGGGGCGGGAATTTGGCGTTGACTTTTCTCAGACCTGGTCATGTTACAAGGGAAGTGATGCCCATTGCGGCAAATGCGGAACGTGCGTGGAGCGTCGGGAAGCATTCATTAATGCGGGAATAATGGACCCGACGGTTTATCGCGAGACGGAACCCCTTCCCGAAAAACCATCGGTTACCGTGTGACAGCATGCGAATTCCGGAGATCTTTTGAAAGAAACACAAAAGGGAGGTAGACATGCCTTATCGCATCTGCAAGACAATCGAGATTGAAAGCGGACATATGCTCTCCAAGCACCCGGAAAACTGTAAATATCCGCACGGGCATTCCCGTCAGATCGATCTGATCCTGGAATCTGATGAATTGGATCCAAATGATATGGTTTGCGATTTCTCCGTACTTAAGATTGCATTGAAAGAATTTCTGGATTCGTTCGATCATGCCATGTGCATCAATACAAAAGATCCTATGTACAAAGTCTTTAAGAAAGCATATGGTGACCGGGTCATTGGCTTTAAAGAAACGGATCCCACAACTGAAGTCATTACCAAAATGATATTCGACAAAGTGCAGGACAGCCTTAAGCAGTATGCACAAAAAAAGGATCAACCCTACCCTCTGGCCAAAGGGGTTCGGTTGATCCGGGTCAGAGTTTGGGAAACATCTACCAGTTGGGCAGAGTATGAAAAATAATCCAGAGAAAAAGATGGATGTCAAGGGATGCATACTGCATGACATCCAGGTTACCAAGGACGACCGGGGGTTGGAAATAGATCAGGTCGGGGTCTGCGATTTGCGATATCCCATCGTCGTACTGGACCGTCATAACGAACGCCAGCACACCATGGCCAACATCTCGATGTCCGTGAACCTGCCGCACCAGTTTAAAGGAACGCACATGAGCCGGTTCATCACCGTGCTCAACCGACACCGCGGAGAGATTACCATGCGCACGCTCCCTGCCGTTCTGATCGAACTGAAGAAAGAACTGGAAGCGGAAAGCGCCCATGTAGAAGTGAGCTTTCCCTACGTCATCGAAAAGGCCGCTCCGGTTTCCGGCGAGAAGGGCCTTATGGATTACGATTGTTCCTTTATCGCCGAGTCAAATGGTGGAACTGACGACTTCATTCTTGGCGTCGCAGTGCCTGTAACCAGCCTCTGTCCTTGCAGCAAAGCAATCAGCGATTACGGTGCACACAACCAGCGTGGTGTTGTTCGGATGGATATTCGGACAGTAAAAAATCCGAATGGTGAGAGGGAACTGGTCTGGATTGAAGAACTGATCGAGATGGCGGAGCTGTCTGCGTCAGCCCCAGTGTACCCAATGCTTAAACGTGAAGATGAGCGACATGTGACCATGCAGGCGTATGATAACCCCGTTTTTGTAGAAGACATCGTTCGTAACGTTGCACTTCGCCTTAATTCTGATCACCGGGTGTCATGGTACCGGATCAGGGTGATGAATCAGGAGAGCATCCATAACCACTCGGCTTTTGCAGTTATCGAGCGACGAACGCGTCTTTCTTTAAGTTAATCGCAATTTGCATTCTGTGCAGTTTTAATTATCTTAACGAGATAATGCCCAAGTTCCAGATAATCTCTAGGAACATACTGAAGACTGTTCCATGGACGCCTGCTATCATGTCCGAACTCCCAATAGCCTTCTGTCCATGCTGTCTTGCCTTTAAGCGCTTTTAACCCATCCGCAAAAACAGATGACTTCGATGCACCTGTTGTATTGTGCAAGTGCTCCATGACAAAACCCATTGCAATAATCCCAGCACTATGGACAAGTCTTGAGGTCTTTGGAGTCTTTTTCTCCCATGCTTCAGGAAAGACCTTTTTGACTGCTTTAAAAAAACTATTCATAATTGAATAGCATTTGTCCATTCCATTATCTTGACTAAATAGCTCACGCATAACCCCATCTGACAAAGAGAGCATAATAAATTTTTGCATTACCGTATCTTGTATTACGCCTATTTGGTTCGTATGCATTTTTATTGTTCCTTGTAATGCAGAACCCTCTTCATAATTCAATCGTTCAACAATTGTTGCGGCAATTCTACGGGAAGAAATGCGATCTGGCAAACCGTTCACTGTAGGGAGTAATTCATAAATCAGAGATTTAGGAAGTGGCTTAGTATTGTTTATGAGTATAAACTGCTTTCGCAATTCTTCTTCGTTGGAGCAAAGGAAACCCGTCACGAGCACCTGAAAATCCCTTTCAGGCAAACCAGATAATGCGAATAATCTTTGTTGCCCGTCAACTATATACCCGAAGCAATTATCTTGGGTGTCTATTGTTATTTGAGCCAATCCCTTTGACAAATTATTTAAAGTGATGCCATCAGTAAATGCAACAACCACGGAATTTGGCAGTATAGCATCTTCTCTTGCTAAATATTCTCTTATCTCCTTAATGTGATTTGCTACTTGCGGACGCTGAAACCCTGCGACTCCACCATCCGCAGTTCTGCTAATCCTATCAATGAATGAAAATAAAAAGATCTCTGAAGCTTTAGCGCAGAAGGTGAAAACCATATGAGAATTGCTTTGTTTTGGCACTATGGCCGTATAGATGAATTTTGACATTATTTGCCCTGTAATATATTTTTTAAATGATCATAATAGACTGTTAAATTATGTATACCTCGTCTTTTATTGCGATTACTTGCTCTAAATATAATTGTCTCTACAGATATGCTTCTACATATTTTACAAGAACACCGCTTCCAGGGTTTTTCCGTTAACGTCTTTTTGTAAGCTTCCCTATACATACTGATTTTATTTTCATTGCTCTGTATACTGGCTTTTTCGGTCCACATTAAAGGGCGAGAATATTCCATAACAGCATCAATTACCTCATCTATTGATGCGTTACCCTTATCAAAGTCTCTTATTTTTTTTAAAGCAACAATCTCTAGATTTTTTAAATCTTCCTGATGATATAATCCAGCCTTTACTTTCCCGTTTAAAATATTACTCTCGTATGCTTGTGGAATGCGAATAGCCGTATAATATTCCAGTTCATAATCATTTTTTAATTCATAATAATTTTTTGTATTATCTTTAAAAGCCCTGATCAAAGGTGAAGTAGTATCAAAACTAGCAATTGGATATTTTACAAATTCTGAGAGTGAGTCTGCTTTAGCAAAACCCAGCAAATGTATTTTTACATTTCTCCCCTTTATTGCATCAACGACAGCCTCCAGCGCAGCATGGATTTCTAAAGCATTAAGCGGAACCAACCCACCTATAGCGATATAATCATAACCAATTGCTATCAATTGACGGGTTGCCTCATGCATACTGCCGGGAGACCAGCCTTGCACCACACCGATCGGGTGAAATTTTACTCTACAGGATCGGCACTCTTTAAAGAACTGACTTGCCAAATCAAGTGTTATTTGAAATCGGCGCTTTGCATCTTCTGACCCGCCTTCCATCCCTATCAATTTTGTATCAAAATCAAAGATAATATGATCGATAGAAAGTCCATGTGTAAATCCACAATCCCCATAGAACTCAATCATATCTTCTGGTGCATAAGGTGGTTCAGACATTTTTGAGTATTGAAATGCGCCACAATCACCGAATATTGGCATTTCGAGAAACTGAGGGGCGTCAAATCGCATAAATTTTCTTGCGCCAACCCTTCTAAAACGCATCAATTGTGACTGAGAATACTTGCCACTAAATTTATGGTCGCCAACAACAGCCCGCGAAATAAGTATACCGTCATAGGGAGCATACCCTAAATATTCATGCGGAAACTGGTCGTCCCAGTATGGTTTTCTGCCCTTATGACACTCGTCATTTTCAAAATCAAAATCGGGATCTATATAATCGAGACTATCTGAAAAAATAAACTTCATATGTCCGCAACCTTTGTACTGTAATCCAGCTTAATAAGATAATCAGATAAGGCTCGAACATGATTATTTACATTTTGGATCTCATCCCACTTTAGACCTATTCCTCGCCAGGTTCCAGAAATCCAATGACAATAAGGGGCGATTTTTTCCAGTGAAGCACGGATTTCCTTAGCTGGATCTGGGGAAGCCTGTGTTCTAGCGATTATTCTGTCCATGAGAACCCCCATTGCACTAATACCGGCTGAATGCATTAAGCGACTTTTTGTTGGCGGCAATCCCCAAGCATCTGAAAATACGCCCTTGACCTCATTCCAGTAAATAATGAGCGTTTTATACATGCCATTCACGTCAGAAGTTTCAGACCCAAATCCTTTAAATTGTGCTAATGCACCCAGAGGACTACTAATGCTCTTCTTAATTATCTGTATGAGTGACGTATCTACAATTACGGCAGACTCAGAATCATCATGCGATGTCCGCCGAATTAATTTATAAAACGGGGACTGGGGATCTTTATTGAGAAGGTTGCACAATTCACTGGGAATCTTTCTTACAGCGAGATCGCGAGGCATGTAAACATCTACCTCAGGTAGCAATTCGTTAATCAGACGAGTAGGTAGCGGCTTAGCCTTATTCACAAGGATAAACTGTGAACGCTGCGTCTCTAGATCCGGCGCCAAAAATGCTATTACCGGAACAGGAATGCTTTTATTATTTGTTTTTGTTAAAGCAAGTGAACGCTGTTGACCATCAACAATCCACGCCACTCTATTTCCTTCTGAGCGTAAAGGGATTGATATGGTGCCTATGTCGGCAATATCTGTTATTCCTTCTGGATCACGCCCTCGTGCTTGTTTGAAATCAATTTCCTGGCCAAGTGCAAGAATTATTGCATTGGGAAAAAGCACGTCCATGCGATTGAGGTATTCAACTATATTGTTGACGTGATTTTTAATTTCTTTCCGTTGAAATCCTTGAAGACTCTCCATTTCATCATAGTGAACACGGCTTATATCAGCAATTTCCATCACCATTCCACCAGGAACAAAGAAAGAATAAACATCTATACCACTTGCTTGCGTTGTTCTGAGTGCTCTTAAAATTAAATATTTTTCTCCGTTATCCACGCACAATTCCCTCCTTGACTTGATTGAACAAAGAGCTAAATCGCTTCTGTTCGCATGCTATCGTAAGTTTACTACGGAGTAGCCTAAGCATTTTGCCGGATTTCCCCTCAGCTTGATCCCATTGATTGACTATGACGTGCATAATCTCCTCATTGGTCATTTGCCTTCTTTTGGGAATAACAGGTTGTTTCAAAGCGGAAAGAGAATTCTCTACAAGTGCAGCATGCTCAATTGCACTCAAGTTGGGATAATCGCACCAAATTCTTTCCACAAAATGACGTGCTGAGCGTTGAGAAAAATCAGACATGGTTCCAGGTATCCCCAGGTCAGGATCATTTAGTCTCATATCATAAGGCATATAAGCTCTCTGGAGTCTCTTCGGCAGAATTCCAACAGAAGCCAAGCCCACAATTCGCAATCTGCTTATTGCTGAATCATCTAACTGCAATAGATCACCCTGAACCATTTTTGCGTAAACTTGAGAAAGAGATAAAAGTACAATGCTGTGAGAATGTCCTTCAATAAGAGATGCTAACGATCGTTCCAACCCCTCATTCAGTGCATACCACCATTTAGTTGGACAAAATGGTGTCGTCACCTTTTGCTGGATACTGCTATGAGTGGAAGGAGTAATTGTTAGGTTATATTCTGGCACACGATCGTGCGCATGAACCAACCCAAGTCCGGCCGAAATAATCCATGGTTCAGAATTTGCGATTTTGGCGGCAACAAGCGACTCAACAAATCCCCTCCCGCAGTAAAGATTTTGAGCTTCAGCAACCTTTTCGGCAAGACTGACATTTTCAAGCCACCGGGACGTGACTTCCTCTTGTGTGCCACACGGCAAATTGTACGCATGAAGGACTGTTCCAGCGAAACTTCTCTTTCTATTTGTACAAATTGTTATATAAATCATTTTTTTTATCATGTTTTACTGTATTTATTATAAAATATTATTATCACTATTTCATATTAATTGCACGAATTATATTTTCATAATGTTGTATTAAATGCATCATTAATATCATAAAGTGGTCACAATAATATCGTCCTTATTATGTGCCAACGGTTGATATAGATCAAAATGTGATCCGCGATTTCACATATTACAAATATTGGAAGTTTGTCGACACTATCAACAGATTGATTTTACAATGCTATCGACTGGTAAAGACGCTGAAAATGAAAAAGAAATAAAAATGATTTTGACATGAGAACTCTGACCTCAATCGCCCTGGGTTTAACTCTTTATGAAGCAAAGCATGATAAATGCAAAAACCACATGACAACCAGACACGACCTTATACTTCGGTCACCCCGCAGAACCCAGGCCGCACCCACCTTCGTTTTAATCTCCAAAATGGTAGCTGTAAATACATTGAACAAATGTATTTTAAAATGAATTATAAAACTGCAATTGAATTTACTATTTAATTTGATACTAATATGTTATACATAGTTATCATCAATATTAAAAAGAGGATTAATTTAACTTCGACGAAATTTTCGTGGCATGTTAAACAGAATTTGGTAAAGTGATCTGAAGTGTGATGCTTTAGAAAAAATGGGATAGCGTCTCAATAATTTTGGCGAGCGAAAACATTTGGGAGCAATCCGGGGACCCCACCCTTTTATGGAGGGATACGCATGGAAATCATGGAGGTAGATCTCATTGTGCAGATTATTGACCTATCTCCCTGGAAGGTACTCGCTCTTAAATTTTTTACTGGAAACGCCCAACTTACGTCGCAACCGGGAGGTGACTGTCATGATAGGTTTGATTATTAGGCACGATGGTCATCTGGGAAAAATTGTGAATGCAGGAAAAAGATCTGCGCGAATCCTCTATCTACACGACAATCCGATAGAAAGAGAAGTCAGTTTAGAGCTTTTCCGAAATCGAGTCATAAAGCACGCCCAACTCCCGCCTGGCACCCGGTGCCAAACGGCGGATGGTGAAGAGTGTTGCATTCTCAATATGGATAGCGGCGTGCTCAATCAGCCACCAATCGCTTACCGTGTTCAGTACGACAACGGACTGAGCGGTGTCGTATCTGAATTTAACCTCACTCCCCTGCCGATCAATGACAGCAACGATCCGCTTTCCCACCTTATCACGCTGAACCCTCAAGGCTACCCGCTATTTATGAGCAGAGAAAAACTAGTCGAGGCTTTTCATCGTGTTGTTCGAGAAGGAAGCGGGTTCAGAGCGCTCCTGTCGAGTCGGATCGATCTTCGTCCTCACCAAGCTTACGTTGCGGGGGTGGTCCTGATGGACGTTCGTAGGCGTTACATCTTGGCCGATGAGGTTGGACTCGGTAAGACCATCGAGGCCGGGATTGTCATTCATGACCTTTTGTCGCAAAAACCTGACGCAAAGATTCTGATCATCTGCCCAGGAGCTCTCACCCAGCAATGGCTCTGCGAAATCTATTCTAAATTTGGAGGACAAGTATTCAAACTTCTTGATCTACACCTGAACGATTCTGATCCATTAAAAGGGGTTAATCGACTCATCGCATCCACAAACCTTGCCGCGCACCGATTCCCAGATGCACTCGCGGACATCGATTGGGACATGTTGATCGTTGATGAAGTTCATCACTTGCTGTCTTCTGCTACCCTTTACGGATTCGTGGAAAGGCTCTCCTTTTCAGTGCCCTCCATGCTTCTTCTCAGCGCAATCCCTGCCCAAAAGCGAGAAGACGAGTTCCTTCAGTTGCTGGCACTTCTCGAACCAGGGCGCTACTCCCCAAAAGATCCCAAACAGCGTGAAGATTTTCGGGAACTCTACGCTCTGCAGGCAGACGTGGGGCGCAGGGCGCGCATTTTGGGTCGCCGCATTCAGTCCCTCACAGATGATAACTCAGCGAATGATGAGATTATCGAAGTTTGCAACCGACTACTGGACATGCCTGTCTTGAACAGGGACGAATTGCTCAGGTCTATGGTGGCCGGTCTCCGCACCGTTCAATGTGCAGACTTCACAACCGCTGCGAGGGAGATTCTTAAATACACCATCGACCGTTACCGTATCAATAAAAGGATTTTGAGGAACAGGCGGGAACACCTCGTTCAGGAAGGCCAGATACATCCGATTGATCGAAAATGCGTGTCCCTCCCTTACAAACCCGATCAACTTGAAACTGACGCGACAGATGCAGTCGAAGCACTCTTAAGAGGTGCTGTAAATATGAACCTCGATAGAGACGCCTTCATCCCCTTCGCGAGAACTGCCTTGCAGAGCATGGCCTCGTCAAGCGCATTGGTCCAGTTTCTGAATAGGCTTCAAGAATCCCGCCGCAAAGGCCCCGAGAAGATTCCTTGGGACGCAACAGGCACCGGTGAATTCACTGGTTACACTGAGTGGGATGCCTACCTCTCTCATCTGTGCTCCTCAGCAAATACAAGTCTTGAGAAAGATGATATCGATCATGCTCTGAAGTGTGCCTTGGCTTGGGCGAACTACGGTACCAACTCCCCGAGATTTGTCAAACTAATTGAATACGTGAAAACTCGGTCCAAAGAATTACCGACGCCCAAACTTATTGTCTTTGCAGGATATCCTGAAGTTGCCAGGGAAGTTGCTGATTTGCTTTCCCTCAGATTCGGCGAAGAGGCCATTACGGTCTTTTTGAGCGAACTCTCACGCGAGGAGAAGGAAGACAATGTTATCCGCTTCCAGAACACCCCGAAGACCTTCGTCATGGTTTCAGATGAAACAGGGGGTGAGGGGCGTAACTTTCAGTTCGCAACCGAAATCATTCACTACGACATGCCTTGGTATGTTGGACGAATAGAGCAGCGGATTGGTCGTATCGACAGGCTTGGCAGGGAGAAAGTGCAGAGCGATGCCGTTTCAGTCGTAATATTTAACGAGAACTCCGCCGAGGCTGGCCTTTTTGAGTGCTACCGAGATGGCTTTGAAGTCTATACCAAATCCATTAGTGGTCTTGAATTCGCCTTGCGGGACATAGAACGTGAAGTCGTTGAACGCGCCATATCTGGGGGACGGGAAGGACTGACCGACTACATCCCCGAATTGACTGCTTCCGCTGAAAAAGAAAGGGCTCTTGACGAGAGCCAAGCCCTATTAGATATTGGCTCCTTTGACCGCTCGGCAGCAGAAAGATTTCAGAGGGTCTTACAATCAGAAGATTCTGAGTTGACTCTGGAGGAGGCCTTCATCGACTACTTCCGAATGATTGCTACAAATAAATCTGTGACTGAAATCAATGATCCTGTCCATCCCCGTGGGATATGGAAGTTTGTTGTTGACAATACGCTTTACGGAGTTCTTCCTCTCAAAGAGAAGAAAGACGAAGGTCTCTTCGGCGACTTTCGAGGTTCCTTTCGACGTAATATTGCCAGAGAGAGACCGCAGTTGAATTTCTTTCATATCGGCAATCCGATGTTCGATGCTGTCATCTCTTCATTGAATCTGCACCCAACAGGCCGGACCTATGCACTGGACTGTAAGACGGATGATGCCAAACAGTGGTCTGGATTCGAATTTGTTTTCCGCGTGGTTTTCGACTTCAACGATAAACGGAATACATGGGGCCTCACCAACCAGGCGCGGAGTTTATTTACGTCCATGCCTACCCATATCTTCTTTGGGGTTAATGGGAAACATGAACCATCAGGCGATAAACTTCTCCAAATCCGACAGTCTCTCCGACTCCATGACAAGGGGGTCACTTGGTGGAATCTCACGAAAGAGAGCGCCGGCATTCTTCCAGACCTCATCAAAGATAACGACTGGCAAAGCGCCATTCTGAGAATTTATGAGGAGGCTCAAAGTAAGGGTCTCTGTCACTTCGAAGCCAGACTTGGAAGAGAGGTTGAAGCGGAGGTGAAGCGACAGAGGGAAATGATGGAAAACATCAAGAAACGGGGAGGGCATACTGCAAATGAAGAAATTGAGAGCATCCAAAGCCTTATCGATGCGATCCGAAACTGGCGTGTTGAACTGGATGCAGTCGGCTTTCTCGGGATTAATCTCGGGTTGCGGGAGATGATTGCGCATGGATTACATTGAGGCACTCCGCACAGCCCTTCGGAACAATAATCCGAATGGCTTGAACATCGATAAGCCACAATCCACAAACAGTCTCGATTATGCGATCTGGAGATTTCTCAATGCCTGGTGCTCGTCTCCTCCTCCATCAGGAGCGGATCTCGCTGTCCTGCTGCGCCAAGTTGCACGATGGGGAGAGGGAAACCTCCTGACCGGTCATCTGCCTGAATGGTTTACTCCCTACACAAAGAACGCAAACGTTTTTGTCTCGCCTTCAGGTTATCTGCAAGCTACCCCTTTTGCCCCCTCCTGGATTAAATACGACAACCTGCCCGCAGAAGAAGGAATCGATGGTAAGCCTAAACTCAGGAGATTTGAAGAACGGATTTCCGGCGAACCTTACCTATCTTCTTTGAAATACAAACATTGGAATTCTTTGGCCCAGAAGGAAGCGGCCTGGATGGCACTTACCGCCCCACCACATTCCACCACGCTCATTGCACTTCCCACGGGATCAGGGAAGAGCCTCTGCTTCCAGTTGTTATCTCGATTCAGTTCAGGTCTCACAATCGTCGTTGTCCCAACGGTAGCACTGGCAATGGATCAGTGGCAAAGCGCCCTCAAGGTTCTGAAAGATTTACCAGGCCTTAACCCTTTGTACTATGCTGCGTCTGACCCGGATATTAACCCTGAAATGGTTCTGGAGAGCGTAAAGTGCGGAGCAACGAGACTCGTATTCACCTCTCCGGAGGCCTGTGTGTCTGGTCGGCTTAAAGGGCTAATTGAAGAGGCCGCAAAGCAAGGACGATTCCAAAACTTGGTAATCGATGAAGCACACATTATTGAGAGTTGGGGAATGTATTTCCGCGTGGATTTCCAGATGCTTTCGATGCTTCAGAGGAAATGGATGGATTTTGAAAATTCGAGTCTTCGCACGTACCTCCTATCAGCTACTTTCACTCTGAAATGCAGGGAGGTGCTCCAGGAACTCTACTGGAGCAAGGGCGAATGGAGAGAGTTCATAAGCCAAAGGCTTCGGCCCGAGATAGCTTACTACCAAAGAAGGTTCGCGAGTGAAAACGAACGCCTTCAGGCGCTCTGCGACTGCGCATGGAATTTGCCGCGTCCCGCTCTCTTCTATACTACAGAAGTCAAAGAAGCGACGGATCTGGCAAAGCACATCCGCGAGTCCCTCGGTTTTTCGAGAGTTGGTTGCTTTCACGGCGAGACCCCAAACCATCACCGTCGCCAATTGCTTCAAAGGTGGAGAAATGACGAATTGGATGTCATGGTGGCCACATCCGCTTTTGGGTTGGGGGTTGATAAATCTGATGTGCGCGCTGTCGTTCACGCCTGCTTTCCTGAAAATCTTCACCGTTTCTACCAGGAAGTAGGTCGCTCAGGGCGTGACGGGGCTTCATCGATCAGTATTCTCATGCCTTGTGAGCGTGACATTGAGGTGGCCGAAGGTCTCTCCCCAAAACTGCTCCGCCCGGATACTATCCAGAAGCGCTGGGAAGCCTTGTTCCAGGGTGCGGAATCCGTGCCCGGCGAGGACTACATCTATAGGCTGCCAACTGGTGCAAGACACATGGGACTCATCGGGGCCAGGACATGGGGAGAGAACATCCGATGGAACAAAAGGCTTGTCTTGCAGTTGAAGCGTGCTAATCTGATAGAACTACTGGATATCGAATATATCACAATGGAAGAAGATGAAGATGAGGTTCAAGAATGGATAACCATTCGTCTCCGTTTCAATCCTCTTTCAAGGGAAGTCGGTAGCATGGTTGATTCACAACGCAAAGCGGAATTGGCTGAGATTTCCGCCGGGTTACAGCAAATGCATGCTTGCCTTTCCGCTAAAAGATGTATTGGGAGCCTATTTAGAGAAATATATGGAAGTGATACAATCAAAGTATGCGGTGGTTGTCGGTTTTGTCGCCAAAACGCACGCATCCCTGACTCGTGCCCGGATCTTCGAGTCGAATCGCTTCTTCCTTCTGCCCCGTCTCTCAAAATCATTGCTGGCTCGCCGAATCCCTTTAGATCTGATAAAGAAAAAGCCGCGTTTCTTAAACTCATCCGTCGTTGTTTAGTAGAAAAATCCATCAGAAGATTTGTTTGTAGCCGTAATGAACTCAATGGACTCACCCAGTTCTTCGACCAAGCGACAGCTTCTGGAATCATTTCTCCTTACAGACTTGACGTGTTGGATGAGAGATACCCCTTGAGGGTTTATGCTGATGAGGCCACAGTCTTCTTCCATATTGGGAGTCTTTCCCCAGAAAGCTTTGAGTTCCGGGGCGGCAGAGAGGTGGTACACATCATCTGCAAAGGTATACACTACCTGGACAATTATGGTCGATTTCCTCTTGAGTCAGAAGGAGTTCGACTGGAGCCCGTTTATGAGTACTGGATGAGGGAGGCATAAAACAATGTTCACAGATGGACCTGTTACACCGGTGCGATTAGAAGTCCTTCTGGATCTCCTTAGGGAATTAAGTATCAGAAAATTCAATCGAGAGAAGATTCTTCGAGTACTACAACCTGATACGCTCCCAGGAGTAATGACTGATACTAAACGGGACCAGGCGGTAGCGACGCTCAAAGCAGCTTTTGAGTTAGACCTTATTACGACAGATAATGGCGGACGCATTAGAACCACTTTTGAGCGAAAAGATCCCCGCACCACACGCCGGATCGTACTCGATGCTTTGGATAAACATGTGTTGGGAGGTTCCATGGAACCAGAGACATTTTTTGCACTCTTTTACAGTTACTTGCTCGCACTGAACAAAGATGGTGTGCGGAAGAAATCCGGCGATGACTGGGCGATCGATTTTGACCGAGACGTGTTTGCAGGGCAGCGCCAGTCAAATCCTTTCAATTCCACAAAGTACAACGGTTTACGTCGATGGTTTCGCTACGCTGGTCTTGGCTGGCATGATTCGGAGGAAGTGTTTCAACCGAATCCCTTTGAACGAATTCTGAGGCGTTTACCTGACATCTTCGACGGCCGGAACAAACTGCGCGGTGAGGAGTTTATGGAAAACCTTGGAAAGACTTGTCCAGAAATTGACGGCGGAAAAGTCTTCAGGCGTGTGGCCGGAAATTGGAAACCAGAAAACAAAACATGCACTCTCGGCCTCAGTCATGCGCTGATTGAGCTGCACCAAGAAAATAAAATACGTTTACATTGTCCACAAGACAGTCGGGGGTGGAGCATTAAAGATGCCGATCCACCAAGCGATGACACTCTCAAATCAGACAAAATCGAAATTGTTGAATTATTGGATACATAACTACTGGAGGCTGTAACTGTCATGAAACTGGGGGAACCCTGCTGGAAGCTTGAAAACATTGAGAAGGCTATCTCCCACATTGCTCAACTCGATAAGACAAGGACCCACTACTTCTTAGCGAGCCATTCACCCATACATTTCATATTGGATGAACGGTTGGGAAATAATCTGGGGGAAGAAGAATTCTTTCAGATGCTATTCAACAACTCGAGACGTGAAGAGTTGGCTTTAGTTAAGGGAGAACCAGGCACCGGAAAGTCGCATCTCATATATTGGTTGAAACTTAGGTGCCAAAGCGCTATCGAAACTGGTGAACTCAAAAATGTTGTTCCAGTAATCATTCAGCGTCGGGCAGGTAGTCTTAAAGATGCTCTAGAACAACTGATTCAGCAACTGCCGGAGAGTTTCATGCACTACCTAAACCCAGTTCGAGATGCTCTTGGAAAAATATCCGAGACCACTGCGAGGGAAAAACTTGCGGATGCTCTTCGGCATGAACTGGGTGAAGCCTGGCAAATCAGAGAACGTCCCCCTTTACCTCATTTTTTCAAAGACTTGAGAGAAATCTGTGCAGTCACGAGTTGCAGAAAATGGCTATGCCGAGAAGGTGGAGTTATTGACAGGAATATTAAGCGTCTGACCGAAGACAGCGAGACAGAAGAACGTGAACGTCTCCCCGCTTTCTCCAGTGAAGAGTTCAACATTACCGATTCTCGTTATACTAAACAATTGACTCCTGCCCTTAGAGAATTGATTGATGATCTCACTGAATTCAATGATCGTCGCGAAAAGGCTGCTGTATTTTTCAACCTTGCTTTGCCCGATGCACTCAAGGAAATGACGGGACTATCCGGAACGACGCTACGGGGTATTTTCGACAAAATCCGCATGGATCTCAAGGGAATGGGACAGAACTTGGCTCTCTTTATCGAGGATGTCTCTGTCATGTCCGCTCTTGACGAGGAGGTTGTCAATGCTGTCGAACCACAAGGGCGGGACGATCTTTGCTCTATGGTTGCCGTGCTCGGTATTACCGATGCCGGAGCCTCTCGATTGGCTGAAAACCAAAGGCAGCGCGTTACATCCTTTGTATCTGTAAGTGGATATGCTACGGATCAATGGAGGGCTGACAAAGATGAAGTGGCCCGGTTTGCCGCCCGTTATATGAACAGCATTCGCCTTGATGAAGAGGCTGTTCAAAGGATTGCGACTGATCGAAAGACTGGCGGCGACCTTTCACTGAGCAAATGCTCCGACTGTCCTGTGCAAACTGCATGTCATCAATGTTTTGGAAAGGTGGAAATCGAGGGCGTAACGGTTGGAATGTTTCCTTTCACTCATGACGCACCACAAAGGTTATTGCAGCATCTGGACGAGCAAAAGCAGGGCGTCCGAAGAAACCCACGTGGTTTTCTTATGCATGTTCTAAGCAGGGTTCTCTCCACCAGCGACAGCCTTGAGCGGGGACGTTTTCCAGAAGACAATTTGCCAGTAAACCTACCCCCTTTACTTTACTGGCGTGGATTTCAGGAGAAATATTGCGGCGGTTGGGAACAGAGGGATATTGCAAGATTGGAGAGATTGGCCAAAGGATGGATTTCTGCAGGTACTGAAGATGAGGCTGCAACGTTGATAGTACCTTTCTTGAGTTCTTTGCAGTTTAGAAAATTCAGTCGCGGGATTCAACCCGAACCAGAGAAACCATCGAAACCAAAACCCGTAAATCCGGAACCCATCGAACCTCCCCCACCCAATGACTTACTCAAGATTCTGCAGGATCTCGAAAATTGGCTTAAGGGAGAGGAATTGCGTTATGATGAGAAACCCCGTCAATTCCTCGCTGAATTAATCCGTAAAGGCATCTCTTGGGATGATGATAGATCTGTGCCCCTTTCGGAATGGAAAAAGCATATTGGAGGTGCAACTTCAAAGTACAGATTTGTACGAATTGATGGTATGAGGTCAAAGGATCGTGAACTTTTCTCCATAGACTTCCATAGAACCAAAGAGACATATGAACTGATCACCGCCTTAGCCAAGTTCAATTATCTTCGCAAAAAATCATGGGAGTATCAGGGTGGAGAAATAGATAAACGAACAATCTCTTCTTGGCTGAAAAAACATTCGGATGAGATCATTTCGAAGCTACACCCACCTGATGGGATAAGTACCGAGACGCCGGTGGCATGTGCGGTGCAATTCCTCGCGGTTTCGAGCATATTGCGAAGGCGGGCAAAACTACCCCAGGATGTAGAAGAGTTGGTTGAGGAGATGCTTGCAGATACATGGCAGGAGCCACCAACGGCTTTCAATAAAGAGTGGAAAGACTTGATCGGGGACATGCAGACCAGGCATAGGGATCGAAGAGAATTCCTATTCAATGAACTTAGTATTCCGCAAGGCCGAACTGGCAGCATCAACTTCATCGACCCGCTCCCAATCATTCATCATGCAATGCGTTTCTCGGATAAATTCGTAATAGAATCAGTCGATGATCAATACCTCAAGGGTTTTTGGCAATCACGCTATGCGACATTGAGCCGGATGGAACGTTATGCGGGACTGCCAGAGTATCAGCAATTCCCGGAGGCATCCTGAAGTGGCGTAATTCATAGGTTTATTTTTTTTGCTTTCGTAAACATTTGATGCTAAAATAGTTCTTTAAACATGTTTTTTCGTTGAAAATATCGGAAAAAATTGT
>Ga0194038_1000516_pt1 | contig 16842 bp, 13 predicted proteins | sample JunL226m_MetaG_FD_148630 | JGI IMG/M metagenome (GOLD analysis project Ga0194038, IMG submission 148630) | Anoxic zone freshwater microbial communities from boreal shield lake in IISD Experimental Lakes Area, Ontario, Canada - Jun2016-L227-6m | ecosystem: Environmental > Aquatic > Freshwater >... | reverse complement strand
GTGCCCACCATCCCGGAAAGGCGCTGCGATCATTAATGAAGATATTGGCAAGGATCAATAATATGAAACCAAGCCAAGCGCTAAGATTAGCTGAGCCCCACAACACCAAAGGACGATTTTGCAGCACAGATCTATACGCCAAGACAGATCCAATCAACAGTTCCCAAACTCGAGTGACTGGAAGATAAAAAGTGGCAGTGGGATAGCTATAAATCAAGGCGACATTTAATAGAAATGAAGCAGCGAGTAAGGTAAAAAGGAGTGCTCCAATTTTTAACTTCAAGCGACAAAAGAGAATGAGTAGTAAAGGCCAGAAAATATAAAACTGCTCTTCAATTCCAAGAGACCATAGATGGAGCAAAATTTTGGTGTTGGATGCACTATCAAAATAGCCGCTCTCACCGAGCAAGACTAAATTGGAAACAAAGGCTAAGCCAGCAGCAATATGTTTATTGAGGGCTGCAAATTCATCGGCGAGCAGGGTGAACCACCCCAACCCAAAGCAGAACAATAAAACAGTCAATAAAGCAGGAAAGATGCGCCTTATCCGGCGACGATAAAAATCAATGATGCTGAGCGAATGATTCTGAAAATCAGCAAACAAAATGGAGGAGATTAAAAAGCCGGAAATGACAAAAAAGATGTCGACCCCAATAAACCCCGCCTGAATACCAAATGCATGAAATCCCACCACCAATAAAACAGCAATCGCACGCAGTCCATCAATATCGGGACGGTAGGTCGGGTGGGTCATCAGCGCGTGAATGGCTCAGAAATCATATTCATTTATAAGCATTAGAATAAATGAAGCCCCATTCCAATCCCCCATGCCACAAATAAGCTCAACTAATCCACCAATCCATATCCCTAAAGCCTTAATTTGGGTTCAGTGCATTGCCTTTATGGTGCTCTATGGGTTTTGGATCCTCCCAGAAATCGTGGGATTTCGAAATACCGCCCTAGTCATTGGGGCCCTAGCTGGCCTTTACCCCATCTACCAGTACCGCTCCTACTTTCTTCAAAAAAGGGCGATCCCAATCTGGTTAATCGTCGGATTGTTTGCCTGGGCGACCTTCCACCTCTTCTTCCTGTCCCAGGACTATGCCTTGCAGCGCCTAGAATACAAACGCATCTGGAAATACGCAGCAATCGGAGCAATCTTTGCCTTGGGGCTCGGTTTATCCCTTGCCAATACCAGCGCTAATAACAAAGCCAAAGCCAACAGCAACACCCAAGACCAGGGCTCACCGTACTGGCCAGCCATTTACTTAGGGCTTTGCCTGCCCGTACTCACCTATCTACTCAAGTATGTATTAACCACCTATGGGGCTTCATTAGGGATTCAGGTTCCAGACTTTCTGAAAATTGTTTCTCACTATGTTACCCAATACGATCGCAATTACGTTCCTAAATCCGACTATGTCGCTTTCTGCCTGCCAGTCCTAGCAATCTCCCTAGGCCAGATTAGCGCTCTTATGGCGGGCGATGCCAACCTAAAACCGCGCCAGTGCCTGACTATAGGCATCTACCTGGGAATAATTGCTGCAACCCTTTTTCTGTTTTATGGTCAAAATATAAAAAACGGTTTCGTTTACGCTATGCTTTTCGCAGCACTTTTTGCCTTCTTACTATTTGTTGGTAGATCTCCAGGCAATTGCTGGCGCAAAGGCCTATTGGGTGTAGTTGTGATAACAATTTTTGCAACTGCTATCTATCCCCATGTCAAAAAAAATGAGACATGGGGTACGATAATTGCCGACACCAAAATCGCCTTTCAGCTAGATAAATTTCAGCAGTGGAAGTACGCAGGTGCCCAGGGCTATCCAAATAATGAGTTCGGAACGATGGTCTCCATCACCAACTACGAGCGGGCTGCCTGGTTCAAAGTGGGTGTAAAACTCGCTTTGCAATCCCCTCTGGGGTATGGCCTAGTGGAAGATTCCTTTAAAAAAATGGCCAAATCCAACTGGCCAGAGGTCAGCCCCAACCTTTCGCACAGCCACAGCGGCTGGCTAGATCTCATCTTGGCGGAGGGTTTTCCTGGGTTCTTTTGTATCTTGGGCGCCTTAATAGGCGCTATTAGACTGAGCGCAAGCATTCTTGATCCCTGGAAATCCATGGTGTTCTGGGCCTTGGTAGCAAATCTAATGCTCTGGGTTACGACCGAGGTCTCTGCCACCGTCAGCTTTGCCACCCTCATCTTTTGGATCTGCTGGTCCTCTGGACTGACTCTATATAAGCAGCAACCCAACTAATCCAGACCACCAGATCTAAATTAAGGGGCAAAAAATCTATGTTCTGTAGATCTTAGGGTAAATCCTTGGTATGAGTGAAAAATAATTCAGATGAATAGCAATGGTTTCATCTAAAAGAGTCAATACCAGGCTAATTCGTTCATTCTGCTGTCAGTTCGTTTAATATGAAGCCTACAGCAATTGCTTACAGAATGTATAACGGAACCTTGCATGAACCAAATCCCGAATAATCAATCCCCTGATCAGCACAGCCTAGATAATGACGCAGACGGCATCGATTTTGTCCAAGTAATCAAAGATCTTGCTAAAGAAAAGAAACGCTTCCTTAAAAATGGAGCGATCGTCTTGGCAATATGGTTAGTGCTCTTTATTACTTACGCCTTATTCACCTTTAATTCATCGACTTATTACTCTCTGGTAGTTGGACTTACTTTTCCTCAGGCAGCGCAAGGCAAGTACCCCAACGGCAGTCCCTTCTCACCCTCAGATATTGTTTCTACTTCTATCCTTGAAAAAGTCTGGTCCGAAAATAAATTAGCCGATCGTGGCATCAAGCTGCAAACTTTCCAGAACTCCATCTCAGCTCTTCCGTATACCGGCGAGATTAATTTTATCGACACCAAGTACAAGCAACTGCTTTCTGCCAAGGGTCTCACTCGCACCGACATCGAAAAAATCGAGGCTGACTACAAGGCAGAGGTAGATCAATCGTCTAGTAAGAATATTAAGATTTTGTTGGATAGCCACGGCGAAAACTACGATACCGCCTTAGCTTCAAGGGTCTTGATCGGGGTAGCCACTGAATGGAATAAAACAGCGATCGAAAAACTCGGAGTCTCCCGATCCCCCGTGTTAGATGGACTGATCCTCAATGAAAAAATGAAGGTCGAACCACCTTATGTGGTTCTCAACTACCTCAACGATTTTATTTTTAGGGCACAGGCCATTGTTCGAACCATGCGAGCAGACCCTAATGCAAATGCCTATCGCGATCCAGAGTCGAGCTTGAATCTTTCTGGTGTGTACGCCAAGTTGCAAGAGATCTCCACCTTCCAGATTGACCGGTTAGACGCCTTTGTGGCAATAAGTAGAAAACCTTCTGAGTGGGAAATTCTAGGGACCCAGTACAAACTCAAAGAGCTGCGTGCAACTAAAGCGCTCTTAGGAGATAAAGCGGAAACTTATCGCAAGGCTTTGGCAGACTACTCCAACAACACTAATAAGTCATCTGCCTATACTTCAAGCGATCGGGGTAGGGGGAATAATAGTGATGGCGCTGGAGTACAAATCGATGGCGATGCGATTACTAGATTGCTCTCTCTAGCCGCCCAGGGTAAAGACGCCGAGTACCGCCAAAAATTGACCTCTGACCGAATTGCTATGGAAAATGAGGCTAGTGACTTAGATGCCCAAATCCAAAAGTTGGAACGTCGCCTATCTATGGCTTCCAAAAACAATCAATTTACCGATGTCACTAAGAAGCAGTACTTAACTATGCTCGACAACATCTTTGGGGAGTTAACAGGAGTTGTTGGCATCATTACCCGCATTCAAATATCGGCTCAAAAAGACTTTGTAGGGGATTCTGGAGTCCTCTTTACCGTGATTAATCAGCCGGTCTCTTTCAGCCCCGGCCGCTCGGCACTTATCAAAGCAGCCATTATTAGCTTTGCGGTGTTTATCTTCTTGGGGCTTCTGTTTACCTTAGCACAAATCTTTTTTGCAGGCATCTTTAAAAAGAGCGAGTCCACCACTTGATTACAGCGATGAGCTTATTGGCTATACGCAGATCGCAGGCTGGCGGCGCAGGAGCTTTAATTAGCGCAATAACGGTAGCGGTGTGCTTACCAGTGGGAGTAAGCCCATGCAAGGCGAGCGCACGGGATCGGGCATTAGCGGGGGCAAGTAAATAATCTGTTAACTATCAATAAATAAATTCAAGGAGTATCTATGATGGCAGTCATTCTGGCGGGTGGTTTGGGAACGCGAATTTCAGAGGAAACGCATTTAAAACCTAAGCCGATGATTGAAATTGGTGGTAAGCCGATTTTGTGGCACATCATGAAGATGTACTCCACTTATGGGGTAAATGATTTTGTGATTTGCTGTGGGTATAAGGGGTATGTGATTAAAGAGTATTTTGCTAATTACTTTTTGCACATGTCTGATGTAACCTTTGATATGGCCCATAATAAAATGGAAGTGCATCAGCGCAATGCTGAGCCTTGGAAGGTGACACTCATTGATACTGGCGATGACACACTGACGGGCGGTCGTCTAAAGCGTGTATCGGATTACATTAAAGACGAATCCGAGTTTTGCTTTACTTATGGCGATGGTGTTAGCGATATTGATATTGGTGCTCTGATTGCGTTTCATCGTCAGCATGGAAAGTTAGCAACAATCACTGCAGTACAACCACCGGGTCGTTATGGCGCATTAGCTATTACTAGCAATCAAGTGACAGGATTTACTGAAAAGCCACGCGGTGATGGTGGCTTGATTAATGGTGGATTCTTTGTACTCTCGCCAAAATGCATCAATTTAATTAAAGATGATCAAACCACTTGGGAGGCTGACCCACTGATTTCCCTTGCATCCTCGGGTGAGTTAATGTCTTTTGAGCATGATGGTTTTTGGCAGGCAATGGATACATTGCGAGATAAAACCCATCTCGAACAGTTATGGGTGTCTGGTAATGCTCCTTGGAAAAACTGGTAAGCCCCAGTGAGAACTGCTTCCTCCTTTTTTTGGCAAGGCAAAAAAGTATTACTTACAGGCCACACTGGATTTAAGGGTGCTTGGATGGCCCTGTGGCTCTCACAAATGGGAGCGAAGGTAACTGGAATTAGCCTGCCCCCTAACGGCATGCCGAATCTTTTTACTCTTGCCAATATTGCGCAGATGACCAATAGTCATTTTGCAGATATTCGTGATGCAGATGCGGTGTCAAATATTGTTAAGAAAGCCCAACCGGAAATTGTTTTGCATTTAGCGGCTCAAGCTTTAGTTAGGCCTGGTTATAAAGATCCCCTGGGAACTTTTGCTACTAATGTCATGGGTACAGCCAATGTTTTCAATGCCACGCGAGGAGTTAATTCAGTCAAAGCTATCGTGGCCGTAACAACTGATAAGGTTTATAAAAATCTGGAAACAGGTAGAGCCTACAAGGAAGATGATCAGCTGGGTGGTTTTGATCCTTATAGCGCGAGCAAGGCTGCCAGCGAACTGATTATTGCCTCTTACAGAGACTCCTACCTATCTGAGCAAGGTATTGGAATCGCATCCGCGCGAGCTGGAAATGTCATTGGGGGCGGTGACTGGTCTGAGGATCGATTGATACCTGATGCAGTTCGTGCATGGGACGTAAATTTACCTCTGGAAATTCGTAGACCCAAATCTGTTCGCCCATGGCAACACGTTTTAGAGCCTCTTAATAGCTACTTAGTTCTGGCAGAAAAACTCTATATCGATTTATCTTTTTCTGGTGCTTACAACTTTGGGCCTAAAACGGATGAGGCTGCGACAGTTAAAACGGTTATTGAGTTAGCTAATCAAGCGTATGGGTGTGGTAGTGTTTTATGGGGCGATGGGACTGAAGGCCCGCACGAGGCCAGCCTACTTTCTCTGGAAATATCCAAAGCACAAGAAATATTAGACGTTACACCTCGCTGGAGTCTTCCAGAGACTATAGAACGCACTATGGGTTGGTACCAACAGCAACGAAGTGGTGTAACTGCCTATCTATTATGCGATGCTGATATTGCAGCGTTTTCCAGCGCCCAGGAAGTTTGATAAGAAATGAGTCAATTCTCAATTTTCGATACACCTATCGCAGGTTTAAAAGTGATTGAGCGAGAGCCTATTGGGGATTACCGAGGATTCTTAGCTCGCATCTTTTGTGCTGATCAATTAAGCGGTGCGGGGTGGAAAAAGCCGATTACTCAGATTAATCAAACGGTAACAAAAAAAAGAGGCACCGTGAGGGGGATGCATTTTCAAAATGCCCCCTATGCCGAAATGAAGTTGGTCTCTTGCTTGCAAGGAGAGGTCTGGGATGTGGCAGTAGATTTGCGTAAAAATTCACCTACATTTTTAAAGTGGCATGCTGAACAACTCTCCGCAGAAAATTGCAGAGCATTATTAATTCCAGAGGGGTTTGCGCATGGCTTTCAGACACTTACAGATGATTGTGAGTTAATTTATCTACATACTGCTCCTTATGTCCGAGAGGTAGAGGCGGGCATTCGTCCAAATGATCCATATCTAGGTATCTCCTGGCCGCTTAATTTTTTTGAAATATCAATACGGGATGCTGAGCATCCTTTGCTTAACGACCAATTTACGGGAATTGAATTATGAAGTGTCGGCACTGCTCTTCTGAGTTAACTCATACCTTTTTAGACCTTGGTTTTGCACCACCTTCAAATGCATACCTAACAAAGAATGACTTAACCAAGCCTGAAAAATATTACCCGCTAAAGGTGATGGTCTGTGATCAATGCTGGTTGGTGCAGACTGAAGATTATGCGAAGGCAGATGAATTGTTTGATTCTGAGTACGCATATTTTTCTAGCACCTCCACTGGGTGGCTTGAACATGCTAAGCAATATGCCGACAAGATAATTCAAGAGTTGGGTCTAAATGAAAAAAGCTTGGTGATTGAGGTGGCGTCAAATGATGGATATTTACTTAAGAATTTTGTTGAAAAAAAAATACCTTGCCTTGGTATTGAGCCAACCGCAAGTACAGCAAAAGCAGCAGAAGCATTGGGTATTCAAGTATTGCAAGAATTTTTCGGTGAGCAATTGGGCAAGCAACTTTTACAAGAGGGTCACCAAGCGGATTTAATTGTCGGCAATAATGTTTACGCTCATGTTCCCGATATCAATGACTTTACTCTTGGATTAAAGGCTGCATTAAAACAGAATGGAATAATTACATTAGAGTTTCCACATCTCATGCGCCTAATTGAGTTTAATCAATTTGATACTATTTACCATGAGCATTTTTCTTACCTCTCTTTATATACCGTGTTACATATTTTTAAGGCTGCGGGTTTACGTATTTGGAATGTTGAAGAATTGCCTACGCATGGTGGTAGCTTGCGCATATATGGCTGCCATGAGAATGATAATCGTCATAATTTGCCTGCTGTTGAGTTTATTCTTAAACAAGAAAAAGATCGTGGGCTACAAGATCTATCGGTATATGGCGCATTTCAAACCAAGGCAGATAACATAAAAAATGACTTTTTGGAATTTTTAATCACCAAGAAAGAATTAAGAAAAAAAGTAGTTGCATATGGTGCTGCTGCCAAAGGAAATACACTTTTGAATTATGCGGGTGTAAAGCCTGATTTATTGCTATTTGTTTACGATGCAGCCATTGCTAAGCAAAACAAGTTTATGCCAGGCAGCCATATTCCAATCTTAGAGCCGAGCGCTCTATTTGAAGAGTCTATTGATTATGTCGTCATATTACCTTGGAATATCGCAGATGAAGTTGTTGAACAAAATCAAAAGTTGAAAAAAGCTGGGGTGATTTTTGTAACAGCCGTTCCCGAATTGAGATATTTATGAAACCAAGAATTCACTACACTAAGCCATCCATTACTAGTCTTGAGATGCAATATGCGGCTGATGCGGCTGCAAATGGTTGGGGGGAAAATTGCTATGAGTATATTAATAAGTTCGAAGAGCAATTTAAAAAACATTTAGGTGTTCAATACGCCATTGCAACATCAAGCTGCACCGGTGCCTTACATATGGGAATGGCGGCTCTTGGAATAGGGTCTGGTGATGAAGTGATTATGGCTGACACTAATTGGATAGCTACAGCCTCCCCTATCGTCCAACTGGGAGCGAAGCCTATATTTGTAGATATTCTTTCCGATAGTTGGTGTATCAATCCAACCCTAGTAGAGAGGGCAATAACGCCTCGCACAAAGGCAATTGTTGCCGTTCATCTATATGGCAACTTATGTGACATGGATGCATTAATTGCTATAGGAGATCGATACGGAATTCCCGTGATTGAAGATTCGGCAGAGGCTATTGGATCGATTTACCACGGAAAACGAGCAGGTTCAATTGGGAAATTTGGTGCGTTTTCTTTTCACGGAACTAAAACCATAACGACTGGTGAGGGTGGAATTTTTGTTACTAATGATTTAGAACTTTATGATCGAGTACTTACTTTAAGTAACCATGGTCGCAGCAGGGGTCAGACTAAGCAGTTCTGGCCTGATATGGTGGGGTTCAAATATAAGATGTCAAATATTCAGGCCGCAATCGGCTGTGCGCAAGTTGAACGTATTGAAGAGTTAATTCAGCGCAAGCATGAGATATTTTCATATTACCGGGCGCGGTTGCAAGCACTTCCCGGCGTTTTTATCAACCCAGAACCAAAAAATACAGTCAATGGGGCTTGGATGCCGACAGTAGTATTTGGTCAAGACACAGGCATAACCCGTGAAATGCTACAAGTAGCGTTTGCTGAAGAAAATATTGATGCACGTGTATTCTTTTGGCCTTTGACGAGTTTGACTATGTTTAGAGATGTCAATACAAACCAGTTCGCATGGGATATTCCAACTAGAGCTATCAATTTACCTAGCTATCATAATATGACGGAAGACGAGCAAAAAAGAGTAGTAACCGTGTTAGAGAATATTTGTAGCAACAAGTTAATAGGTCTAAGAATATGAACGTAAAAAAAGCCCCTATTAAAGTAATGATAGCCGGAATTGGAGGTGCATCCCTTGGGACTGAGATATTGAAATCCCTATGTTTGGTAGGCGATTATGAAGTATACGGGTGTGATATTTCTTCTACTGCCTATGGTCTTTATGAGTCTGGCTTTGTTAAAACTTTCCATATTGACAGCAAGAATTATGTCGCAGATGTATTGAGTTTGTGCCATGAATCCGGCATTAAATACTTGGTTCCAGGAGGCGAGCGTCCTATGACATTACTTGGCGCAGCAAGTAAAGAGTTTTCCAATTTTGGCATTCAATTGCTTGCAAATTCAGCTGAAGTTATTGCACTCTACTCCGATAAAGAGGCTTCATTTAAGCATCTATTTAATAAGGGCATCCCAATTCCCAAAACAGTAGCAATTTATAACAAGAGCGATCTCGACCAAGTTGGCCTGCCATGCATTATAAAGCCAGCTACAGGCTCTGGAGGTAGTGCAGCAGTATTTTTTGCCGTCAGTGCAGAAGAGGCCATGGTTTACGCGGAGTTTATTGGGCGCACAGGAAGCATTGCCGTTGCCCAAGAATATATTGATGACTTAGAGGGTGAGTTCACTATCGGTGTGCTTTCACTGGATGATGGTAATGTCATTGGTTCAATAGCCCTACGTCGAGTGCTGGATGCTAAATTATCCGTCGCATATCGTGGTCGCGGAGGCTTAATTTCTAGCGGCTATTCTCAGGGTCACGTTGATTTGTATTCCGCGCTCTGTCACCAGGCCGAGAAAATTGCCATTGCCATTGGTAGTCGCGGCCCAATCAATGTGCAAGGCCGAGTTAGAGATGGAATTCTACTTCCATTTGAGATCAATCCGCGTTTTTCAGCCTCCACGTATCTTCGTGCAATGGCTGGTTTTAATGAGGTGCATTCACTCATTAAATTTCATGAAGACGGACAAATTCCCTTACGGCCGAAAGTTAAAGCTGGCTGGTACTTGAGAAGTTTGACTGAAAAATACATTGCACAAGAGGAAATTAAATGAGTATCCGGTGGATTACACCGATGTTAGGTACAGCACCTGCTTTATTGGTCAAGGATGATGCGGAAATATCAATTATTGACGTGCGTGACTTAGTGGATAAAGCAGGGAATCCCTTAGATGCAGTGCTCAATAAAATCAACTTAGGGTGTGATTCGTTGCGTGCAGGGCTTAAGACGGTAGTCTGCTGTGATTACGGTATTTCACGCAGCAACGCTGTAGCAGTTGGTATTCTCGCTACATATGAGTGTATCCCTTTTGAAGCAGCAGTACGTCGTGTATTAGATTCGACAGGGGAGAAGGAAATTAAAGTTGAGCCATTGGAAGCTGTACGTCGAGCTCTTGGCGTGGATAAAAAGTATATCCCCCACAATAAAATGCACTTACTTATTACAGGGGCAACAGGATTTCTTGGGGGGGCGATGAGCGCAAGACTTGCTGAACAATTTATGGTTTACACGCCTAGTCGCCTAGAGCTAGATTTGCAGCATGGTAGTACTCAGCTTGATCTTCTTGTTAGTGAGAATGAAATAGATTGCATCGTCCATCTAGCAAATCCACGCGTTTACACGTCCAATATAGCCATTGGAAGCACTTTAACGATGTTACGCAATATATTGGATGTCTGTGTATCAAGAAATATAAGGCTTATATATGTTTCAAATTGGGAAGTTTACTCTGGATATAGCGCCATATGTCTTCAAGCTGATGAGGCATTACCTCTATTCCCAAAGGGTCCATATGGAGATGCAAAATATTTATGTGAATTATTAATCGAACACAGCAGACGTTCACAAGGTCTTAATTGTGCAATGTTGCGATCTAGTACGGTTTATGGAGTAGGCGGAGATAGACCAAAATTTATTCACAATTTTATTAATAAAATTAAGCTTTCAGAGCCTGTTATCACTCATCAGTATAGAAATGGTTTGCCTGCGCTTGATTTACTTTATATTGATGATTTTGTTGAAATTTTATTTAAAGTAGTTGATAGCAATTTTACTGGTAATTTAAATGTTGGAACGGGTCAGATAGTGACTACCAAAAAAATTGCAGAAATACTGTGTGAATTGAGTAAAAGCTGCAACTTAATTAGTTCAACCCAGATTTTTAGCGATACTGCATGCATCGCCATAAATTCAAAAAAAGCACAAAATATTTTTGATTGGAAGCCAAAAATTAATATTGAAGAAGGCCTTCGATTGATATTATCAAACACAACAATAAAGAAAGTAATAAATTATGACAATTAACGCAGAAAAAACACTTCAAGAGACATTTGTTTGGTCTAGGTCAGTATTTCATAGCGAGTACAACCGCTATTTAGCTCAATATAAGGTTGAGTCTTGTTTGGAAAATATTAAAGGCAAGTCTTTGCTTGATCTTGCCTGTGGCGACGGCATGATGACAGAAATGTTTGCAAAAAAAATGCCAAGAGTTGTTGGTGTTGATGCCAATGGAATGCATTTGATAGAAGCTCGAAAACGTTTGCCTTCGGCAGAATTTCATGAGTGTTTAGTTGAGGATCTTCAGTTGCCGGAAAAGTTTGATACTGTTACGATGCTCGATCTTCTTGAGCATGTTGTTGATCCTGTTGCTCTGATACGAAAAGCCGCAAGCTTCTTGAATGATGATGGAGTATTGATAATTCATGTTCCCAATGCATATGCAATAAATCGACGCTTAGCAGTTCACATGGGAACCCTTAAATATTGCGAGGAATTATCGCCTTTTGATTTACAAATAGCTGGTCATCGCCGCTCCTATTCTATGAAGACGTTATGTGAAGATATCAAAAAATCTGGGTTGCAAGTCGCCAATACAGGTGGAATTTTTTATAAGATGCTGTCAACCCCACAAATGGATTGGTTTCTTAAGAATGGACTCTGGGATGAGGGTGGATTTGGTTGGGGTCGCGAAGGGGCAGAACAAAGAGACTGGAAGGCGGAGTTTTGTCGTGCATCCTATGAGCTCGGGAAGGGACAACCAGAAGACTGTAATGTTATATATGCAGTAATTACCAAATAGTTATTATTTCCTAGTTAATTTCCTAATATGAAATTAATTGGCTAAATAGGATATCCAAAAATGCTAGATGGAAGTTACGTTAAACGACAGATTAAAAATCTCCTGCCTGAAGAGGGGGTAAATTTAGATTTAATTGATTTGTATTTAACTTCATCTATAGAAAGGACAGAAGAATGCATTAGTGCATTTATTGACTATAGGTATAAGGGCTTCAATTATTTAAACTCATGGCAGTACGCTACATTTTTATATTTTCTTGCAAATAATATATATACAAAAAGTGGGGATGATGTAGTCCCGGAGAGATTATTTCTTTTAAACAAAATGATATCAGGCATAGACCTATGGTATCAAATAAGAATGCCAGATTATTTCAGCCTAACTCATACATTGGGCACGGTATTTTCTAAAGCAAAATATGGAGATTATTCAATTTTTTACCAGGGATGCACTATTGGTATAAATAATAATAACTATCCAATTCTTGGTAATGGATTAGTAATGTTTCCAGGATCAATGATTGCTGGGTGTTGCAGTATTGGCGAAAATACCGTTCTAGCACCAGGGGTAAAAATTATTGATCAAGATACCCCTGGAAATTGTTATGTATTCCTTGGAGATTCAGGCGTGCCTAAGTTTAAGGAAATTGATGAATACTTTGCCGATAGATATTTTGATCGACGAAAAAATGGCGCTAAAAATTTGAAGGATATTCTTTGAACTTAAAAAAGAATTTGATTGCAAATTATGCTGGTGTTGCCTGGTCATCAGTAATAAACATTATTTTTTTACCGATTTATATGCATTATCTCGGCCCCGATGGTTATGGCCTCATAGGTTTTTATACCCTAATTTCAATTTCTCTATCTTGCTTAGATATTGGATTCGGAGCGGTAGCCACTAGAGAGGCAGCTGGGTACCTAGACGCCAAGGATCAGCGAAAGTATGAAATTGCAACTTTATTAAAGTCATTGGAAATTTTATTCTATGCCATCTCTATAATTGCTGGTGTATTGGTCATATCTTTTGCATCATTAATGGTGAAGTATTGGCTTAAGGTTCCTGAGAAGATGATGATTGAAGCAGTATGGTCAATCCGTTTTATGGGTATAGCAATTGCAATACAATTCCCTGCATCTTTTTACTGCGGCTGTTTGAATGGGTTCCAGAAACAGTTGGGTATAAATCTTACCAATATAATTGGATATTCAATACGTGGCGGTGGTGCCATTTTAGCTCTTTGGATGATTTCCCCAAGTGTCGAAATATTTTTTGCGTGGCAGGCAATAGGTTCACTAGGAATGTTGATTGTATTTAGAGCGCTGTATCTGCAGAATATAGATGTGAAATCGAGAAATTTAAAATTTTCACGTCAATCTTTGATGAGCGTATACCAGTTTTTACGTGGCATGGGAATAATAACGGCAACTTCTTTTCTTTTGACTAATTTAGACAAGATCATACTATCTACCACCTTGTCTTTGGCTGCCTTTGGATACTACTCTTTAGCATGGCTACTGGGCAATACAGTAATGGGTAGATTGTCTGGACCAGTTTTTAATGCCTACTATCCAAGGATAGCTCAGTTGAAAGAGGGTGGAAATACAGAATTAATGATGAAGTCTTATGAGCAGGGGTGTAAAGCTATGTCAATAATAGCAGTTCCTTTTTCTCTATGGCTGGCACTTTATAGCCATAGCATTCTTCTTGTATGGACTAAAAATAACACGCTCGCAGATGAAGCTTTCGGCGCATTATCCGTCATTGCTATAGGAACTATGATTAATGTATTTATGCAAATACCTTATGCCATTCAGTTAGCCCATTATTTAACTCGAATTGCAATATTACAAAATACAATTGCAATCTTTTTTATATCTCCCCTTACGTGGTACTTGGCAACTAACTATAGCCTGACCATTGCTGCCCTTCCATGGGTAATTATAAATGTAATAGGCTTATTTTTTGTTGTACCACTTATTTACAAGCGCCTAAATCTTCCTGGTTTAAAGCATTGGTATGGTCGAGTGCTGATTATTCCTATACTATATGCTGGCGGAACAATGCTCGCTACGAAACTATTTTGGTTTATATTTATTGGGGACGGATGGTTTATTTTCCTACTCCCTATCTCTCTTGCCATTGGTCTTATTGCGACAGCGTATTCATTGGAAGCGTTTAGTTATATAAAATTAAGAAAAAATTTGCCAAAGACAATGTTTTAATTTACCAAGCAAGTCTTACTGCTAATAATTTTGCTATAAAAATAAGAAAATGAAAGAGATTTTTATGTCCACCGATGAGCCATTAATTACTACGATAATACCCACCTATAAAAGGCCCAAGTTATTGAGACGTGCAATTTTAAGTGTATTAAATCAAAGTTATAAAAATATAAGAGTATGTATTTACGATAATGCGTCTGGTGATGAAACTTCTTTAGTAGTAGCTAACCTTGCAAAGTTAGATAATCGGGTCAAGTACTTTTGCCATGATAGTAATATAGGTGGATTAAAGAACTATGTTCATGGTTTAAGCAATGTTCAAACACCATTCTTTTCACTTTTTGCTGACGACGATTTCTTGCTGCCAAATTTTTACGAAGATGCGATGTCGGATTTTAAGGAGAATCCAAAAGCAATGTTTGTGTGTTTATCGACAGCAGTTGCTGATCAGAGAGGCCGGATTCACTGGGAAAGCAATACTAACTTCAACCAGGGCCTATTTTTACCTCCAAATGGGCTTCATGAGTTAGTAAAAAGGGATCAAATATCACTGCCTTGGACCAGCATCTTATATAGGAAAGAAATTTTGGAACAAGGAATGGAGCTTGACGAAAATATAAAATTTGTTACAGACGTTGATTGGAGTTTGAGGTGCTGCTCAAAATTTCCGTTTGTAATAAATAGTAAAAGAGGCGCCATATTTTCAATGCGACACGATTTGATAACCTTTAAAAATCTACTCGATGACTTATGGCCAGATTGGATGATTATGGTCGAAAATATGATGAGTAACGAAGAAATATCCTTGGATATTAGATTGGCAATAAGTAAGTGGTTAAAAATTATTTTGCTAGGCTATTTAAAAATTATTGTAAGAGATGCAATTTTATTGAAAAAATTTGATCACGCTTATGATGCTATTGATATTATTAAAAATTATTGCGATAAACCTATTGAGGCTCAAAGATTGTCTAAGAGAGTCAGATATTATGAGCATTATCCTTTAGCTCAATATTTTTTTAATATTTTTTCTAAGGCTAAATTAGCTTACTTTGTTAAAATAAAAAGTATTTTTTTGACCCGAAAATTCGATAAGGTTTTATTCGAAGAGTCGACTTATTTTGCAAATAATTAAGTAGGTAAATAATTATTTATAGAGCTAGAGTAATGTATAAATTTTGATTAACAACACGCATAGCTTTTATCAATCAGAATTTAGAAATCTTGTGAGTAAAGAAGTTGCATTAACCAAACTACCCAAGCTTTAAATTATTGGGCGGCTATAGGAGAAAAAATAGGATAGATCAAGTCGAGGTATGTATCGATTTTTTTCAATGCTTTAGAGACTAGACTTAAAATGCAAGGCATTGACTAATTATTCTAAAAGAATTCAGTATCTAAAAACCCCTTTAAAATGACGTCGTTAGGGTAATTAAGCAAGTTAATACAGTTATGATTTTTGCACAATGACTGCTTGTAAACCTCATCAATTTTTAGCTTCTTCGAAGTGCTTCTAGTGTACCGCAAGGATCACAGGTGGATTTTTCTGATTAACGGAAATAATTGCTAGTTTAGGTTTCAAGATAGCGTTTCAAGAAAATAATTTTAATTTTTTTTCTGCTGGGCTATATCTCAAGATGAGATAGAAGTATGAATATAATATTTAGATACATATTTGAAGAATTATTAGAGGTGTAATAGAGCGATACATCCCTTTTGCTTTAGGCGCCTTAAAAGCAAGAGTGCTTAACGTTTAGTTGCCGACAGCTATGCCTAATAGATTTTGACTCCGCCTAAACTTTCCTAAGTACATCGTAGATTATCCTTTATTTTTTCATTACTATCCTCAGAACCTCTTCAAAGTTTTAAATTAACCATGAGAAAGCCTGGTACCTAATGGGATTTACTGTAAATTCTATTATTAAAATATATAGGAACATATGTTAAAATTTTAGTCTTAAATTACCTAATTAATTAATGAAATCTATTTATAAAATATGAGTCCAATTGAATACTATGAGAGTATCGTGGGGCTACTATATATATATCCATTATTTTTTGTAATATTTTATATATTATCGCGAGTAGGAAAAAAATATTACGGAAGATATATTAATGGATTAGTTTCAATTAATATATCTACAGCCATACTCTTTACTATCTCAATTGACATTTACTTTAGAATTGGAACGGTTACATTATATAATTTTCTATTTATAATATTTGTGGAAATTATAGTTTATTATATTATTAACTTTTTTTACATTAAATTAATTTTGATAGCAAGAAATATTGACGATAAAAAGTTTATTATTTCTTATAAAAAAAATGCATACTTTATTTATGCTATTACATTGCTTGAAATTATAGTTCAACTACTAAACGTATCTTGGGATGGGTCTAGTAGGATAGAATATCAAACGCAAATGTGGTACTCTCCTTTTAGAATTTTATTCACGTTTATAACACCTGTTGTGTACTTTTCTACATATGTATTCTTAAAAAATAAAATTTATACCATTCCAATTATAAATGTTTCAATATTGATAATAATCTCTATTGGCTCTGGAAGTAAATCAGGATTTATTATAACCATA
>Ga0194038_1000514_pt1 | contig 16874 bp, 16 predicted proteins | sample JunL226m_MetaG_FD_148630 | JGI IMG/M metagenome (GOLD analysis project Ga0194038, IMG submission 148630) | Anoxic zone freshwater microbial communities from boreal shield lake in IISD Experimental Lakes Area, Ontario, Canada - Jun2016-L227-6m | ecosystem: Environmental > Aquatic > Freshwater >... | reverse complement strand
AATTACGCTGGGGAGTCGGATCATGGCCGATCGCCAGATGGCCGAACATCGCCTTAAACGCGTCTTTGCGGGCAATATCGTAGTAGTTCTCCAGCATGGACAGAAGCAGACTCTTGCCAAAACGGCGGGGTCGGATAAAGAGCTGTGATTGGGCCTGCTCCAGCAAGGGGATGGCGTGGGTGCGGTCGCAGTAAAAATAGCCCTGGGTGATGATTTGTCTGAAATCCGCCATTCCATAGGGGAATTTGATCATGATTCATATCCTTGGCATTAGCACTGGATCAGCGTTTCTGATATTATAGCATTCAATTCCGTATCAATCAGCCAGTTCTGCTTCCCACTACATCGTAGGCTTTATATCGGTACTTATTCACTATCAGACAGACCCTTTATCCATGTTCATCAAGCCCGAGATTTTCTCTTGATATTCAGTTTCTGTTTGGCGACTGGTGCGGAGTACCCGGTAAATAGCGGGTTTGTGGACCGTATTACATGGTTGGCTGCAATCGATGCGCCAAAAACCGCCCAGAAATAGGGGGATACACAGATTGTGCTTTCATTAAAGAGCGCCGCCCCTAAAAAACCCGTCCACCCAAGAAAAAAGCCAAGACCATGTACCTCGATGTATGTTTGGGTACTGACCTTCCAAAATATCTGTACCGAATTTGCAAAATGGAGCAATAACATTAACACAAACGCAGTAAACGAGATAAGACCGGTATTAAACCAAATCTGCAGAAACATCGAATGCATTTTATCAATGAACTGAATCGTAGGATACCCGCCAAACAACCTATACACATCATCCTGGGGGAAAAATAAAGCGAAAGTATCCGGACCTGTCCCTAACAAAGAACGGCCAGTTAATCGTTGTTCCATCGCTCGCAAATATATGTAAACTCGGCCACCGGCAAAATGTCCGTACTCAATGATCTTCTCATCAACGAACGTCTTGTTCTTTGCCTCCATCAGCGTAAGACGTTTCTGCCCATCATTCATGGAATCCCACCCGGGCGGCTGAACTCTCGGCTTATCGCCCAATAAACTGTCTGCGAATTTCTCACTGATTGGCCCCCCGGCGTATATATCCATCCCGATAGAAAACGGGGTGAACAAGGCAAAAATCAAAACCAACTGCTTAACTTTGCTGCGATAATGCTGCGCAAGGTAAATGATCAGCAAAGCAAAAGCGACAAAAAAACCAACAGTAAACCCATGAGACTTGCAACTATCAAGGACAAAATTCAATAGGGTGGCGCCAAATGAAAGAACACCGCTATCACTCAAAAATCTGTTTGCGAAATGCAAACTGATATCGCCACCAACATACATATCCATCCCGATAAAAATCGGGGCACATAAGGCGAATATCAATACCAACCTTAAAAATTTACTGCGATGATGCCGCGCAAGGTAGATAATCAGGAAAGTAAAAGCTATGAAAAGTCCAAAAACGCCCGCCTGAGATCTGCAACCGATAGCAAGGGCGAAAACCAATAAGGCATAGCCTGATAAAAGAACACCGCTTCTTTTGGAATTCGGGACAAACAGACACAAGCAAACTGCCAGGGGCAAAGCAATACCTGCTATATTACCGCCATTATTCGTATTGTAAAATGTAGAGTAGATTGTTCCTTTGCCAAAGAGAACGCCAATTTTAGCGGAAATAAACTTTGCGGGAAGAATTAACCAACGGCCAAAATCTGAGCGGAATAAATCCAAACCAAAAAACTGGAACACCCCGATTAATGCAATTACCGTAGTCGAGAAAATAATTGCACCTGTAAAATAACGAAAATCCGTATCCTGGCGCAGTAAGAAAGCGCATGCGGAAAGCAGCAGACAGTATGCAAGCCAAACCCAGCCACCTTCATAGCGATCGAACATCCCCCCCCAGGCAATCGGTGGCGCCGATGAAAATACAGCACTAAGCAAAATTGAAAGCGTAAAAACAATCCAAACAATCCAAAAATATTTTGATCTCCGAATAAAACTGAGATACTCGTCTTTCCTCTTATATACCTGGAACAAAAAGACAAGCAAAAGTACAACTGACCAAAAAATAAACCATCGCATTTTACTGAATGCAAAAAAATCAAAATTAATATCTGTTATCCAGAATCTTCTAAAAGCTTCCGGAACAGGACGAATCGAAAGATATACGATCAATGGAGTTATGGCCAAAATAGCGACAACCGGGACATTCCATAAAAAAGCATAACCTACGGTTTCAGTATAAGATTTCTTTTGCTGACTTGCCAAAACCAAGCCCTCCCGTTGTGAATTTTTATTTCTCATAGAATTTTCGCACCACCTCTATAACATAGGCCACTTCTTCATCAGAAATTTCCACGTTCATCGGCAACGAGCATACCTCCCGGCTCAGCACCTCAGTTTCCGGAAAGCCCCGATCCAGCAGCTTCAATGCTTCATGCCAATAATACGGTTTCCGAAACTGCGTCAGCACCTCAACGCCATTTCCCTTCATGAAATCCGAAAACTCAGACCCCTGTTTCGCCCGCAACGTATAGTTCTGATACACATGATCAAACCCGGGCCTGTCATAATGAGGCAGCAGCAGATCAGGCAGGTCGGACAGAGCTTGCCGATACCGTTCGGCCAGGGCTTTTCTTTTCACAATCCATCCCGGCAGGTATCTCAGCTTCACATCCAGAAACGCCGCCTGAATATTATCCAGCAGACATGTAAATCCATGCCCATGATATTCACCGGTTTCCCGATCCTCGCCATTATACCGCATTCGCCGGGCGAACTTCGCCACCGCCGGGTCATTGGTCGTAATGGCGCCCCCATCCCCATATCCGCCCAAAATCTTGAATGGGTAAAAACTCCAGCATCCGGTCAGACCAATAGAGCCTGCCTTCAGCGTTCGGCTTTCAGCGTTTGGCTTACTGCTTATCCCTGACTGCTGATCGACAACTACTGATTGCTCAAATAGTATACTCGATCCCAGACTCTGGCACGCATCCTCAACCACCACCAACCCATGCTTCTGCGCAATTTCCATCACGCGCGGCATATCCGCCATCCAGCCGCTAAGATGCACGGGAATGATCCCCCTGGTTCGGGGTGTAATGGCTTCTTCGGTCAAATCACAGTTGATACTGAAGTCTTTCCCCACATCCACCAGCACAGGGGTTGCGCCTACATTCACCACAGCCGAACACGTCGCCACAAATGTATGGGCAGGCACGATCACCTCATCACCTGGCCCGATCCCTGCCGCCCTAAGGGATATATGAAGGGCATCATATCCGCTGTTCAAACCCACGGCATACTTTGTACCCACAAATTTAGCCAGGTTTTCCTCAAAGCTTTTCAACTGCTCCCGGTCGATCAAATCGCCTTTTTCCATCACCTCAAAATACGCCGCATCCAGTTCATCCTTGATCATCTGATAGACTTTAACAGGGTCAACAAAACGTACTTTGCGCACCATTTTCATTCCTCCAGCTCATGATGATTCACCGCAAAGACGTGGAGTCAGCAGAGAATTTTAATGGTGAATACGCCATAATCCGCCGAACCGATTCGACAATGGCTTCAGTACCTGGGTAATACGCATTCTCAAGCACACCGCTGGCCGGCGCCGGGCAGTCGGGAAGCGTCACCCGCCGGATTGGCGCCTTGAGAAACTCAAACGCACGCTCGGCTGCAACAGCCACCACCTCGGCCGCCCAGCCAAAACTTCGCCAACCACCATCCGCAACGACCAGGCGACCGGTCTTTTTCACAGATTCCAGCAAAGTATCCAGATCAAGTGGTTTGGCCGTCCGCATATCAATCATTTCCACGCTGATTCCGGATGCAGACAGTTCCTCTGCAGCTCTTTCAGCCACATAAGCCATCTGTGAAATGGACACCAGAGTCACATCGGAACCGGTTCTGCGAACCGCTGCTTTACTAATCGTCACTTCATACATCATTTCCGGCACATCAGCTTCATTCCGGCAAAGCCACCGGTCATTGATATAGACAACCGGATTTGGATCCCTGATAGCCGCTATCATCAGCCCTTTGGCATCATAGGGAGTTGACGGCATTACCACCTTTAACCCAGGAATATGCGAAAAAACGCCATGCAGCGCTTGAGAATGCTGGGCCGCCTGCTCGCCGCCCCTGTTTATGATACCCCAGAAAACAACCGGCACATTTGCTTTCCCGCCATTCATGTAAAACCAGTTGGCAGCTTCATTGATAATGGGATCCAACGCATACATCATAAAATCCATTCGGGGATGGACAACCACCGGTCGCATCCCTGCAATCGCAGCCCCCACCGCCGCGCCGGTCACTGCATTTTCAGATACCGGAGCATCAATGACCCGCTTCCTCCCGAACCTTTCCAGTAACCCATCCGCCGTATTGCCCACATACCAGGGGCTTTTCACGCCCTGCCCGATCAAAAACACCAATGGATCAGCATCCATCATCTGGTGCAGAGCCTCATTTATCGCCAGAGAATAGCACAATTGTCTCATATAGACTGCGTCTCCGCTACGAATATTTTTTGCGCAAATACAAACCGTTCGACATCCTTTGCCTCGGGATACGGGCTTTCCATTGCAAAGCGATGTGCAGCCTCAACCTCGGCCTGAACTTCTTTTCGAATATCAGCTAAAACACTGGTGTCAATACATTCAGCACCTGATAAATAGTCCTCGAACATCTTTATAGGGTCTCTGGCCAGCCATTCCGTGACTTCTTCTTTTGGACGTATATCAGTATGAAATCCCTGAATATTGTCATCCGGCCCCACATGGCCGCGCTGCCGGTAGGTTAGGCATTCCAAAAATACCGGCCCATTCCCCCGGCGACAGTCATCCACCGCCCTCGCTGCCGCTTCATAAACCGCCAGTACATCATTTCCATCCACCTGGCCGGTTTCCACACAAAAGGGCTTGGCTATGGAGTAAATATGGGATTCGACACGACAGTCGCAGATGGGCATGTGCGTGGCGTAAAAATTGTTCTCACAGACAAAGACAATCGGCAGTTTGTTCAGGGCCGCAAAGTTCAGTGACTCATACAAAACCCCTTCGCCGGTCGCCCCATCGCCAAAAAAAGTCACCACCACCCGGTTTCCACCCTGAATGGATGTAGCCAGGGCCGCTCCCACAGCAAGAGAAATGGTTCCGGCTAAAATCGGCACAGATCCCATCATCCCTTTTGCCGTGTCAATCAGGTGCATGGATCCGCCCCGACCTCTGGAGCATCCTGTTTCACGAGCAAAAATTTCCGCCATCATCTCCTTCATACTTCCTCCCTTGGCCAGAAAATGACCGTGAGAGCGATGATTGCCAAAAATGAAATCAGTCTCATTTAGCGTGGCGCAAACGCCTGTTGCAACCGCCTCCTGACCTGAATACAGATGACACGGCCCCCGAATCGCACCGCTAAGAATCGGATCGACAATGCTTTCTTCGCAAGACCGTATTCTGACCATTGTTCGATACAGACCCAACAAAAATGTGTTATCATAGTTCATCACCATAATTTTTTACTCTTTTCTTTTCCCGGCGTTCTCTGCGTCTTTGAGTTTAATATTTTCCCTGTTTGTGTCTGTGGCTAATTTTACATAGTTTCAGCAGGGTCAGCAAAATGATCCGGATATCCACCACAAATGACCGTTCCCGCACATATTGCAATTGCAACCGCAGTTTTTCCGGGCGGATCAGTTCCAGATATGCCTTGTCTGGATCATCCGCACCGGCCAGCAAAGCAGCTTCATCCGAATTCCAGATGGATGCCCAGTCCGTGATTCCCGGTCGCACGGTCAATATCGCCTTTTCCTGGGCCGTGTACATATCCGTAAATTTCTTCACCTCCGGCCTTGGTCCCACAAAGCTCATATCTCCAGCCAGCACATTCATCAACTGGGGCAGCTCGTCCAGTTTGTGCATACGTATCCACCGCCCGATCCGGGTAATTCTGGGATCATCTGATGCTGTGGAAGACGGACCAATCCTGTCCGCATCAATCACCATGCTGCGGAACTTATAAATGCGAAAGGGCTTCCCATGAAGCCCTACCCTTACTCCCCGGTAAAACACCGACCCGCCATCCTCTGCCTTGATTTTCCAGGCAACCCAAATCAACAGCGGACCCAGCACTGGCAGCCCCACCGTTGCCATCGCCAAGTCAAATATTCGTTTCATAGGATAAATCCAAAAGTCAGATTTTGAGAAGCCTGTCTTTCCATCTATTTACCTCCATGCTTTTGATCCAGCATTTCGAGGTGCTTGACAAGCCTTCCATAAACCATCTCAAAAGAAAATCTCTCATCATAAAGCGCACTGGCGTTATCGGACAAGCTTTGTTGAAGAGATTTATCCAGCGTCAAAGTTAGAATGCAATCATGCAGACTCTTCCCGGTATCCGCGCCATAAAGCATCCCCACATCATGCTCAGCAATGAGCGATGCCACCTCACCCTGAAGTGGACTTAGGATGGGCAAGCCAAGGGACAGGGCATCAATAACCTTGTTTGGGATATTCATCGTAAAGTTTTCAATATTCAGGTAAGGGGCGAGTGCAGCCTGACAACGCTCTGCCAAAGCTTCGATTTGTGGACGGTTAACCCAACCCGGAAAAACCACATTTGGCAAATTGCTCACCAATGCCCGTAATTCAGCAGAAGAACCACCATCACCGCAGATAATAAATTCGCAGGGGATATTTGCTTTAGCAGCTATCTTTGCAGCTTCCTGCACTGGTTTGAAGTCGAATATAGACATATGACTTCCTACAAAACAGACTCGTACTCGTCCGTCGTCTAAAATACCTTGCTCATTCCACCACCGCCGCGCTTCCTCTAATTCCGATGGCGAAACTTGTCCCAAAGGGGAGGTAAGCGCAAATACGCCATCGTTGTCTGTTTGCTCACGTCCTGCAAACTTTAGAGCCCAACCAAGAAATCCATTCGCCATAGCGCAAAGGCCTGTCGCATTCTGCATCGCCCGCCTTGCCATATAGGAATAGGGCCAAAAAAACAATCTGCCCAGAGGTCGTAAAGACGCTGGCATGGCATCCAAAAATAATATCGGCCACTGATCCTTTACGTCAAGCAGCGACGGCACGCCGCGTCTGGAGAGCCAGCGCACCAGAACAGCCGCTGTCTCAATAGGAGGATACCCAATAAACACAACATCAGGGATATCTTCTTCCTGATTAAGCATCTGTTTCAGATTAAACGCTAACTGGGCATGATCAATAAGACGACGAAAACCAATATTGCGTTGATAACCACCACTGGGAATCAATCGTATTTCGAGATTCTCGGAAACCCTGATGCACTGCACCCTGGTACTGCGATGGCGCTTTTCCTGGTGATAAAAAGCTGAACTCCACAGCACTACTCTATGACCAGCCTGAACCAGGGCATTGCTCAAGTTCATCGCCCGCATGGGACGTGCATCATTTCCGTCCGTATGAAGTGGTTCCCCTGTTTGTAACAACCAGATCAATGAAGATTTTTTTTCTCTTATTTCCATACCGCCTTGTAAAGGCCGAGCAATTTTTCTTCCTCAATCGACCAGTTATAGCAGTTATGAACAGCATGGCGGCCATTTTTGCCCATCCGCCTGGCCCATTCCGGATGATTGATTAGATAATCAATGGCCCCGGCAATTGCCTTCGGGTTTAACGGATCAACACATATTCCGCAATCTTTTCCTTCGATGATTGCCCGCCACAGCGGAAAATGAGATGCAATAACCGGAATTCCAGCGCTCATGTATTCGAACATTTTTACCGGAAGTGCATCAATGTAGTGAATAGCAGGATGCAAGGTCACCAACCCGGCTATGGAACGCGAAAGCACCTCCCGCACTGCAGTCCGATCAAGATAGCCCAAGGCATCCACCCTCGACCACCCACTATATTTTTTAACGTCTTTCTCCACATCCGGCTCGGAAAATGTTCCGGCCAACTGAAGCCGTACTCCGCTTTTCACCATTGTCATGGCAGACACCATTTCGCGAATCCCCCGGATAACGTCTATACAGCCGATGTAGCAAACCTCCTGCTGCCTGTCCCGCCATTCTGTTGCTGTCTCCAATTCACCCAACATGGGAAAGTTGTTGATATCAACCGTTAAATCGTTGATGGATAGAAACTTGTCTCGGATGAACGGAGTCGATGTAACAATTGCATCAAAGCGGCTGCAAGCTATTGCTTGATATGCCGCTAATACTCGCGCTATCAGCCATCGGAGCGGCCGATTCAGATAGGGTTTTTCGATAAACTGTTTGGGTACATCCTCATGGGAGTCAAAGATGACCGTTTTACCCATGCGCTTTAGCTTCAACCCAATGGGAATCAGCTCCGGATCATGCAGATGATAAATATCCGCATTCAGTGTAACGGCCTTGTCGAAAACGCGCCGGGAGGCATTCCAGATGCGATCTATGCGGCCGTGGGATGCGCCGACATCATACACGCAAACACCTTCACGGTACTCATTTTCCAAACCGTCCGCCACCACCAGTGAAACCGAATACCCATTTCCGGCCAATGTCCGACACTCTTTTAAAAAAATACGGGTGTCCGTACGCGGATGTGCAGAAGTCAGGTGGCAGACACGCTTTTCGGTTTTTAAATTGATCGCACGCTCCCGCCGTTTAAAACTGAAAACGTATCCATCCATTCTCCAAAGCTGATCATACGCCAAACCAGGAAATTGAAGGGTACCGTCCCCTTTATCATTTTATCAAGCATGTTCATACATTTTTCTGACAAAATCCCCTGGCTTGAATCAATCGCCCTTTGAAGTTTCGATCGAAACAAATCTGGCCCCTGTTCCTTGATCCACACCTCTTCAGGCGTAGCAAAGCCCAATTTGTCCATGCGGTCACGAATTCGATCCGGAAGTATTCCACTCATTCCTTCACGCAGGACGCGCTTGGTTATTCCATCGGCTATTTTGAAATCATCGGGCAAACTTAGCACAAACTCAACTAATCGATAATCAAGAAAGGGAACACGAGATTCGACGGAGTGCGCCATGGAGTTGCGATCTTCCCAGTGGAGAAATCGTGGAATGCTTGTGGCAGTCAACTGTGTGATGGATAAGGATAGTATGTTATGGAACCATCCCGACTCCTCTATGGGATTGCCAGCCTCGGCTCCCAGGATATTCAAGTTGAGCCATGACGGTGCTGCATGCGTTTTTCCCATAATTCTTCTTAATGGATTTTGCATTGAATGGGGCAGAAGCACATCCGCCATATCCGCCAAAACGTGCATTCCCGAATATCCATGCAACTGTTTAAGATATCTGACTTCCCGCCACAATCTCAACCACAGGCCTTTACGAAACAAATCAGCAAAACGGGCGCCAAAAAACCCATGATACCCGGCAAGTTGTTCATCCGCGCCCTGTCCGTCCAACATTACGTTCACACCATTCGATGCAGCCATGCGAAACACATTCCACTGCGCAAATATACTTGTGGAACCAAAGGGTTCGTCCTGATGCCATGTCATTGCAGGCAATTCCACAAAGAGGGTTTCCAGGGACGGATATACATAGTGGGCATCAACGTCTGTGGCGCAAACCACCTCATCGACCCATTTGCGTTCATCAAAGCGCTTGACATCGGCGCAGGCGGAGAATGTCTTCTGTTTGCCCAAAGCACCCTGTTCATGTAAAAGCTGGTTCATCAGGCAGACAATGGAGGAACTATCCAATCCGCCCGACAGGCAGGAGCCAACAGGTACATCGGACCGCAGACGCAGGCGGACAGCATCCTTCAATCGCTCTCTGAACGCGACTGCAGCATCGTCAAAGCTGCCGGAAAACCGGTCAGGTTTTAAATCATACCATCTCTGAACCCGTACTTTTCCGGTTTTATCGGCATTCCATCTCATGAAGGACCCTGGCTGGAGTTGATCGCCAATCTTCAATCTCATGAAACATCCTGGCCGGAGCTGATAGACACCGGCAAACAGTGTTTCGTCCGTGTGATCCATCATCCCCCAGACCAGGAAATCATAGACTCGCTGGGGGTTAATTCTGGCCGACCATCCCGGAAAAGCTGTAAACTGCTTTATTTCAGATGCAAAACAAAACGTGCTATCCGGTGCAACCCAATAATAAAGAGGCTTTACACCAAAGCGATCCCTCGCCAGAAACATCTCCTGACGCTGCCTGTCGTAAAGTGCAAAAGCCCACATGCCGTTGAAACGCTGGAGACAATTCAAACCCCACTGGTCGTATGCAGCCAGAATAACCTCTGTGTCGGAATTGGACAAAAAACAATGTCCCAGGGATTTCAGTTCATTTCTGATCTCGGCGTAATTATATATTTCGCCATTGTAGGTAATCCAGTATCGAGAGTTCTGACAACTCATCGGCTGATGGCCCAAATGTGAAAGATCAATGATGGAGAGGCGCCGATGCCCCATTGCCACCCGCACCAGCATGTCCGAAGCCTGTTCAATCCGCTCCTTGGCAGCATAAGTGGTACCGGATCGCCAGACGTGTTCCGGCGTATCGGGGCCGCCCGCAACTACCGGGGGGCCCGAAATATCCCCGAACAGTATATAACCCTCATCATCCGGCCCGCGATGACGGACAATGCGGGTCATGCCTGCAATGGGCAGGGCGGACTGCGGACGGATTGAAACAAAACCGGCGATACCACACATCAGCTTGCCCCGGAAGAACTTTGATTCTGGTATGCAGCCAGGGTGATCGAAGCAACATATTCGGGATCATGCCATCGCCTGGCGTATTCAAACCCGGCTTTAGCCACCCGGTGCAGTTCACTTCGGTTTTCAACGCACCATGCAAGGGTATTGTAAATGTGTTCCGGATCACTTTGCAGCAATGCATCTGTCAAATCATGCGCCATCTTCTGCGGTATGAATTTCAAGTCCTCACTTTCGATCCTGGCAATCACCGGCTTTCCCAAAAGCATAGCTTCAACCGCTATCCCGCCATACCATCCGATCAGCAACTGATCCACCACGACATCAGCCGCCTGGTACATTTCAAGGGCTTTTGCATGGGGAACGCCTTCCACCAGAAGCAATTCAAAGCAGTCGCCATGCGTGTGGCGCAACCTGTCCAGCGCAGAAAACAAAAACGCCGACCCCTTGGCTTCCCGATTGGTCGGCGCATGCACAATTTTTAGACGGCCATTCAGCGAAGCAGAACACGGATTGCGTTCACTTCCGCTGATGGCGTAAGGCAGAAACGTGGATTTATCTGGTGGCAGAAAATGCAGCAGATCCGGATTGAGCGCCCAGATATGCGAGACATAAGTCGCCATTTTCTTCAGGCCGATACGCCGCCAATTATCCAAAGTCCCGTCATTGCATACACCCCCATAGCATTGGGGATTATGGCAGGCGGCTATTTTTCTCTCGCGAACAACAACATCCTTTTGACGAATATCGCAACCGTTATAGGTGACAAAAAGTCTGGCGGATTTCGGATAAAACGGTAGATCGAGCTGATTTAATTTTGCTTTATGGTAATGAAAGAGCGATGCGCCAAAGTTGAAATGAAACACATCATATTTGTTTCTCACATTTAGAAAGCATGCAAAGAGACGAAATAATTTCTCCATGTTGCTTTTCTGCTGCAACCCCAGTGAAATATCCGCCGGATATTTCAACCAGTTTTCATTTGCGACCAATACGTCGCTGATACATCCCAGTTCCCGTTCCCCTCTGGAGAGATGCCAGGAATTACCTCCCACAGAGGTCGGTAAATGCAGAATCCTCATCCGTGGCCCCCGGACAATCCAGTTGAGTGTCACCATACATGATTTTCATCTTTTCCAGCATTTCCAGAAGGGTATCTGAGACAATCGTGAATCTCGATCATATCAGCTCAAGAGCGAAGTTAATTGAGATGATTCGTCTGCTGTGCCAGTTCCGACTGTGGAGCAGGGAGTTGCTTATCAAAATTTGTGATGGCTTGGCCTTGGCGGTGATAAAGCTTCGATTCAATCTGATGTACCAGAACCGAGCGGCTCCAGCCATATTCAATATCAGCCCTTGCGTACCATTCACGCTCTTCACATGATTTAATCTTAGTCAGTATCTCAAGGTTGTGTCCCCAAGGTATTTGTGCAATGACCTGTTGCACAAATTGTTCGTCCGTCCATGTTTCTGCAAACAATCGCATATATTTGAGATTACGGGGAGAAAACCCCTTCATGTCCGGGAACTCCCGACACAGATCAGATGCCAGACGATCTACCACCTTGGCACCCCACCCCTGCCGGCATATATGTATCTCGCCATTTCGCCTGGGAGCGCCGCACCCCAGTGCGGCAATTGTGATAATACATGCGTGGCCGCACTGGGGTGCGGCGCTCCCAGGGCTTTTACATTTCGGCATTAAAGTGTCAACAAGGAAATGAAGGATGCTAGTTTTTTGTACCCACGATCATACTGCGCCACGGTGAGATGCCACTTCCACTCAAACCGTTCATAGGGAGCTTATGTTAACAACTCGGTTTTGCCGCTGCTTCTCTTAATCTTTCCCGTTTATCGTCATCGATCAGTCCAAGATTACGCAGGTGATCAATCAAACCAATGATGCTTGTCTTCAGCGTAGCGGATAGAACCAGAATATCCTGAATATTTACTTTATCCTCAGTCATTCCTCCAAAGAGCGTCCTTACAAGGTCTGTCGGCATGATAAACATTGCAGCAAAGGCGTTGGCACGTTTTTCGAGATCCCGGGGCGCCCACGGACCTGTCGCCATTGCCAGTTTCATACCATAAGACCGGTCATGCAGGATGTGGCAAAGCTCGTGGGCAAAAGAAAATCGGCGCCCTGACTCATATTGATTTGTATCGTTATTCATGTTCAGCAATATGGTTGGCTTATGGCGAGGGCCTGCAAGGCTCAAAGCTCTTATTTCGCAATCGTTCAAGATAATTTCCTCGCATTGAATTCCCAGATACCTGAGTACACCATCAACATCGATACAGCGACCATCTTGCGGTATTGAAATTTTTTCATGAAGTTCAATTGCGAGACGATAGCCTTGATCCCAGGCAGGCAATGTATCAGAAAGCAGGTCAACGGATGTCGTTAACGTTCTCAATGCCTCGGCATCGCCTCCGTTAGATGCCACAGTAATCATCTTACGCGCAATAACCATCACATCATCTTCGTCAATGGCCGGTGCAAGGGAGCCGAACATGATTGCCGCGTCGCATGATCCGGTTACAACAAGATTGTCCGAAGGTCGCCTTTTTGCAAAAAGTAGCTCTTCTGCATTCACTGCAAGACAAGAAATTTTTGTGATCATTCTTTTCCAGCGGTCCACCGCTTTGTCGATCTCGATGTCCAATCCTGCCAACCAAGACAGACGTTCGGTTTGGTCATCTTTGGGGATATTTTGAACAGATTGAAAAAACCTCATCACCCTTTCAGAATCCGGGCATCGTTCACTCAAGTATTGTGCGGATTTTGTCAGAATATCAAATAGGGGCTGGGATACGACCGTGGGTTCAAGTCGTGTGACGCCCTCCGGTACGCAAAAGCGAAACCCTTGCGGAGCGCCGGCGTGCCTAATCTCTCCCCATGATATTTCAATGTCATCTTGATAACGCCGAATAAAAATATCTGGGAAAAGACCACCAGACCTGGCTGTCAGTAAACTATGCCGCAGCATCCATACGTACCACTTCTTGTCCCATGCCGCAGCCTGTTCGTCGTTGTATCCCATTGGCGGAATAAAATGGCGATGGAACGACTCCCAGGCGGTATTTTGTGCATCCACATGCTTTATCGGCAGTTTTTGCTCATGCAACAATGGATCCCACTGCTGTGCAACCCATTCCAGAAAAGGCAGTAGATACCAGTTAACGGATTTCAATATCAGATCGTCTTCAATGTGCTCGCACAGGTTTTGTCCTTTCACCCATAGTTCCAAAGATCCCCAGGACAGCGACTCGGCTTGCGTTGCCGCCTTTCCCCGATCCGGGTCGGGGAAAAATGCAATGGAGACGGCGAATTTCTGTTTATTGCCTAAACATGCTTTCCATGTTGTATTCATCTTTTTTCCACCCCACTCTTTGTCACTACCCTCTCAGGTCCCTGCGCTGGATTTTCCCTTCGATCAGCCACTTTCTTCTTATCGTTTCCGGCACTTCCCTCCAGAGTACTGGATAGCCATGCCATCTGTCTTTGGCATGATTCATGGCGCAGAAGGCTTTGCCCGCATGAGTCGCATACCGTTTATTATTCACAATTTCGCTTCTCTCAAGCAGTTGCAGTGCGATTTCGTGAAGCTCAGGAGGACAGAGCGATCCCCTTGCCCCGGATTGCCAGGGCTCTTTATGCTTTGGGTTGCTTTCGTAGATCAGCGGCATAATGTTCTGGTTCTACCGGATTTTGTGGTCATGTATTTTCAAGTGGTTATGATTTGCCATGTCGTGGACAATATTTAAAGTTTGGGAGATGGAGGCGGCGGGGCAGCCGTTTTTTTGAGTGATGCAATATTCATATACAATCCCTTGTTAATATGCAAATAGTGTAACGCCCTTTATTTCTTATCAAGCCCCATCCTGCATAGGTTTGCAATAAAAGTAGCGAGATAGCGGGGTAAACCTTAAATAATTGATGTGCATAGCCGCACTGGGGTGCGGCACTCCCAGCGCTTTTGCATTTCGGCATTAAAGTGTCAACAAGGAAATGAAGGATGCCAATATTTCGATACATAGGGTCAGCAGTAATACCAGAATACCGGCATCTCGGCAAAGAGACTTTCTACGGGGCGTACCGATTCCCCGGAGCACCATACACTCTCCGCAGGTTGCCTGATCTCATGAAACCAGCCCATCAGGGCTATGATGCTATAACGAATGAGCAGGCGTTGACAAGTTAGCATAGCCTTGAAAATCAGATTCAAACTGTTCAAGCGATCGGGTTAACACCGCTTTTTTAAGTAGTTCTTTCAACATATTTCGATCTTCGATGGCGGAAATTGCTTTCACGATATTTTCGGGAATTTGAGAAAACCTTGCCGAAATCACTTCTGCAACCATTTCCCTGGCATCTGCAAGCATGCCTTTTTCCATATAGTGTTCTTCTACACAGTTGATAAATTTCATTTTTCTTTCCTCCTCATAAGCAATGATTCGTTGTGAGAAACTTTTTTTCAGTTCATCGGGAAGGGTCATGATCCAGTCGATAAACTGAAAAAGATGGATCACATCCTGTTTTTTGTACCCACGCTCGTACAGCGCCATAGTGAGATGCCACTTCCACTCAAACCGTTCATGGGGGGCATGACGGGTCTGCAGCGCCTTTAAATGCGCCAGAACCACTAAGATTCTTCATAACTCCACCCCGGTTGATAACGCATCCCGAACAACCTGTCGTGAATCATTTGGAACGGCCAGGATAACATCAATTTTTTGATCGCCAATCTCGTTTTTCAAGGCGGATCGAAATGCCAACTTTTTTTTAAATGGTGACTCAAGTGGTCCGCTGGGTAAAATAAGCAGATCAATGTCCCCTCCCCGAAGGTGATCATTCACACGAGATCCAAACAAAATAACCCTGGCTTCGCTGCCAAAGAACTGATTGGCGACATGAATGATCATTTTCTGTTCCCGCGCCGATAATCTCATCATCATCCCAGTAAAATAAAGTTTACCTTGAAAATGCATTGTGTCGGGTATGGTCATCCAAACCATAACCTTTCAGGAAAGCAATGCTCTTCCTGGTTATTTTTTCCCCACATTCAAGGTATGGGAAATACCATCAACAAATGGCGTAAAATCCACCCTGAACCTTTCCATCAGCCTGGTTATATCAGCAATCAAATCAAACTCCCTGGGCCGAGGCGTTATATCGAAACACGGCGCCTTCCCGATCCGCTGACCAATCGCCATCGCAATGTCACGAATGCTAAGCGTTTCCGGACCTGCAATATTGATCACATCCGGACTTTTGGTTGTAATCAGGCGACAAAAAATATCCACCACATCATCAATATAACAAAGCGAAATCCGAAGCCCCCCGTTGTCCTTCTCATCTGCTGGATTTGGCGCCAGCCTGATAGCTGCGCCAGATTGAATTGAATGCATCATATTGGGAATCAGTTTATCGGTCTGCCCCGGTCCATAAACACCGAAAATACGGGCCACAGTTACGGACATGCTATTTCTGTAAAGCGCCAGTCCTTCTTCCGCATGGATTTTGCTCAGGGCATACCAGTCATCACGCCGTAAAGGGGATGCTTCATGAAGCGGTGCAAAGGATGGCGCATACACATTGCCAGATGAGGCATAAATGAATCGAGTGGCGCCTGCCTGCCTGCCTGCTTCCGCTGCCTGGAGCGCGGCCACGCAATTGACGGCAAGCAGATGGGCGCTCTGCTGGGGCGTTTGGTGATAACGGGGAGACTGGGCCAGAAAATACACTGCATCAAGTCCTTTTGGAAATCGAACTGTCGTCGAAAACAGCCCCGCATCCAAATCAATTCCCCCCGGGGTTCCTGAAGAGCAGGACATTACCGCGATGCCTCTGCCCGTTAAGACCCGGCACAAACTCCGACCAACAAACCCGCCGGCGCCAATCACCATCACCCTCACCGATATATCCCCATTTTTGTATATACCTTTCCCATCCGCCTGGAAACTATTCTCAAGTAAACAATCTATATTTTGATCATGGTAGATTCAGGTGAAGCACCCGGTTTGGTCTCAGGGTAGTCCATGGTTTTAATCGGCAAGAGCTTATTATCTTGAAGCCTATAGGCCAGTGAGCGCCCCGCCATGGGTTCGCATCCATTCATCCAAAAACAGAAGGTTCCATATCTTGGTTGACTGGTCTTGATGCTTGAAATGTCTGTTCAATATATCCCTGATTGATTC
>Ga0194038_1000513_pt1 | contig 16886 bp, 16 predicted proteins | sample JunL226m_MetaG_FD_148630 | JGI IMG/M metagenome (GOLD analysis project Ga0194038, IMG submission 148630) | Anoxic zone freshwater microbial communities from boreal shield lake in IISD Experimental Lakes Area, Ontario, Canada - Jun2016-L227-6m | ecosystem: Environmental > Aquatic > Freshwater >... | reverse complement strand
GTAATAGAGATTGCAACCGATCAGCAGCGGTTGTACCGGAGAAAAACCATTCTGTTCGTGGATGAGATACACCGGTTCAACAAATCTCAACAGGACGCCTTTTTGCCCCATGTCGAAAGCGGCCTGATAACCCTGATTGGGGCGACAACGGAAAATCCATCTTTCGAGGTGATACCGGCCTTGATGTCCCGCTGTCAGGTCGTTGTTTTAAAAATGCTGTCTTGCGAAGCAATTGAAGCCATTATTCAAAACGCACTGAACGATACCGAACGGGGCCTTGGCAAAACCGGGCTGAAGATAGCGCCGGATGCTATTTCCTGTCTGGTTCGCATGGCGGACGGCGATGCCCGAAACGTTTTGAACAGTCTCGAAGTTGTAGCATCTCTGGTGGCATCTGAATTGGTGGCATCCAAACTGGTGGCGCCTGAAACGGATCCGTCAGGCGCTGCAACCCAAAGAGAAATTACAGTTCGCGATATTGAAACCGCTGTCCAGAAAAAAGCCCTTCTCTACGATAAATCCGGCGAAGAACACTATAATCTGATTTCAGCGTTCCATAAAAGCCTGCGTGGAAGCGATCCGGATGCGGCCCTTTATTGGCTGGAGCGGATGATAGCCTCCGGAGAAGATCCGATTTATGTGGCTCGACGCATGGTCCGATTTGCATCTGAAGACATCGGAAACGCCGATCCTTATGCGCTGGATATCACGCTGCGGGCCACGGAGGCGTTTCGCATGCTGGGGCATCCCGAAGGGGAACTGGCCCTGGCTCAGGCAGCGGTTTATCTGGCGACTGCGCCAAAGAGCAACAGCGTTTATGCAGCGATGGGAAAGGTAAAGAAAGCAATAGGGGATACCGGTGCGATTCCGGTTCCGTTTCATATCCGAAACGCGCCGACCCGGCTCATGAAGGACTTGGGATATGGTGATGGATACCAGTATGCTCATGATTTTCAGGATGCTTTCGTTGCTCAGGATTACCTGCCGGAGCCGCTTCAAAACAAGCGGTTTTATCTGCCCTCGAACAGGGGATATGAAAAAACCATTCAGCAGCGTATGGAATACTGGCGGAAGCAGAGGTCAGAGAGCAGGAAGCATGGGGCAGGGACAGGGACAGGGACAGGAGTCAGAAATCAGAAGTCTGAAAACAGGAATCAGGAATATAAGAAATGATAAGAAAAGCCAAGTTAAAGGATATCAAGGCCATACACGGTCTGCTGCAGTACTATGGCACTAAGGGAGATCTGCTTCCAAGGCCGCTCAGCGAACTGTATGATCATTTGAGGGATTTTTCGGTTTTTGTATCGTCGGAGGATGAGGTCATTGGCTGCTGCGCGCTACAATTCTGCTGGGAAGATTTAGCTGAAATCCGGTCCCTGGCCGTTATGCCGGAGTATCTGAACAAGGGGGCCGGCTCCGAGCTGGCCGAGTTTGCCATATCTGAAGCTCGCAACTACAGCATAATCCACGTCTTTACCCTGACGTACCGGCCTAATTTTTTCGAGCGCCTGGGGTTTGTTCGCATCGACCGTTCCAGGCTTCCGCTCAAGATCTGGGGAGGGTGCCTGAACTGCGTTAAGTTTCCGGACTGTGATGAAATAGCATTGATGAAAGAACTATCCTATTGACTCGCGACCTATCAATAACAATCAATATTTTGACACGTTTAAAAAAGCTGCCACGAAAGTTACCCGAAATAAAGGACGTATCTAATGAAAAAACTGGCTGGGATTCTTTTAGTATGCGGGTTGCTGTCGGGATGCACCCCGAAGCCCGAAATGATTCAGGATGAGGCGTTGAAAGCCATTCAGGCACATCCTGAAATCGTAATGGAGCAAGTACTTAAAACGATCCGGGAAAACCCTGAAATCGTTATGGATGTTTTAAAAGAGAAAAATATCGAAGTTCTTCAGATCGTGGAAAAAGGCAGCCGTGATCTGGCTGAGAAAAAACGGGAAGAACGTTTGAAACTTGATCTTGCCAATCCCAAAAAACCAAAAATTGATTTGACTCGTCCTTTCATTGGTGATCCCAATGCGCCTGTCACCATTGTCGAGTATTCAGATTTTCAATGTTTTTATTGTGCGAAGGCTGCCCGCATCGTGCAGGATATTGTCGTGAAATATCCCAAGAAAATCAGGGTTTTCTTTAAACATATGCCGTTTCATGAAATGTCCGGAATAGAAGCCAGGTATTTTGAAGCCATTGCCAGGCAGTCTGCGGAAAAAGCATGGAAATTCCATGATATCGCTTTCGACCGCAGGGAGGGCATCCTGAAAGAAAAAGATAGCGCTTTGCAGGAAATAGCCAATCACTTGAGTGTTGATGAAGCCAGGCTGAAAATGGATTTGGAAAGCAAGGAAATGGCGGACATGATCGGTGAAGATTTGAAAGAAGGCCGACTCTTCGGATTCGATTCCACCCCGTCGTTTTTAATTAACGGAGTTTCGGTGATCGGAGCAGTTCCTTTTGAAGAATTCGAAAGGGTGATCCGACTGGTTGAAGAGAAGAAGTAGGCAAATGTGACCGTCTAAACCGTTGTAACTTAATATCCATCGGGTTACTGACTCAAGATTATACCGGAGCGCCATGAATCTACTCCATAGACTTTCAGATGGACTCAAAATAAAGCTTGGCAAATCGTGAGAAATGTGAGACCATAAAAAGTTATCATTTGTCCGACAATGTCACAAGGGAAGTGATAATTATATTCTCACCGGGTTTCTTGCCCAACGGTGGCCTTCACCGGCTCAGTCCCCCGTTTACAACAAATATCCTGCCGGATTGTTTGAGTGGCGCCGCATACCTGTAGGCAGCCCTCGGAAAGTGTACGTGTAACAATAATGAGTTTTACCCCTTTTAATCTTCACCCCAGTCTTATGCGAGGTGTTTCCGATCTCGGTTTCACCAGTCCCACACCTATTCAGCGAGACGGCATTCCGCCAGCTCTGGAAGGCCGTAATGTGCTAGCTTGCGCAATGACGGGCAGCGGCAAAACCGCAGCCTTTGCACTTCCGATTTTACAGCGCCTGATGGGCGCAAAACGCGGCGCTACTCGTGCGCTGGTACTTGCTCCCACCAGGGAACTCGCAGCCCAGATTGTCGATGTTTTTAACGATCTGGCCAAGCATACGCCTATCAAGGCTGCAGCCATATACGGCGGTGTCGGAATGGAACCCCAGGAACGCGCTCTACGCCGTGGTGTCGATATCATCGTGGCCTGTCCGGGCCGCTTGCTTGATCATCTTCAGTATCCATATACCAATTTTTCAGGACTTGAGGTACTGGTATTGGATGAGGCCGATCGCATGCTCGACATGGGCTTTCTGCCCGACATTCGCCGGATACTGAAACAACTGCCGCCGATTGCCCAGACCCTCTTTTTTTCAGCCACGTTGCCAGCGGCCATTAGCGATCTGTCTCGGCAAATGCTGAAGAATCCCGTGAATCTGAACGTCGAGCGTCCTTCTGCACCGGCTACAGGTGTTGAACAGGCTATTTTTCCGGTACGCCAGGATCTCAAATCTGCGTTGCTGCTTGAATTGCTCCGGGGAGATGGAATCCAGAACGCTTTGGTTTTCACGCGCACCAAACACCGAGCCAACCGCCTGGCTGATTTTCTGGACCGGCACGGCGTTGCTTGTGATCGCGTTCACGGCAACCGCAGCCAGGCGCAGCGCACGCAGGCCATGTCCGATTTCAAGAATGGGCGTTACCGGGTTCTGGTCGCCACAGATGTTGCTGCGCGCGGCATAGATATTGAGGCATTGTCGCATGTCGTCAACTTCGATGTTCCCCACATTCCAGATGACTACATCCACCGGGTTGGACGTACAGCCCGGGCTGGAGCCACCGGCGAGGCATTCACTTTCGTTTCTCCAGAGGAACAGGGTGAACTGCGGGCGATTGAGCGGGCAGTCGCAATGCGTCTTCCAAAGCGGACTCTGACCGGTTTCAATTACCAGGTAAAGACCGCCGAAAGCCTTGAAATACCGCTCGGCGAACGCATAGCGGCAATCCGGGCCCGAAAGTCTGAAGAACGGGCAAGGGCAAAAGCAAAGGCGGAACGAAATACCCAGCCTTCGTCCAGTCGACCGGCGTCCCGGCCTGAAGGCAATACACGGCCTTCATTTCCATCGAGTTCTTCAAGAAGTTATGGATCACCAGGGCAGAGTTCCGGAGGCAGCCATCCGCCAGCACGGTCCTTTTCCCATGGAAGCCGGCAGAAACGTTCGCAATAAGATGAATTTTTTCGGCGTTAAACTTCACTTACAGTCGGCTATATGATGCGCCTTATGATTTGAATCCTTCCGACTGCTGCAGTATTACATACTGTGAACGGGCATGATATGCGATTTCCATTAGCTCCCTCTCCCATCGGGGGAGGGTTGGGGTGGGGGTCCAAAAATGCAAAATTATGCCCGTTCGCAGTGTGTATGGGTTAAACTTCATACTTCATCATTTATATTTTTTCTCTCTGCAGGATGCCCATGATCATTTTTGATGGACCTTACCGATGGAAATCGCCGATGAATCCATCATCGCGCACTTTTCGAAAACAATGGGAAATGTCCTGCGACCTGAAAGTCATTGATCTTTCACTGTCTCAGCCCGATGTCATACATCTGAAACGCTATGTGGTCGTGACCTCTGAAACGACACCTGGACCCATGAAAACGAGCGTTGCGGATACTATGGGTGTGCGGATATTTCAGGATTTTAATCTGAACCGGCACAATGTCTTGTGGATTGAAGCGAGATCGAACCATTTCGAGTCCCTGGAAGCCGCCATCTTTTCGCCAGAGCTTGCATCCGAAATGGAAAACCACTACCGGATATCCTGGCGCCCCATCTTATCCAACGAACTAAACTTAATACGCACGTTTCTACCTGAACATTTCTTCGAGGCGAGAGAAGCCTCTATCCATCCCATCAAGGGATAAAGAAGATCATGAATCCATCTGGAACACGTCGTCAGGCCATATTATTTCTGGTTCTGACAGCCATACTCTGGAGCAGCAGCGGCCTGCTTGTCAAAATAATTTCCTGGCAACCCTTATCGATTCTGAGCGGCCGCAGCATCCTGTCTTCCGTCGTGTTCTGGGTATTTCTGAAATACCCGACCCGGTTCAACTGGACACCTCTGCAAGTCACGGGTGCAGTCGCCTATGTGGGTACACAGATTTTTTTTATCATGGCTACCAAACTGACAACTGCCGCAAACGCCATCTTCCTGCAGTACACGCTTCCAATTTATATCGTTTTTTTCGGATACTGGTTTCTGAATGAACGCCCTCAGCGGGCGGACTGGATATCGCTCATCATCATATTCGCCGGCCTTTTTCTCTTTTTTGGAGATGATCTGAATTTCGATGGTTTTACCGGAAATATTCTGGCGATCGTCAGTGGCATGGCCATGGCTCTTCTGATGCTCTGCATGCGAAAACAAAAAGATGGAACGCCTGCAAACACCATTTTGCTTGGAAACATTATTGGCGCTGTGATTGGCCTACCATTTCTGTTTCAGGAAAGCTATTCGTTACAAAATCTTAGCATTATTGCTTACCTTGGTATCTTTCAGATCGGACTCTCGTTTGTCCTGTATTCGATTGCAATCAAGCAGGTACAAGCCCTTGAAGCCACCCTCATATTAACCCTGGAACCAATTTTGAATCCGCTCTGGGTGTTTCTGGTCATTGGGGAAACCCCCGGAAAATTGGCTCTGATCGGCGGCATGTTCGTGATTGGCGCAGTCACTGCCCGTGCTGTTGTCAGCGCACGGGCAGTTGCAGCTTGAGCTAAGTTTTCTGACCAACCTGAAATTTTACCGAATTGCCGCATGATATTCCTGAAGGGACCTGATCTGAGGCGGTCCTTCCCGGCGTGCTGCTATGCCTTTTGCGGCTGCAATGGCGGCAGCAGTGGTGGTGATATACGGCGTTTTGTATTTGATCGCGGCTTTTCGGATATAACTGCCGTCTTCTGAACTTCGCCTTCCGCTGGGGGTGTTGATAATCAGATTCACCTCGCCGTTTTTGACAGCATCCACAAGATCCGGTCTGCCATACCCCAGTTTTTTTACCTCTTCGGATGCAATGCCGTTGCGCTCAAAAAATTCATGGGTGCCGCGGGTAGTCATAATCCGGAATCCCATATCGCGGAAAAGGCGGGCAGGCTCAAGGGCTGCGCTCTTATCCAGGTCCGAAACCGTAAACAACACCCCGCCTTCCAGCGGCAGCGACGTTTGTGTCGCTTCCTGAGCCTTGAAAAAAGCCCGGCCAAAATTCCGTGAAAGCCCCAGCACCTCGCCGGTTGACCGCATTTCCGGTCCCAGAACCGGATCCACTTCCGGAAACATGTTAAACGGAAACACTGCTTCCTTGACACCGAAATGGGGAATAACGGCGGGCGTCAAATGAAGATCGGAGAGTTTTTTCCCCAGAATGATTTCGGTAGCGATTCGAGCCATGGAAATGTTGCAGACTTTGGAGACGATCGGCACGGTTCGGGAGGCTCTTGGATTGGCCTCCAGTACATAAACCGTGTTATAGAAAATCGCGTACTGAATATTCATCAGCCCCACGACTCCAAGCTCCGATGCGATTTTACGGGTATATTCCCGGATGGTTTCCACATGCTTGGTCGGAATGCCTATCGTGGGAATGACGCATGCTGAATCACCCGAGTGAATGCCGGCCAGCTCGATATGCTCCATAACCGCAGGAACAAACGCATCTGTGCCGTCTGCTATGGCGTCCGCCTCGGCCTCGATAGCATTGTCGAGAAATTTATCTATGTAGATGGGCCGCTCCGGCGAAACCTCCACTGCAAATTTCATATAATGCCGCAGCATTTCCTCATCATGAACGATTTCCATGGCCCGTCCGCCCAGAACATAAGAAGGACGCACGATCAGCGGATATTTAATGGCTGCGGCAATAGCCAATGCCTCATCCGCGGTTCTGGCTAATCCGGATTCGGGCTGAGGAATGGCCATGCGTCGCATGATCTGGCTGAAACGCTCCCGGTCTTCGGCCAGATCAATGGTCTCGGGGCTAGTTCCCAGGATTTTCACACCGGCGGCCGCCAGTTCGCCGGCGATGTTCAAGGGAGTCTGTCCGCCGAACTGGACGATCACACCTTCGGGACGCTCTTTTTCATAAATGCTGAGGACATCTTCAACCGTCAGCGGTTCAAAATAGAGCTTGTCGGAGGTGTCGTAATCTGTGGATACGGTTTCGGGGTTGCAGTTGACCATGATGGATTCAAAGCCGGCATCCCGTATGGCCAGCGCAGCATGGACGCAGCAATAGTCAAATTCGATTCCCTGCCCGATTCGGTTGGGCCCGCCGCCAAGCACCATGATCTTCCTTCGGTTGCTGACTGGCACGCTGTCCGGCGCATTATAGGTGGAAAAATAATACGCGGCATTTTCCACACCGCTGACTGGAACCGCTTCCCATGCCTCGACCATGCCAACGGCTTTTCGCTGAGCGCGTAGCTTCTCTTCTGGAATCTCCAGAATCTTTGCTATATATTTATCGGCGAACCCGTCCTTTTTGGCCCGGATCAGCAGATCATCCGGCAGAGCCTTTCCTTTGTGCGTCAGGATTTCATTTTCAAACTCCACCAGTTCCTTCATTTGCTGAAGGAACCAGGGCTTGATGTGCGTTCTTTCGTAAAGAGTGTTTAAATCTGCACCTTTTCGAATCGCCTCGTAGAGAATAAACTGACGTTCGCTGGATGGCGTTCCCAGCATAGCCATCAGGCTGTTCAGGGACTGCTGATGAAAATCCTTGGCGAACCCCAGTCCATAGCGACCTATTTCAAGAGAACGAATAGCTTTTTGAAGGGCTTCCTTGTAATTCTTCCCGATGCTCATCACTTCGCCCACTGCCCGCATCTGGGTGCCAAGCTTGTCTTCGACGCCGGGAAATTTTTCAAACGCCCACCTGGCGAACTTGACCACCACATAGTCGCCGGAAGGTGTATATTTTTCAAGGGTTCCGTCTCTCCAGTAAGGAATTTCATCCAGAGTCATTCCTCCGGCCAGAAGCGATGACACCTGGGCGATCGGAAATCCGGTGGCTTTTGAAGCCAGGGCCGAAGATCGGGATGTTCTGGGGTTGATCTCAATCACCACCACCCTTCCGGTTTTGGGATCATGGGCGAACTGAACATTGGTGCCGCCGATTACCTCGATGGCTTCGACAATCCGGTACGAATAATCCTGAAGCCGCTTCTGAAGATCTGGCGAGATGGTCAACATGGGGGCAGTGCAAAAGCTGTCGCCGGTATGAACGCCCATGGCATCCACATTCTCAATAAAGCAGACGGTAATCATCTGATTTTTGGCATCCCGAACCACTTCCAGCTCCAGCTCTTCCCAGCCCAGAACCGATTCTTCCACCAGAATCTGATGAACCCGGCTGGCTGCAAGGCCTCGCGCCGCAATGATCTGAAGCTCTTCGACGTTGTAAACCAGACCGCCGCCGGTTCCACCCATAGTATAAGCTGGCCTGATCACCACCGGATAGCCAAGTTTTTCGGCTGCTTTTTCCGCATCCTCAACCGTATTCACTGCTTGGCTGCGGGGCATCTCGATGCCAAGACGATTCATGGTTTCCTTGAACGCTGTCCGATCCTCACCCCGCTCAATGGCATCAATATTGACCCCGATGACCTTGACCCCGTATTCGGTGAGAACGCCGCTGGTAAAAAGCTCGGAGGCAAGATTCAGCGCCGTCTGTCCACCCAGGTTGGGCAGCAATGCATCTGGTCGTTCCTTGGCGATGATCTCGGTGAGTACGTTGACATTCAACGGCTCAATATAGGTTACGTCCGCCATGCCGGGATCGGTCATGATGGTTGCGGGATTGGAATTCACCAGAACAATCTTGTATCCCATGGATCGAAGGGCCTTGCAGGCCTGGGTCCCGGAATAGTCAAATTCGCAGGCTTGTCCGATTATAATGGGGCCTGAACCGATAATAAGCACTTTACGGCCAAAAGATCTCTCAGCCTGTCGTATGGGCATTTGCATCCTCCAATAGGGTTTATTGATCGCAGATTACGGGGCCTGTGGTTTGGAGCCAAAGAAAAAATAGGCAATACTGATCGTCATGAGCAGTGATACTAAACACCAATGGTCATGCTGAAAAAGTCCCCCCCCACTCGTGCGATATCTGTGATAGAGCAGGTATTAAATTGAAATATTTATGGATTCGTGGATGATTTATCCCGAATATGCGATTAAATCAAGTAAAAACAGCGGTAGGCTGGGCCATCTGAGATAGTATCATGACAGAACCGGTTGTGGCGCCAGAAGAGAAAGACAACCTGTATCTGAAGCTGTAATTAACCATAGATAATGCTGTGAATAACTTACTTGTTTTGGCATCCTTCATATTACCATAAAAGTAGTTGACACTTTTTGCCGGGATGCCAGTATTCTGGCATATATGCATCTTGCCATTTCGCCTGGGAGCGCCGCACCCCAGTGCGGCAATTGTGATGATATGTACATGGCCGCACTGGGGTGCGGCGCTCCCAGCGGCCTTTGCATTTCGGCATTAAATTGTCAACAAGGAAATGAAGGATGCCCTTGTTTTTTTAAGTAAAAATATCAGTTGACTTTAATTCTCAAATGTCTTTTAAAAAGGTTACTTTCAATTGTGTTCATTATCGTCTTAATTCAACAATGCTGTCCGTTAAAGAATGTGGAGCCTCATCTCATGAAGTTGGATCAGATTAAGCAAAAAGTGATTAACGGGGAGTATGTTTACACATACCATGCTGAAATTGAAAGAAGGGCGGATGATCTTGCTTTCTATCAAATTGAATCAGCGATTTTGAACGGTGAAATTCTTGAGGAATATCCAGATATTGGGCTGGGTGAAAGTTGCCTTGTGTTAGGTTTTTCTGAAAATATACCTATCCATGCAGTAGCAGGATGGCGAGGTGAAAAGGTTGCTATCATAACTGTTTATATTCCGCAGCCGCCAAAATTCATTGATCCATGGACCAGGAGAAAAAGAGATGATCAAAAAATGTAATTTCTGTGGAGCTACCGACTGCGAAGATCGTAGGGTGGAATACATGTACACATACAGAGGCAACTATCTTCTTGTTCCAAATACACCAGTGGAGATTTGCACGAAATGTGGAATGATGTACTTCGAGGCTTCTGTATTAAAAGAGATTGAGCGGCGTTTTTTTGCGATTCAGAAAAAAGAGGAAAGGCCAGACGCTTACATTGAACTTCCTCGGATGGCTTTTGCGTAAATCTTTCTCTGTAGAGCCGGCATCCTGCCGGCTCTACCTGCGCTGTCCATTAGCTCCCTCTCTCAACTGGGGAAGGCTGCGGGAGCAAAAGCTCAGGTTATGGCCGTTGAAAGTCTAATGTCGGTCGGTCTTCAAGGGCGCTAAAAGCAAATCTACAGGAAAAGAAAAATGAAGGGTTAGACGGAGGTTAAAATGTCACAGTGGTATCTCAGTTACGATGGTCAACAGATGGGTCCGATGGAAACCGAACAGGCGATTCAGCAGGTTCAAAGGAATTCAAACGGTCATGCATGGCGGGAAGGATTCGCCTCGTGGGTTCCGATATCACAGGTTCCTGAGCTTCAGGCTTCGGCGATGTTTGCGATGAACCCGCCGCCTTTTGGCGATAGAAGACAGGCTGATGAAATCGACTACAAAATTCTTGGCTCGGAAATGCAGTTTGTTGAAATTGAGCTGGACCCGGGAGAAAGCGCCGTGGCTGAAGCCGGGGCCATGATGTACAAGGATAGCATGGTTCAGATGGAAACTATTTTTGGAGATGGTTCCAGCTCCAGCATGAGCGGCAGCTTCATGGATAAACTACTTGGCGCCGGAAAACGCCTCTTGACCGGCGAGAGTCTGTTTATGACGGTTTTTACCCATACCGGGAGAGGAAAGGCCCATGTTGCTTTTGGCGCACCGTATCCCGGAAACATACTTCCGATAAAGCTTTTAGACGTAGGGGGATGCCTGATCTGCCAGAAGGACAGCTATTTGTGCGCCGCCAGGGGGGTTAGCATCAGCATTTATTTTCAGCGCAAAATCCTGACCGGCCTTTTTGGCGGCGAGGGCTTCATCATGCAAAAACTGGAGGGAAACGGCATGGTTTTTATCCATGCGGGCGGCACGGTCATGGAGCGCAGGCTTTCAGCAGGGGAAATCCTTCATGTGGATACCGGGTGCATCGTTGCGTTTGAACCCAGCGTACAGTTTGATATTCAGCAGACCGGAAACATCAAGACAGCACTCTTTGGTGGTGAGGGATTCTTTTTTGCCGTGCTTCAGGGGCCGGGAAAAATTTGGCTTCAATCACTTCCCTTTTCGAGACTGGCCGGAAGAATGTTGCGCGCTGCGCCCCAGCGCGGGGGCAGCTCCGAAGAAGGCTCTGTGCTGGGAACCCTGGGAAACCTGATCGGAGGCAATCGTTAAACTATAATGGAGAGAAAAAAACACGAATCCGAAATACCTTCCGTAGAAGGCGAAAAAGGCTTTTCCGGGAAGAAAGATGACATTCAAAGTTCTGCTGTCGATCAGGCTCTTTCCGACCTGCGACAGAAGATTGATGCCATAGACGCACAAATTGTCTCCCTGCTTGCTGACCGACAGCATGTTGTGGGCCATGTGGCGGCGCTTAAAAAATTGCACAACCTTCAGGTTTATCATCCAGCTCGCGAGGAAGACCTGATTTTTATACGCCGACAGCAGGCAGCAAAAATCGGGCTAAGCCCTGATTTCATCGAAGAAATCTACCGCACCATAATCCGCCGGTCCCGCGTTTTGCAAACCAGCAGCATGGCTCTTAAATCGGTTCGCTCTGGTGGGATTGTCCTTCTTGTGGGCGGAAAAGGAGGCATGGGGCGCTATTTTCAGGAGTGTTTTTGCCGGGCCGGTTATCAGGTTCGCATCCTGGACAAGGATAACTGGCCGGATGCAGGCCAGTTGTGCGATGGAATAGACCTTGCGGTGGTCAGTGTCCCCATTGACGTTTCCTGCGAGGTCATTCGAAACATCGCCCCCTTTATGCCGGTAAAAGCGGTTCTTTGCGATATCACCAGCATCAAGGAGAAGCCACTGGAAGAAATGTTAAAAGTCCATGTCGGGCCGGTTATTGGCCTTCACCCATTATTCGGGCCAACCACATCTTGTCTGGACAAACAGATCATCGTGGCGACTCCTGGAAGGAATGACGATGCCTGCCAGTGGGTTCTGGACCAGTTCGTGACATGGGGCGCCGTTGTTGTCCAGTCCGATGCCGTGGAGCATGATGACATTATGGGAATTGTTCAGGCTCTTCGACATTTCGCCACCTTCGCATTCGGTCAGTTCCTGAGAAGAAGACGTATTTCCCTTTCCAGAACACTGGAGTTTTCCAGCCCCATTTACCGTCTGGAATTGGGGATGGTAGGCCGGCTGTTTGCTCAAGACTCATCCCTGTATTCCGAGATCATTTTTGCATCCGAACAGCGACGGAACCTTCTGAAGGATTATATCATGTCCCTCCATGATAATCTTGAAATGCTGGAAAACGACAACAAATGTTTATTTGAGGAGGAGTTTCAAAAGATCGCAGAATGGTTTGGCCCTTTTGGCGAACAGGCTATGAGGGAAAGCACGTTTCTGATAGATAAACTTATTGAGCGATTTTGAATACACTTCTATCTGCTAAAGAAAATCACTTATGTCAATTTTTATTCAAACCACATTTTTGTTGGTTTTATCAAATCTTTTCATGACGTTCGCCTGGTACGGGCATTTGAAAAATTTCTCCGGAAACAAATGGTATGTTGCTGCGCTGGCAAGCTGGGGAATTGCGCTCTTTGAATATTTGATTCAGGTTCCCGCCAATCGTATCGGTTATACAACACTCAGTTTGCCGCAATTAAAAATCATGCAGGAAGTCATTACCCTGTCGATTTTTGTACCGTTTACCGTTCTCTATATGAATCAGCCTCTTAAGCTGGACTTTCTGTGGGCGGGGTTTTGTCTGATGGGGGCAGTCTATTTTATTTTTCGATCCTGATCCTAAAAAAGTGGGAGGGGTCTGAACGCCCATGCATACGCAACTAATCATCGTTGCGGCATTCGTGGCTTTTTTTCCCATACCAGTCAATCTGTCGGCAGATTCCCCGGATAATGCTGACTTCCCCGGCTTTCAGTTGCAGGCGGGTAAAAAAACGCCGAATCTTGTTCATCCAGTAGTCAGGATTTTCCGGGTTGATATAGTTGATCCGGACCAGGATATCCCGCAGTTGATCATACATGCCATCCAGTTCATGGCGTGTAGCCAGTCGGGGAGTGTTTTGCTCCATCAAAGGCCTGCCTGCAGTAAACAGCTCGTAACAGATGACCATGACAGCCTGGGCCAGATTCAGTGAAGAGAATTCTGCGGTTGGAATATTAACCAGCTCGTGGCAAAGTCGAATATCTTCGTTGGAAAGACCCCGATCCTCGGGTCCGAAAACAATGGCTATGGTGTTTTCCTGGGAGAGAGATATCAGACGGGAGGCAATGTGGGAAGGGGATTGAACCACTTCCCGCTCTCCGCCCAGACGTGCGGTAGTTCCCACAACCAGGTGAAACGGGGACAGGGCCTCCCGAAGATCATGGGCGATCTGAATCTCTTGCACAACATCAGCAGCCACATGGGTTGCCATTTTGAGTACCCTGGTAATATCATAGTTTTCCGGTTCAACGACGATCAGGCTGCGAATGCCCATGTTCCGCATGGCCCTGGCGGCGGCCCCGATGTTTTCCGGAAAACGGGGCCGTTGAAGGACGATGGTAATGTGATCTAAACAAATACGTTCGGTGGATGATTTCATAAGTCAGATGATGACTGTGTTTTTGTTCACCGCAAAGGCGCAAAGATCGCAAAGAAAATATTCAATGGAATTAGCCGCCACAAGAGCGTTGTCTTCTTTGCGTCCTTTGCGCCTTTGCGGTGAATTGAAAAGTGCAGTTTATGCTCTTGTACAGTCTCCGCTATGCCTTAACAATTTCAAAGCTGTTAAAGAAATAGCCAATCTCAAAGCACGCTGATTCCGGAGAGTCCGAGCCATGAACCACGTTTTTTTCAATATCTGTCGCAAACTCTCTGCGGATGGTTCCTTCAGCGGCATCCTTGAAATTGGTTGCGCCCATCAGATCCCGGTATATTGAAATGGCGTTTTCTCCTTCAAGAACCATTACCACAGCAGGCCCTGAACACATGAAGTCCGTCAGACTGGCAAAAAAAGGCCTTTCCTTATGAACGGCGTAAAATCCTTGAGCCTGAGCCGGTGTCATCTGCAGCATTTTCATGGCGATGATTTTTAGTCCGGATTTTTCCAACTTCTGAATAACGTTACCTATAAGGTTGCGGGAAACCCCATCGGGTTTAATAATTGATAATGTACGTTGCATGACTATATCCTTTTGAAATGGTTTGGGGTGAACAGGAGTCAGAATTAAAGCTTCAGTACCCGGAAAGCCGGAGTTCCCATTAGCCTTTTGCCTGCTCCTGAGATAGATTGAGATTATTTTTGATGTTATATATGCGACTGCGGGCATGATCAGGGTTTCTATTATTGGATGCTAACGCCTTAAGGTTTTTGGATGCGCCTTCCGGATATTCCTTTCGGTTGTTAAGAACCATGCGATACCAGTGGGGCAGGTCGTCATAGTAGCTGTCTGTAAGCGCAACCGCTTGCTTGTAGCAGATTTTTGACTGGTCGGGCGAAAGCTTAAAGGTCTTTTCGTTGGACAGTTTGAGTTCATGGTCACGAATGCTCTCCGCAATCTGATCTTTGATCTGCTGATATCGCCTGATCGGCAAAAGCCAGAACCGAAAAATAATATACCCTGCAGATCCCAGGCAGAAGCCAATTATGGCTGCGATAGTGATGCTTTTCATGATATTTCCTGTCGGGTGATTTTTTCTTTTAAGTGCTGATATACGGTTAATGAAATGCTCCGGGTATTTTCAAGGCTGTTGCTGTTGTCAATGACGATTGTGGCGCGCTTCTTTTTTTCTTCGATGGACAGTTGAGATCGAATTCGCGCCAGGGCCTGTTTCTGCGTCAGTGCATCTCTGGTCATCAGCCTCTGAAACTGGACTTGCTCCGGAACATAGACCACGATGATATCTGAAAGACCGGTGTCCATGCCGGATTCGATCAGAAGCGGCACATCCAGAATCACTACTGCATTCAGCTTTTTTTTTTCAATTTCAGTCAGGCGAGTTTCAGTTTCCGCAAAAACCCATGGATGGACGATCTGATTCAGGGCTTGCTTTTTGGCCGGGTCATTAAAGATGATGTCTCCCAAAAGGATTCGATTGATTTCTCCGTCCGGCAGCAGAATCGACTGGCCGAAGGTGTTGACGATCTCTATCCACGCCGGCAGCCCTTTCTTGACCACTTCGCGGGCGATTTTATCCGCATCCACAATGATGGCTCCGGCATCTTTTAAAAAGGCGGACACCGTTGATTTCCCGGATGCGATGCCGCCCGTAAGCCCTGTAATAACCAATATATACCCTTCTACCGCTTATTTTATCAGTGCGATGATCCGGGAGCGAATGGCATCTTTGTCCATTCCCTGATACGGAATCTGTTCAGAGAGGCCGCCATGGCCTTCTTTGTGAGTTCCCATGCAGGCAAATCGGGGATGATAGCCTCTTTCCAGAAGCCAAGTTCCCATTCTGGCCCCAAGGCCGGTCTTGACATTCTGTGTTTCGACCACGAGAATCGCTTTGCTTGAGCCGATCCTTTTAAGCATGTCTTCATCAATCACGTTCAGGGTGGTTTTATTGATCAGACCAATCGACATCCCCTCGGTTTTGAGATCCTCGACAATATCCAGGCATCGGTAAAGCATTTCGCCGTAGGTGACAATGTATCCGTCGCCGCCTTCCCGGATCAGGTCGTCCTTGCCGGGAATGAATGTGTATCCATCTTCAAAAAAACGATTGCCGTCCTGGCTCAAAATAAATGGAGTTCCTGATCGGGTTGAAAAAACGAATCGCAGACCCCTGTCAAAAAATATTGATGAAAGAACGGCTTTCAGTTGAAGGCTGTCTGCAGGATAGTAGAGCCGTGTTGTATCGTTTTCCGGAAGGCCGTTATCGGCAAAGAAGGCGTTGATTCCGAAATGACAGGTATTATCAGCCATGTCGTCCACCCCGGCATGAGAAAAATGCGCCAGGACATTGGCGTGGTTCAATCTAGCCATGGTGATTTCGGAAATCACCATCTCCAAAAACGCAGAAAATGTGGCGAATATACCCTGTTTGCCTGCTGTGGCTCCAAATCCTGCTGCTACGGAAAAATTATTTCGCTCCATGATGCCGCCATGAACATAGACTTCCGGATAGGCTTTGCGGATATGGTGAAGGCCGCATGATCCTTCCAAATCAGAATCCACAACAATCACCCGTTCTTTTCTGTCAGGCATGTCCTTCAAAATCTCACAGACATATTTACCGAAATCATCCCTGTTTTTGGCCTGTTCGGGGGTGCTGCCTTTGTACGTCAATGTTTTTGGCTTGGGCAGAGGAGTCTCCAGAATTTTCACGGCTCCGTCATACCCATTTCGCTTGAGGTAGGAAATGGCAAAATTTACCGGAATCACATCATGCCCTTTGGGCAGTCCTTCAATGCCATCAACTCCTGGGGCCATTTTACGACGGTTGACTAAGGCATACGGGCCGCTAATGGTCAGCGCTTTCCGGATTCTTTGAAACAGGGTATCCATATCTTCCCCGTTTCCGGCATCAACAGAAAGACCGTGCCCTTTCAGGGTTTTTTCAACATCAAAGCCCTTCATGTACTTGCTGGGATGTCCGGCAATGGTCACGTCATTGT
>Ga0194038_1000512_pt1 | contig 16887 bp, 35 predicted proteins | sample JunL226m_MetaG_FD_148630 | JGI IMG/M metagenome (GOLD analysis project Ga0194038, IMG submission 148630) | Anoxic zone freshwater microbial communities from boreal shield lake in IISD Experimental Lakes Area, Ontario, Canada - Jun2016-L227-6m | ecosystem: Environmental > Aquatic > Freshwater >... | reverse complement strand
CTATTATTGATAAATACGCTCCAAAATGAACATAAAATATCAAGCTCCACCACTGCCGGGAAACGACGATTTGTTAAAACAACTCAAAGAAGCCACAGAAAGAAAAGGGCCTGCTCCCATGATTTCTGACTTTGCCGCGAGTGATCCCCCCGCGGATCAGCCGCCATCTGGTCTCAAAGAGGATGATTTTATAGAGGAATCGGCCCCGATCCGGGAGGTTGAGCCGGAGGCCCCGCCTATTCCTGTCAACTACAAAGAACAGGCAAAGTTAATGATTGCCTTTTTTGATGGCCTGCAGGGCTTAGTCCTGCCCGGCGCTTATCAACATTCGTATTTTACAGACGAGGAACGGGAAAAGTTAAAGGATTTCAAAAAAAGGCTGGCTGTCTCAGGTAGCCAGGCAGAAACGATCATTACTGAAAGTGATCAGGAAATCTATGACAAGTACCAGGACGTTGAAGAATTAATAGACAACCTGCCATTTACCGAGAAAGAAGTTAAGATGCTTGAGAATCCCACAGCCGCGTATATGGAGAAATACAAATTTAATCCAGGGCCTGAAACCGCTTTAATTATGGCATTGCTGGCCGTCATGGGTCCCCGCGTTGCTCCTTTGATTATCAAACTGAGATAAGATGAACGAAAAAGCAGGATTCAGAAAGAGAGCGCGCACGAGAAAAGCCCGGCCTGATGCAGTGGTAAAACAGTCAAACCCGACAAAGACGGTCCCGCAGATTTACGCCAAAATACCAGGCTATGACAAAGCGGAAGTTGTTGAAATGGTTTATCGTTATGTTGGACGGCGCAAAAAACTAGATCATATCTTTGTGACCTGGCCGCATATCGGACCGAATAAAAGACGGTTCAAGAAAACCCCATTTATCAAAATCCAAAAACGCAAAGCTTCACCCTGGTATCTTAAGCCAGCACGAAAATTTGTTAAGTGGATGCTGAAAGCCTATCATTTTTTTGCCGATCCTTCACGCCCGATAATATTACCAGCTCCAAATGAGAAATAATTACATTACCGCTATCATTGGCAAACGTGGGTGCGGTAAAACGACCTATGTACTAGGTTTGATTGATGCCTATCGAAAAGCACACCCTGACAAGAAAATTTTGATAATGGATACCATTGATCATCCATTGTACAACTATGTACCAATTTTAACCCCTGACATGGTAGCACGATGGAAGACACCTAGCGTTTACCGTATGTTTGGCGGCAACATCAAGGAGATGCTTACAGCCATTAACCAGGACTTGACAAATTGCCTGGTGATCTTTGAAGATGCCAGTAAGTATATTACAAAGAATTTGCAAAAGGAGGTAAGAAATTCATGTTATGATTCAAAACAAAAAAATATTGACTTGCTTTTTTTGTTCCATGGCTTCGCGGCTATTTCTCCTGAACTTTTCAGGATGATTGACATTTATACAATCTTCAAAACTGACAATATTGATTACCGGCGCGGAGAAATAGTTTACTATGACGAAATCAAATCTACATGGGATGAGGTTATGAAGTCAAAAAACAAATATTTTAAAAAAACCGTAGCGGTTTATTAACCGGGATATTGCCCCCGTAAAGCGGCAACCATTAACAAAATAAGACTATGGCAAAATTTGGTAAATCTTTAGTGGTAAACCTTGACAAAGAGAAACAGTATGATGATATTAAGCCCGCGTTACTAGACCAGGGTTTTGAGTATCGGTTCACTCATGTTCAGAAAAACGGAACAGAAAGAAAGGTTTATGCAGGTCCTGACGGGATAATTTATGCACTGTTTGATTACAGCCAGCAGGAACACACATACTTTAGCGCGACTTTTAAAACCTTCATATCCGAATAAGGTGGAAGGGGACCGGGATGTTAAAATAAAGGCTTATACAAAAGGACAGCTGGCAGCCATTTACCAGGTGAGCCGCCGCACATTCATGCGCTGGATCGTGCGAAACAAACGCGCCAAAGAGATAGAGCCGCCTGATGGTTATATCTATACTCCCGCCCAGGTATCAAAAATTTTTGAAATATTTGGCCCGCCACCTTCTTGATGGCGGGCTTTTTTGTGCCTTTCTGTGCTTGTTTGTCCCATTGTGACCATATCAGGGACAATGGCAGTTTTGAACCTTTTAATATTGCGGTTACTTTTAAAAAACCAAAAACAGAAACATGAACGCGAATTTAAGCCCCGGTATCGACACCGGAAAAGTTTTGAATGTAAAACACATTCTCACAACCCTGGCAGTGACGATTATCATTTTATTCATCCTGCAGAAGGTGATCAAGCAGAACATTGTCATTTATGACAAAGCAGGCGCAGAAAACGGACACGGAGAAATTAAGTTTTCTCTGGGAATGAAGAAAAAAGCGTAATCAATTCAATCAATTATTCAAAAACAAAAACAGAAAAAAAAACATGAAAAAGATTTTTTATTTTACACTCATTGCCCTGGTGGCAATTTTTGCAATCCCGACACACGGCACCTCGCTTATGGCAGCCGGGCCGATCATTGGCCGCGGTTTATCATTGCGTCAGTTAGAAGATTTCGCAAACGGCAATTTGTCAAGTTTTGACGGAAACGACGGTTACGAAGGTGAAGGCTACGAAGGTGAAGGCTACGAAGGTGAAGGCTACGAAGGTGATTTCTCCGGCATGAACGATGACGGCTATGAAGGTGATTTCGACGGATACACCGGTGCAGGTGATGATTTTGTAGATTTCGGAGGTTATAACAAAACCTTTGCCAATGCAGCCGAATCAGGACGTATCTTTATTATGACCTTGACAAACGCGAACGCCGCTAGCCGGACCGCGTTACTTTGCCCTGGCTATCTTTACTATCCGGGCACTACAATGAACGGTGCAGTATTGGACGGCGCTTTTAACGATACCACCGGTGCCGCAGGTTTGACAGGCGCAGGATCGCCCAAAAGTGTGACTGAATTTTTTGCTTTTGTAAGCAATTCGCCGGTTGCTATTTCCGGGATCAAAATTGAAAGCACCCTGGCTACTCAGGTATCGCAGCAACTTGTTATTGAACATATGTCTCCGTTCAAAACTTTGGAGCAGCAAATTATTAACCTGGGCTCTTACCAAAATGAAAACACGTTCCGTGATAAGATTGTTACCATTCCAACGCCTAACCTTATCATGTCGAATAACACTAAAATTTACCTGCCTATTGTTGGCTCGTCTTCCTGTACAATTACATTTTTAGCCGGTGCAATTCTCAATCCTGCACACGCTCTGCAGAACAAACAGAGCCGCGCTAAGTCCACCATTGCCCGCATAGGTTTGCCAGCATTGAAACGCAGAGCAGCAATCAAAGGGAATAAACCCCGAAGGTTAGGCCGCTAGCAATAAACCAAACAAGGCGATGGAAAGCAACGACAGAGCAACCCGCGCCCTGACGGAAATCGTGAAGCGGTACCCCACGGGCACCGCTTCACTTTTTACAGGAGCAGGGATACCAGCCCGCCCAACCGGGCGCAATTTGGCTCATGCGCTACGCAAAGGCCATGTTACACCGCGGCAATTATATGCCAAAACTTTAGGCGCAAATTTCGACAACTTTAATATTTCGAATAATTTGAACGCCGCAGCCCTGGCAGGAGCAAAGTTGCCAGGCAACACACCCGCGCCACAGGCCACGGCCGGAGCCGGGAAGTTTGAAAATATCATTAACGGACTACTCAACACAGCCAATCAGGCTGCCGACATTTACGGAAAATTCAAATCCACTGGCCCCCAGGGTGCCGGGATCGAGGCCACCCAACCGGTTAACCAACCCGCAGGCAAACCTATGCCATGGGGACTGATCGCCGCAGGGGCAGGGCTTGTTATTGTCCTGGTTGTGGTGCTGGTCATGTTGAAAAAAAAGTAAAGTGAAAAAGTATAAATTTTTAGCACCATACCGGAAAACAGGAAAAACGACATTCCGCGCCACGTTCAAGAAATCAGGCGTATATCTGATAAAAGAGAACGGCAAATTGGTTTATATCGGGATGAGTGCTAAAAATTTGTATCGAACCCTTTACCGGCATTTTGAAAAATGGCATCACAGCTCACAGGAAGTTGTCACGTATGAGAACAAGTTAAAGCGAAATAATTACAGTGTTCGTGTTGTCTTATGCACAGCAAATCAGGCTGACCGCCTGGAAAGGGCATTGATCATCAAACACAAACCACGTGACAACGAGAACAAGTACGATCAATATAAATTAACCCTGGCAGATGATAAGGCACTGGATAGCTATAACGCCATTCCTGCAGAAACAGAAGCCCCTTTTTAATCATTAAAGACCTTTACCATGACAGCAAAACAAAAAGCAGCACAGGCGAAATTTAAAGCCAAAATTGTAAAAGCAAAAGCCATCAGGAAAAAAACCGGTATGAGCTGGAGAGCGGCAGTTAAAAAAGCCTTCAAATAAATGCAGACAGGCATAACCGCAATATACGAAGTTGAAGACCTGGGAACCACCCCGGCCAGGGTGAACCGCAAAACCGGCGAGTTGTATATCAACATGAAAAAATGGGCTACCATGACACCGGAAGCCCGTTTATTCGTGTTGTTGCATGAAGCCGGTCACGTGGATCAGGACACCCGGTCAGAGTTTATGGCCGATAATTACGCCTTTTATGCGTATGCTCGAGAGGGGAAACCGTTATCTAAGGCCGTGACAGCCCTTACCAGGTTGTTAAGTTTTGACAACCCGCAGCATTATGACAGGCTCCGCGCTCAGATGCACAGAGTATTTGCCTATGATTACAAAGTAAACGGAAACGACCAGGCAAACCCTGAAATAATGGAAGCAGCATTATTTCAACCACAGGCAGAGCAATACAATTATTTTTCATCCCCACCAAAGCACAGCATGAAAGTACAAAGGTTTGAAGATATACACGGTACAGCCATAGCACCGGGCCAGGAATCGGAGTACTCTGATTTATTTGGTATTGGCAAATCAAAGGCCGCACGCCAGGCCGCGCAACTTGCCCGCCAGCAGAAAAGGGCAGATAAGAAGATCAATAAAGAGAGAACCAAAGGCGCAGCTGAACGCGCTAAAATGGGACTTGAGGACGGCCCCCCCGTGCCATCCGCGCCCGCCGCCGCTGGAACTGGCAATAGCAAAATTTTAATTTTCGCAGGAGCAGGCGCGGCCCTGCTGATCCTGGTAATAGTTTTTTTCATCAAAAGAAAAAAGTAACATGACAAAACGTAGAAAAGCTCGTAAAGCAAAGAAAGCAGTAAGAAAAACGGCCCGAGTACAAAAAAGAGCCGCACGCAAAAGCCGCCGCAAAGGAACACAGCCTGCAGGATTGGCAGACATGACAGATGCCCCGGGTCCCCAAGGCCCCGCCAGTGGTGCTTCATTAAATGACATTGCGCAGGGTAATGAAGAATCCCAAGCCCCACAGACCGCGCCCGGCTCTGGTGGGCTTTCAGCCATACAGGACGATCCATTTAAAGCAGCACAGCGGCCCCGGGATTTCGGCGCGCCCGACATGAACGCAGGGTACGAACCGGAAGAGGAACCCCAGGAGGTTGAAACGACCGAAGAGGAACCAGCAGAAGATTTTGATAACATAATCGGCGCGGTTCTGGGAGGTGTCGGAAACGCCGTAGGTGGTATCTTAAAAGGTTTGAACATAAATACCGGCGCGCGCAAAAAAGCCGCCGCAGATGCTCAGCTGGCAGCCTACCAGGCAAAGGCCGCCGCCGCCGCAGCAGCCAACCCCCCGGCAAAGAGTAAAACAACTTTGTACATTGGCATTGGTGCCGGTGTTTTAATATTTGTCGTGATCCTGTTTTTCATTTTGAAAAAGAAATAGGCAATGGCAACCACCTGGAAAGTTACCGCTGACAGTGTGCCCGTTTTGGATGGATGGGGATGGGCTGATTACTGGCCGGTCGAAACATGGGTTGAATGGCACAGGTGCATGAAAGCCAAATTTGGGAAGGATCAGGCAAATAAAACCTTTCTCAAATACTGGAATGAGCAGGACAGCAGCGCAAACCCTTTTAACCAACGCAATTTTAATACCTCATTCCGGCAGTATGCCAGGGAAAACGGATTTTTTGACGATTTATTTACCGGCGCAGGCTTTATTTCAAAACCCCTGGGATGGATCACTGACCTTTTTACAACGGTCGATCATGTTGAAGGAAAGGGGACCGGCGCAATCCAGGACACTGCAGCAGGTATTGGCACAACCGGGAAGATTTTAAAATATGCTCTGCCTGCAGCCGCAATCATTATTTTAATCATGGGTGCATTTTACCTATACAACAAAGCAAAACGATGAAAAACAAGAAAACCATTGTGATCATAATCATGGTAGTGGCTATTGCCGCCGCCATATATTTCTTTGTCTGGAAAAAAAAGGCCGCCGCTATCCAGGCTGATCCTGGCAAAAAAGCCGATCCAGCCACGCCGATCCATGCAGAGCCAGGCGCAAAAAGTAAAAACCAGGGAAGCACCCCTCCGGCAAAGTACTTTATAAAAAAAGGCGATGATAATAAAGATGTAAAATTTTTACAAATGCGCCTTAATCAGAAGTATAACGCCGGCCTGGTGATGGATGGCAAATACGGCCCAAAGACCGCCGCAGCGATAACCAAGGCCGGAAAGAACGGAAACGGACTATTTTACGACGATTATTTGGCATTAATCAAATAGAACGATGAACGAAAAAAAGCCACTTTTGGGAACCCTGGGCGCTATCCAGGTGGAAATACCCACAAAAACACTCATTCACCTGGCCGCGACATTAATCATTGTCGGGCTTGTCTTAATACTTTCAAATTCAATTATTCAAAAACTTAAATAACTCAAACATGAAGCCCTTATATCTTTACATTATTGCAGGTGCAGCCCTTTTTATGGCCGTTAAGTTTTACCGTGAAAACACCAAATTGAAAGCCGCAGCCACCACAGCAAAGAAGTAACCATGTATCTACCTGCTGACTTTTTTACGCAATTCTCCCCGGAGATCCTGGCAGCGTGCCAGGGTACGCCGTTATTTCCTTCTGTGACCGCTGCCCAGGCCGCGCTGGAAACCGGCTACGGCAAAAGCAAGATCGCAAATAATATGTTTGGAATTAAAGCTATCGGCGCACATTCTCCATACTGGAAAGGAGCAGCCCAGGCAGCAAAAACGACAGAAGTATTAAACGGGACAGCCGGAACCTATAACCTTGAATTTAGGGCTTATGATTCCGTGACTGACAGCATAAAAGATCATTCCTATTTTTTACTGCAAAACCCCAGGTATTCAAAAGCCGGAGTATTCACCGCCAAAACACCGGAAGACCAGGCCAGGGCATTACAGGCCGCCGGTTATGCTACCGATCCCGGTTATGCTGATAAGTTGATACAGATCATTAACAAGTACAGTCTTAAGAGCCTGGACGAAAAAAAAAAGTGATGGTTAAAATAGAGATAGGAGCCGCCGCAGTTCTTTTACTGATCGCAGGTTATTTGCTTTACAAAAATTTCAGGTAATATGGCAAAACCCCCTGGAGGATATACACCGAACTTGATTATACTTTGTCCGGCGAGTAAAAAAAACTCGATGGATGATTTGTTATATACCATTGTTCAGGATTGGTTTATAGGCACAGGAGGAACGCCCGCAGAATGGGCGCAGATTGATGCGCTGATGTTTCGAAACTATAACGAAACATTCCGCGATTTACTAATTACATGGCTCAGGATCATAAAACAAATTAGGGGGATATAAATAATGGCAGCGATAACACCAGCAGAAGTACCTCAGAAATATTTTAATACCATTGATGATTTGTTACTTGCAATTCTCAATGTTTTACCCGTGCCGGATGGCAACGCCGCGCACTTTTTAAATGGGCAATATAATTGGGCCGCCGCCGGTATTGCTGGCGGATCGGGCAGCGTACCGTCACCCTCAACAGCAGGAGCAATAATTTATGCTGACGATTTAGCGAATAATTGGCTAGAATTGCCGCGCAATGTCGTTAGTTATGATACGATGGGGGATCGGGTAAGTTTCCGGCTGAACAATGGGGATAATTTTTTTGTAGGTGATTGTCTGATAAGTCACAACGGAGTAAGTTTGAATTTTTCAACCATGATAAACACGCCGGAGGTTGACACGGCAAAGATTTCGCTTCGTGACCGTATCAATGTTTTAAATAAGGCCGGGGATAATTTTTTACCCTTCGCTCTTCGTGACATTACCGGTGCCCAAAGCCGCGTAAATTTGAGCAATGTTAATAATATCAACGCTTATGGAGACAACTTATGGTTTGAGTATTTGAATAAAAAACTAGTTTTCAATGGTGGTGGTCAAATAGGCACATACGACAACACGCCGCTATATCTTTTCACGAATAATACACTAAGATGGTCAATTGAAAACAACGGGAAATTGTTGCCTTCTGTGAATAATACCTACGATATAGGCAGTACAAGCAGTTATGTAAAGGACATTTACGCCGGAGGTACTGTATTCGCCGCGCACTTCAATACAGGTGTAGTTAATTGGGATTTGGGGAACCTGGTAACAGCCGCCGTAACACTCAACACAACCCGATATATAGCCCTCACCGTAGGGGGAACAGTTTACAAATTATTAACCGCAAACTAAAACATTAAAAAAATGGGATTCATCAAAGCCGTAGATTTCAAAGGATTCAACCCTAATTATTGGAACGTAACCACCCTGGCAGATAATAAAGCAACTGGTAAAACGACCGTAACCTTATCTCTTTACAAAGACAAGGCCACACGCACAGCCACGCCCGCCGCTACCATTGCCGCCCTCACCTTCACCCTGCAGGGTGTTGACATGAAGCGCGCGCAAATCTACCCGATGTTAAAGACAGTGAACCCCGACGAAATGCAGGGTGCCCAGGGTATCTATTTTGCAGATGCAGAAGATGACAACGAGTAACACCATGCTACACGAAGCCATAAACAACCCGCATATGACCGATTTACTATTGAGCCTCATTCTGGTATCATTGGGCGCAATAATTGGCCTTGCCGGTTATTTTGGCCGTAAGTACATAAACGTGATCGAACAAAACGCAGCCAGCCTTTTAACAATGGGTGAAAGTCTTAAATTTTTGGTAAAAGCAAGTACTGACCAGGGCAGCAAAATTGATGATCACGGATCAAGAATAGCGAAAATCGAAACCCGGTGTAAAATTTTCCATGATGAAAAATAGAGTATTCAAGAGTTGGAAAACTTCCATCATGGGGGTGATCCTGCTGGTCTTCGCCCTGGCCATGGTTGCCATCGCAAAACGACACTTGAAAGTTTGATCATTTTTTTGCCCGCGAGCTTCGCCCTGATCTTTACCAATGATCCCCGGACATGGGGAGTTTGAAAGTAGTTTTTTTCATAGTGAATGTGTGGTTAGTAACTGGTTGCAGTCCCCAGGCGCGATTGTCCCGCCTGGTGGACCGGCACCCGGAATTAAAGACCTCCGACACCATCACGCGGCTGATCCCGGTACCTGTACCTGAATTTAAAAAAGATACTGCTTTCATCGACCGCCCGGGTGACACTGTGAAAATCGACAATGGCCGATTGGAAATCCGCTATTTCAAAGTAAATGACACCGTGAAGATATGGGGCCGGTGCAAAGCCGACACCGTGAAGCTTCACGATACCTTAATTGTTCCCAGGATAAAAGTACTTCCGGCCGTAAAGGAACCCGGAGTGAGTAAAGCCCTGGCATCGGCAATCGGTAAACGACCGGCTTGGGCCTTTGCCGCCCTTATTGCCCTTTGCTCAATGGTTATTTTTGTTGTAGTCAAATTTTTCAAGCGTTGAAATAAGTTTTCTGCATTACCTTTGTAAAAAAAACATCATGGAAGTACTTGTTAAGATCAACACAAAATCATTGATGGCCCGCAGGTATGTGAAGCTTTTAAAAATGTCGCCTGAGTTTGCAAAATTTATTACTCCTGCCAGCAAGGGGTTAAACCCGGAAACTGCAGAGGCATTAAAAGAAATCGCCCAGAAAAAAGGGAAAAGATATACCAGTGTAAACAAGCTGATGAGCGACCTAAAGAAATTGTAATGTTTACAATTATTCCAACAACCCGATTTAAAAAGGATATTAAACGTTCACGCGGGTTTGTGCTTTTTCCCTCTGATGAATTAAAAATAGTGCTGCAGCACCTTAAAAAAGGAGAGAAATTGCCGGCAAAGTACAAAGATCACCAACTGACTGGCGAATTAAAGGCACTTAGGGAATGCCATTTATTGTATGACTTCATGTTAATGTATCAAATAGATCACCAGGAGAAAACAGTTTATCTGGCCAGGATCGGAAGCCACTCTCAATTATTTTAACCCCCTTTTGTCAATCGCGGCTTTTATTCCTTATTTTTCCCACCTCAACCGCTGTTTGTTCACTGGCTTTTCTAAGTATCTTACTTAGCTTTTCATTGTCCTTTTCCAGTTCTTTAAGCAAGCCCCCTATACGTGGCCAGTGTTTGGTTTTGTGTATATAATCAATCTCAAGGTTTTTCAGATTGTTTGCAAGTTTGCCAATGGCTTCAACGATCTTTTTGTATTCAGTGTTTTTCATAGTTTTATTTCTTTAGCTGATTCTTTAGCTGTTCAATATAATCATGGACTATTTTGGTATCCTCAATTTCTGCTAGTGTTTTAAACCCGATCCGTTGAGAGGTGAGTATCTTTTCTGCTATCCATCGAAAATCTGATGAATCTGCCTTTTCAAATATCCTGGCCATCATGTAAAGATAATCTCTGGCCACTTTATCCATGTCGCTCCACTGACCTAACTCTGCCAACATTTCAATATGGCAGGCTTGATATGAGGCCAATAATATTTTATCTTTGTCAGAAAATTGATCTATGTTCATACCTGATCCTCGTAAGTCGGCAAACCTGCCCGGAAGTTACCAGGTTGGTTTTATGCGCCGGGTAATTAATAAAGTGATCCGCATTACCGGGATCGAAAAAAATTCAGATTATTCCGTTACTGTTACCATCCACGGAATACAGTCCCTTTCCCCTGGTCAAATTGAGCGTATTATTATCAACGCCTTTTCTGATCCAAAATAACTCCCCCTATTTCTTTAGCTGATCCAAAAACGCCTGCCCGAAGATCATTTTATTAACCCTAATTCAAAATTGGTGATAACGCCAGGGTGTGCGTAAAAGATTTTTTCTATGTCTAATTTCCCTTCAATAAAATCCAACCAGTCAATGTTTTTTACCGATTGCCATAATCCATCCGATTTAATTTGGTACAACCTAAGCCTGATACCGTTGTAAATAAAATAATATGCTTGATTATCTAAATCAAGATCAAAATCTGTTAACTTTGTTAACGGTTTACCATTATAAATTTCCATTGTAGACCAGTTTTGACCCGCTATTGGAGTAGCGGGTTTTTTGTTTATACTCTATACATTTACTTTTAAATTTGATTAAAAAAATTCTTTCCTATAACCATTTTCAAACAATTATCATCAACAGATTCGTCAACTTCAATTTGAAAAATAACTTTTTTGGTAATTGCTTTACTTGACTGTACGACAAGATTTGTCTCTGAATTGAGCAATCTTGCTATTGAAACATCAAGTGCATTAGCAAGTTTTGTCAATGTAGATACACGAACATCCTGTTTCCCTGATAGAATTTGTGAAATATATTGCTTGCTTACTCCTATTTTTTTAGCTAATTCCACGTTGTTAAGTCCCTGAATCTTCATTAGTTGCTTAACATTATTCTCCAATTCATTCATCTTTTAACAATAAATTGTTAATAACTTAGTAAAGCAATAGCTTGACTTGAGTAATGCAATTACTTACCTTTGTGTCGTAAATATAAGACTAAAACAATGGAAAGTCAAGTAAAAACGTATAAACGGAAGCGCGAAAGCTACCGGTTAGGGCAAATGAACCCTTACAAATTAAATGAGGAGATCAAACAACGGTTGATTTCTGAACGTGAACTTTTCAGGTTTGTAGAGGACTATTTTCACATTGCAAAAGATTCAGTTCGCAGGTATGTTAAGTTTAACGATCCGGCATTAACTCAGATAGGTTTTTTGCAGGAACTTGAGATTAAAATAAACATGCTCAATCCTGCTGATGCTCCTTTAGTTGGTTATTTGGGATTAATTGAAAAAGTGGTATGAGTAATCAAATTGTATCAATGTGACACGTTAACAAATCAAATGACATGGCAAATATTAATGGAATCCGAATTGCAGTAAAGAAAACGAAACACTTAGATACTGTAGTAAAATTTAAAATGGTCACTCCCAATGGCCATGAAATTTTGAAAATTAAACCGTCAAGCTACCGGGATGAAAACACCTTCAGAGATTGCATTGTAACGATCCCTTTATGTAGAATTGAGAAAGATGGAAAATTTATCTATTCATTTGAGTTCAAAAAAGCACATAAGGGAATGGAAATTATGTTTTACAATGGTGATTTACAGGTTGAAAAGTTATGAACCCTTTGTACTGGTCCCCTCGAAAATTAAACACATGGCGCAACCATTTACGCCCTGGTGATCCGGTAAGCTTCTGGAATTTTGACGCTAGCGAAAAGATTACCGGCGACATAAGCGAAGTTGCGCCAGCCTTTTTCCTTATCTCCAGTTTCGACAGCCAGGGCAAACGGTTTATCTACCTTCGATTACGCAACGAACTTTACCCCATTTCCCAGGCTCCGCAGCGGTGCGACCTGGGACTTACCCGACCGACGGCTAAACGCCATGTCGATCATAGCGGCCAGCGCAGCCGGGATTGGTTTAAATACCTTCCCGGTTTGCCCTGGCTTTTTTGTTCACTACGCCAGCTATGCAACCGCTCCACGATGGACACTGGCGGCAGCCCCGAGAGAGGGTAAGAAAAAAAACCGAAGCAATTAACAATCAAAATCATTGCAATATGTTAGAGACAACATTTACTTACGATCTTTTTGAACACAACCGCGGCTGGCTTACCGTAGAATACAATATTTTCGAGAAAATTACGGAATCCTCCCTGATCCCGTGCAACATGGTAAGGCAGCAACTTGAAACCAGGGTGCGCCAGATCATATGCGACCGGATAGACCGCATGAGAGTGCAGCGCAGTGAGAACTACAAGTACGGCGAAATGTGGGGCATTGTATCTTCGAAAGCATTATTTGGAATACCCCCGGCCACGGCCGCAGCTCGCAACATTAAGGACTTGACAAAATTTGCTTTATACGTACAAACATCAATCAGGCCAATGCTTGACAGCATTACGCCTGGCATTACCTCCCGGTTCTATGAGGGCTTTACAAAGAAGCTGGAACAACTGGATCAATACCTGGAATTTATAATCAGGAATCCGGGCTTTTGCGACGTGTTTACACGCCCCGAAAAGTTAAATAAAGCCGTTTAGTTATACCGTTGACAATAAGTCTCTTAACCCTTCCTCGTTAATAAAGGGCTATTCGTGGAAAAAAAACCTCCAAAAAACACCGGTCAAAAGTCGATAAACAACAAAGATTTTAACCGAAAAAGAAGCAACATAATTTCAGCACTCAAAAGAAAGAACCTAAACCTGATGAAAGAGATTGACCAATACAAACAGACCGCAGAATTAACCCCGGTTAAAGATCGGCACTTGGTCCGGCTTCAAAAAGATGCTTCCCGGTGTGCGAACTTTAGTTTGTACGGTCACAATACCAGTACGGCCGACATTAAGTACTTCGCCTCAGTGATGTGCGGTAACAAATGTTGCTTTGTGTGCAACTTCGCCAGGCAAAAAAGGGTAAGGCGCAAATACTTCAAATGGTTTGGTGAAAATCCAACCATTTACAGGATCAAGAAAAACGATTCCACCAAATATTGCACCCGGACACGGTACGAGGATTTTTATCAATCCCGTGGCTACGTGAAAGTAGGAGAGGAGGGATACGACATAATGCACCTCACGTTAACCGTTCCGCATTATGCAGACAGTGGATTTAATAGCAATCAGTATTACTTTGATGTTATTGCAGACCGTTTCCATAATTTGAGAAATGAAGCCCCGGGGTGGAATGAGTTGGTTTTTGGTGGGGAGTATGGAATAGAAACAACGAAATCAAAAAACGGCCTACACATTCACATTCACAGCCTTGTTTTTGTTAAACAGGTTACACAGAGCCGCAACCGGTTGCATAGTCTTATTCTCAAAGAATGGAACAAGCGGACTGAGAACACAGCGGCTAGTCGGGCCACCCTTGACCGGAACACCATTGATCTGATCAAAAAAAGTAATCGTTCCTTCACTGATGAGTTTGTGCAGGCCTTAAATCCCAAAGGCACTACCATGATAAACCTCGAAACAATTTATTCTTACAAGGCAGGGGTGAAGGTCCGCACGTGTAATTTCAATTCCCAGGAGATGCTTTATGCAGTCATGGAGGCAATCAAATACCATTTTGAACCGCTGGCCTTTGATAAGGATGATAAAGCATTTGATTTTGATCTTATGACCGAGATCATGCCAGTGATCTACAAAAAGCAGCTATATAAAAAATTTGGTTGCCTGCATGGTGAGAAATCTTTGAACCTCAAAGAAGACGATACATTGAAAGAAGATTTTGAAGATTCAAGGGACATACTGGAGCTGGTTGACCAGGAGACCGGGGAGATCATGCCGGAGTTTGATTTTTTTGTGTTAAATCCTGCATATATGTTCCATATGCCGGAAAGTGATAACAAGCTAGTATTGTCAAACGAAGGAAAAAAGAAAATCAAGAAAATCCACGCTTTTACAGTCTCAGCAGCTGTTTCGCAGTTGGGGCAAATGGTTCAAGCGACATATCACAAACAATCACTAACCACTAAAAATTAACGCTATGATCAAAATTCAAATCATTGGTAACATCGGGCAAAATGCACGCGTTACAGATGTGAACGGCCGCCGTTCAATCAACTTTTCCGTTGCTCACAACAAAAAGTACAAAGACAGTGAGGGCGTAGAAGTTGAAACAACCCTTTGGCTTAACTGTTCTTACTGGAAAAATGCAGACCAAAGTACTGAAATTGCAAAGTACCTGGTACCTGGAACAAAAGTGTTTGTTGAGGGGATCCCCGACGTGAAGCTTTACAAAAACAAAGACGGGCAGCACTCAGTTTCCATGAATTGCACTGTAACTCAGGTTGAATTATTATCTGCAAAGAAAGAAAGCGAAGCAGCCCCGGGCAGTGAAGACGAGGAAAAGGAAACCAGGCACACTATAAAGCCGAACAGGACCGAAGCGCCGGCCGGTCCTGATGGTGACGATCTGCCATTCTAGATATGTATTTCAAAGGTGACATACTTGTAGATTTTCGCCGCAGGATTCTTTTTGAATTTCCTGGCATGGAGGGATTTGATAATAAAATTCTCTACAAATGCCGACTTGCAACACCAGGAGAAACGACGATTTTTAAACGTGAATTTCGCGGAAAAGATGCTGTTTCTTTTGAAGAGTTTAAAGAGGAAATGCCGGTGTTTGATGGCAGAAAAATGAGAAATGTTATTTACGGTCACATTCCATTAACCGAAAGTGAGTATATGTTTTTCAGGTCCATGAAACACCGGTTTGTTTTCAGTATGGATTTTCACCAAAAATTAAGCGTATTGATTGACAGTTATTTGTATCCTATTGAACATAATACGCCGGATGAAAACGAATACTCCAAACTGAAAGAATTGAAAAGGTTACTATCTGAACTACTGATTGATGAAAAGAAGCAAGTATAATTTGTCCTATAATTAATATTCTCCGATAACCTGCTGGCGCGGTTGATCCTCCACCCTATTAACATAAATTCACTTATAAGTGAATTGATAAAGCCAGTTCAAAACAATCAAAATCAGTTATCAAAGAATGAAGCCGGAGTATTCCGGCTTTTTTCTTTATTATCAACACCACAACCCCGCCCATATCAAGTATTTAATTAAGTAACTAAGAATAACGTGTTGATATTTATTTAACTGTAATATTCCTTAAGGTATTATTTTAGCATACCAGAAGGAGGCACACCGGGAAGCCTGCCGGGATGATCCCGGAATACTCACGGTAAGCCTCCCGGTATGATCCCGGGATACACCCGGTATAATACCGGAATAATCCAGGAATCTCAAAAATTTATACCATGGCATTGAACAACCTTCAAATTAAAGTGTATCCCGAAACGGAATTAGACTTTAACACATTAATGGCCGAAAGTGAAAGCAGCACAAAAGGCAAGTTTTTGGAATTACTTATTGAAAATTTCAAGAACCCAAAAATAAAAACTGTCTTCACGGATTCCCCGGAAATCGTCAATAAAGTAAAAGACCTGCAGGACCAGGTTAATGAATTATTGACGGATCAGGAGAGTATCAATTACCATTCAGAAATGGACTTGAATGAACTTGCAACATACCGCAATACTTTCAATGACATAAAAACGGTATTTGAGCCTTATCTGAGAATTTGCAAGAGAGACAAATTAGCGGACAGTTACGGGGATATGTTTAAACTCATGCTTGACATTTTACAAAGTATCCCGGTAAAAGGCCCACGGCTTTTTGTTCTAACTACGGATGATGCACATTATTTAAAAAACACCCCTGTTGAATGAACGCAACTTTGAAGTGTGAAAAATGCGGTGCTGATGTCGAGCTGAGCGATGATCTTAAAGCGGCCATAAGAAAACTATTGACCGAAACCGACACCCAACAGGCAGACATAACCAAATTGGTTACAACCTACCAGAACATTCTGAAAGTTTTGGACTTGGAAGGATTGAACGGAAATAATATCTTTCTGAAAATCCCAAAACTTATTTCTACCATCCAGCGGAATCCTGAAAGGTTCAATTTTATTGGACCAGAGGTATTGGCTATTAT
>Ga0194038_1000511_pt1 | contig 17006 bp, 13 predicted proteins | sample JunL226m_MetaG_FD_148630 | JGI IMG/M metagenome (GOLD analysis project Ga0194038, IMG submission 148630) | Anoxic zone freshwater microbial communities from boreal shield lake in IISD Experimental Lakes Area, Ontario, Canada - Jun2016-L227-6m | ecosystem: Environmental > Aquatic > Freshwater >... | reverse complement strand
GGCAAACAACTAATATGAAAAGAAAAGAATTGGGGTTACGAGGGGTCTGACTGTTGCAGCGCATCCGCGTCGAAATGAGTGTGATTGTAATGGGGGTAATTAAACCATGATTCTCAAGTTACTACTTGAAAGATATTCACAGAGATCACCGGGAGGATGCTAGTATTGCTAGAATATTTTCAGCAAGTCGGTAAACTTATTGACCTTATCGTACTTCTCAAAACTGCTCAACTGAGTCTCATCTATTGTCTCGTGACTCCATAATACATCAGACGGGATATAAATTGCGTGCCCGCCAATCTTCAGTATAGGAAGGATGTCAGACTTGGGTGAGTTTCCAATCATCAGAAACTGTTCAGGTTTAATCTTAAACTTGGCAATGAGTTTCGAATAGGTCTTTTCGTCCTTTTCATGGACAATCTCGATGAAGTTAAATTTATCCATAAGCTCTGAACTGAAAAGTTTCCTCTCCTGTTCGAGAGTGTCGCCTTTTGTAATAAGAGCCAAAGGATATTTCTTTGAGATCGCTTCAAGTGTCTCTGCGACTCCGTCATAAACAAGCACAGGATGTTTGAGCAGATTTTTTGCAAGATTGTAAATCTGATAGAGTTCTTCAGTAGTTATTTTAAAATCCGTAATCTTCATAGCTGTTTCCATCATTGACATACAAAATGACTTTGTACCGTAACCGCATATTGGCAGATTTTTGATCTCTATTTTTAGCAGTTCATTTGGAATTATATCTTCTGAAATATACCTCGACAGAATCTTTACGAAACTCTTCTCAGCAGACCTATATTTAGGCTCATTATCCCAAAGGGTGTCGTCAGCATCAAAAGCTATAAGAGCTATATTCTTCAAATCGTGTTTCTGTATCATTTTTCTCCAAAATTGAGAGCATTAATAAATCAGCGGATAACCGTGTCAATGAAATATACCCAACCTGCCCCGATTATCATTGAAATTATACTTACAGGAATGCCTGATTTGGCAAATTCCCAAAATGAGATTTTGAGACCTTTCGAAGCTGCCGCATCAACGACGATGATATTAGCCAGACTGCCGATCACTATAAGATTGCTCGAAAGACCACTTGCTATTGCCATAAGCGGACCGGATACCGGGTCACTAGCATATGGCAGTAAGAGCATAACGCTCGGAACATTGGAAACCATATCGCTCAATATAGCAGTAACGACAAAGAGCACCGATGGATTCTGCAAATCAAAACCATGGTTTTTCAATGAATCAACTATATCCTTTGGTATTCCGGTTGAATTCATAGCGGCATTAACTACAAAGAGTCCGAAGAAAAGTATAAGCAAGTTCCAATCAACTTTCTCAAGCATTTCCTGTGATTTAAAGTGAGCGTTCATCAAAAGAAAAGCTCCTGCAGTTATGGCAACCATTCCCCGATCATGGTTTGAGAACATAAACAGCCCTATCACCAAGACTATGATAACCAATCCCTTTACAGCCTCAGAAGAGACAAATGGAACAGAGAGAATCATCATGCTGGAATTGTCAGAAGTTGCCGACAATTTGAGTTCCCATGATTTCCTGTAAAAAAATGATAGACACACCCAGCCTACTGCAAGGGATAAAATTGCCGGAACGCCTGTATAAATAAAAAATGAGATGAATCCCAAATTCAGTTTCTGGGCAATCAACATATTCTGAGGGCTTCCCACAAAAGTCGCTATCGCGCCTGAATTGGTAGCAAAAGCTACCCCTAGAAGGAATGGAATAGGATTGAGTTTTTTAGCAACGCAAATACCCAGAACCACTGGCGTGACTGCCACAGCCACCACATCGTTAGTCAGAAAAGCCGACAATCCGCCAGCCATAGCCGTTATTAGCGCCAGAAAAACCACTGGCGAAACTTTAAGCTTACCGACCCATGCAGATATTTCGGTATAAAGCCCGCAAAGATCAAACTGTACTGAAATTAGCATCAATCCAAAAAGCAGCGCCAGCGTTTCAAAGTCAACGCTAGAAAGTGCAGTGTTGGGACTTATCAGATGTCCTGAAAGAAGGGCGACAGCTCCGATTAGTGCTATTGCTGCACGGTTAACTTTCAGGAAGGGGAATCTGCCAAGCATCATTCCCAGATAGACGATACAAAATATTATTACTATTGTGGTCAAGGTTTTACCTAGTATTATTTATGGATTATTTTCCAAGCACATCAACAATAGATACGCACACTTTGTCTATATTATGATGATTCAGACTTGCAATGTTTATTCTGCCAGACAGAAGCATATAGACTCCATAATCATCGCGGAGCTTCATTACCTGTTCCTGAGTCAATGAAGAGTAAGAGAACATCCCTTTCTGCTTGGTAATAAAACTAAAGTCTCTATTAGCTCCGTATAATTTAAGAGTGTCCACAAATATCTGCCTATAAGTCTTGATTCGTCCACTCATTGTTACGAGTTCCTGTTCCCAAAGGCGCTTAAAATCAGGCGTATTAAGTATTGTATTAACTACTGCAGCACCATGAGATGGAGGATTAGAATAGTTTCCTCGAGCACATAGTTTAATCTGGGACATTACATTTTTAGCCTCTTCAGATTTCTCTGCAGCAACAAGCAGCGCTCCTGTTCTCTCATTATAAATAGCAAAATTCTTTGAGCACGAATATGAAATAAGGAAGTCCCTATTCTTCTTAGCAAAAATTTTGATAGCAAACGAATCATCAGACATTGAACTACCCATGCCCTGATAGGCAAAATCAAAGAACACAAGAAATTTTTTCTTAGCTGCAATATCTGCGATTACTTGCCATTGTTCTTCATCCAAATCCGTCCCTGTCGGGTTATGACAGCATGCATGAAAAAGGACGACATCGCCGTCCGGTACTTTTTTGAGATAGGATGTGAGCTCATCAAATTTTATCCCTTTAGTTTCAGGATCATAGTATGGGTAATAAACTGTCTCTATTCCAGCATGATAAAAGACATTTGCATGGTTATCCCATGTTGGGTCGCTGAGGTGTACTTTGGCCTTTGGATTGAAACCGTGGATAAAGTCGGCTGCCAATCTCAAGGCTCCGCTTCCTCCAGGGGTCTGGATTGCTTCAACGCACTGTTCTTTGATAAATTCATGATTCTTGCCAAAAACCAGACTTTTGACAAGTTCGCAGTATTCAACTGAACCTGATATACCAATATAAGCCTTGGATTTCTCAGTCTGAAAAAGGTGTTTCTCAGCAAGTTTTACCGACTCGAGAATCGGGGTATTGCCATCCGCATCTTTATATACTCCTACAATCAAATTAATTTTATCCTGTCTCGGGTCTTTTTTGAAGATGTCAAAAAGTCCAAGTATCGGATCATCTGGTGTCCAGACTACATCTTTGAAAATCATTTAAAACTCCTTCGCTTTTAAAAAGGCGTATCGCTTCCAATATAACATTTTAAACCATGAGAAATAAAGGCATCCCTTATTTCCTTCATTTTAGAATCTTCAGACATTTTAAGTTCATCCGAATAATACTTTCTGCCAAGCATCGCGTATTTTTCTCTTCCCATGTGATGCAAAGGCAGAATATTAACTTCTCTATTATCTAAAGGTAAACTCTTTATAAACTTCACAAATTCATTAATACTCTCAGGATCATCATTGTAATCAGGGATGATTACTATCCTGAAAACTATCCTCCCTTTGAACTCTGTGGCAATGAGTTTAGCATTCTCAAGGATAAGTTTATTTGAAACTCCCGATCCTTCTATATGCTTATCATCATTCATGTGTTTTAAATCAAAAAATATCCAGTCAAGGAGTCCAAAGACTCTCTTTATTATATCATCGCGGACATACCCGCAGGTCTCTATTGCCGTGTGAATATAAGAGTCATAACATTTGTTAAGCAAATTTAGAGTGAAATCGCCCTGCATAAGGGGTTCTCCTCCGGTCAGGGTTATCCCTCCATCACTGCCCCAGTAACCTCTATCTTTTTGAACTTTTTTAAAGAGTTCATCTACAGAGATTTTATACCCTGCAATTCGAACAGCTGAGCCACAGCAAGACTTAGCGCAAAAATACTTATCACACTTACTGCACTTGGATCTGTCAAAGCTAAGCGAATCAGCATCAACCTTAATGGCATTGAACTGGCATTCTTTCACACAAAGCACATCATGAATGCATCTTTGTTTAAGATAAAGCGGTTCAGAAAACAGATTCTGTCCTTCAGGGTTAGAGCACCATTTACACTCCAGCGGACACCCTTTCATAAAGACAAGAGTCCGACCTCCCGGTCCATCATGGACAGAGTAACCCTGTATGTCAAAAACCGTCCCAATTATTGATGTACTATCTATTGCCATTTAAATAGTTCGCAGGTAGTGGCTGTCATGTCCGGATAAGCATCATAGTTCTTCATACATTTACCTAAGAATTCATTGGATTCAGACGATGTGTAGTTAGAGCAAAACTTGCACTTTTGAGTTTTTTCGAAATTCTTAGTAGCTTCCTTGTCTGGAGAAACTATCTCTTTGGAAAGTTTGCATATCCCCTTAAAGACATCCACGCTTAAATAATATTTACAATCTTTGCAGCTATATTCTATTGCCATCATAATTAAACCCTATCTTAAAGTTTGCCGTATTCAGTTCTTGAGATAACCTCGTCCTGAATTTGTTTGCCAAGTTCTGCCCAATACTGTGTAAAACCTGCCACTCTGACCATCAGTCCCTGATAGTTTTCCGGGTAATCCTGCGCGTCCTTGAGCATCCTTGAGTCAACGATATTAAACTGTATATGGAAGCCGCCTTTTCTCATGTAAGCGCGGATCATTTCAAGGAATTTTTTCGATCCCTGCCGCCCGGCAATAACTGTCGGATGAATCTTCATATTAAGTTGAGAATTTTGAGCTAGAGAGTGATCATAACAGAGAGCCGAACTAAAGAGGGAATATGGTCCATTTTTATCTGTTCCTGGATATGCCGAGACTGATCCGTCTGCAAATGTAGTCCCGGATAGCCTGCCGTCCGGCGTGGCGAGAGTGACAGCGCCCATCGGAGCATGTGTCGAGACTGATATTTCACATGCGTACATCGGTTTATCATATAGTGATCTGTAATCATGACACATCTTGCAAAACCATTCCTGCCAATCCTTGAATATCTGATCTACATATGAATCATCATTGCCGAACTTCGGCGCTTCAAGGCTTGCCTTATGGATAAACTTCCATTTGTCATAAGTTTCTTTTTTGACTTGATCTACAAGGGAATAAGAACCTGTTTCCTGAGCTGTTTTAAAACCAAAATTAGCTTCAATGGCGTTCTTATAATCTCCAAGTGAAAAAACCTTGTCTTCATAGACATTCTTTTTGAGTGAAGCTAGTGAATTGACGAGGTTCACTGAACCGCAAATTTCCACATTGAATGTAGTATTGTATCTGCATCCCATCGAGCCGATATCTTTACCTTTGTCGAGGCAATCTGGCTTCATAAAGGAGTTAACAAGTGACGGCGATATTTTTCTCCATGCGTCATGCTGAATGTTGTTTGTCAGAGTCAGCACTTCGACACTTCGTCTGAAATACTGTTGGAAAGCCTTCCATAGACCATCATAACCATCCAAATTGAATCCATGCGCTTCAAAGACTCTCTGCCCAGTTCGTCTATCTATTCCGTCAAAAAGGACGACTTCCAGAAGTTTAGGAAGTGATATGAAGTGAACACCGACGCTTGTGGCCGGAGCTGAACCGCCCGGAATATGATAAAGTTTACCATTGTATGTCAAAGGCATCCATGATCCTGGAGATGTCTCAAGGCATCCGCCTATTGACCAGGCCCGGACTTCCTCACTCTTCATCCCTTCTTCAGCGTAGTTTTTCAGAAGAAATTCCATTGCAACTTGGTTATTCACCCATGCAGGGTAACCTGCCCCGGTTTTGACACATTCGATGCCTTTCAGAAGAAACTCATCAGATAATTTCTCATCATATAGTAATGACAATGTAGGCTGAGGAGTAGCGCATGTCATTCCTGATTCAAGAATGAGCATTTCAAGTTCATTTGCTGCGCTTCTACCATCTTTAGATAGACCACCGACACAGAGATTATTAAAGGTATTCCCGGAAAGCACACCGCCTACGACACCCATGGAGGCAAAACAATCCAGTTCAGTAAACTTCATCCTCATACATTCAAGAAGTTCGATGGTTTTTGCTCTGTCGATGATACCATTTTGCATGTCATGTTCCCAGAAAGGATAGAGCACCTGTCCAAGCCTTCCGGGAGATAGGCCGGAAATGGCATCCTCATTAAGGATGGCGCAATGGAATGTCCAAACCATCTGCAGTGCATCATGAAAACTCCCTGGTGGTTCTGATGAAAGCCTCTTTAATCTATCGGCAATATCCAGATATTCAGCTTTCTGTTTCGCATCACTTTCCAGATACGCCAGGAAGCAAGCTTCTTTTGAATAGTTAAGTATCCATTTCTGGATACCTTCCAAGACACTGATGACAGATTTGTAAAAGTAGAGTCTATCCATTTCGGGATAACCCGCTGAGTTGACAATGCCTTCTTTGCATATCTTGATTATGCCGTCGATACCGTATTGGAGAGGATAGTAATAATTCACGACCTCCCTGCCCTGCGGAAGCGTATAACCTGAGTCGAACATGCAGATGACCGAACGCATTATGGCTTCTTTTTCTTTATATCCCGGCACATACTGTTCATACTTGTGTCCGATATCGTCAACAGATTTGTTCTGCCACTTTCTCGCAGTCTCAATCATTATGGCAATTTCTTCTTTTCTAACACCAAATTTACCAGCTATAGAAAGGACATTGCCTTCGCTTTTAGTCACATTCCCACCGCCTTTACCCCAGGTGGTTACTGTATCAGCGCTGAGTTTGCCTGACTCCATAGCCTCTTTGTACATTTTGTCTTCAGATGCCATGAAATAGGATTCTGATAACCACGGCATCGGATAAGAACCTCTCAAATAGGACGCTTTTCCCATCACCAAAAGTTCGCCTGGATAGATCACAGGAGTCAGATGACTAAATCCAGCTTTGAGAGCTTCTCCTCGCCTAATAATAGCGATTTCGCCTTCGAGTTCCTGCCATCTTCTGGTGTACCAGTATGGAAACTCCATTGAAGCGGAAGATTTTGTTTCAAAGTAGAGGTTCTTAGCTTTCTTTACTCTTGGTGTTGGCTCTTTAACTATTTCCCTGTCTTTGACCGGTTCATCATCATGACTGGAACCGTAATAGTTCATATTCTTAAAAAGACTTTCTTCTTTCATAAAAAGCTCCCATTTCAGATAAATTGTTTTACCACATAAATCCCTGAAATTACATACTGTATAATTTTTTTCCGTGATTGAAAGCTTCGATATTTTTGTCAATTATTGACTGTTCCTTACCTGCAAATCTATCCTTGATAGTCTGGTGCCAGATTACCTCTGTAAAAGGAAGTTTTTTTGAAGCCGCGCCCAATAGAACCATGTTGCCGGCCCCCTTGCTTTCCAATTCTTCTGAAATCTTGTCCGTATCAACCAAAAAAGTTCCGTCGATTTTCTTCAGTTCGGCAATCAACATATCCAGGTTAGGATAAATAGGCATATTTCTAACAGGGGATGTGGAGCATATCACTGAAGCATCTTTACGAAGCAGATTGAAATATCTGAGAGCCTCCAAAGGTTCCATCCCTATAATTAAACTTGCTGTTCCTTCAAGTATGGTTGGAGAGCTCACTTCCACTTTATCAAAGATGATTTGTGCATTGACTGAACCGCCGCGCTGACTCATCCCATGAACTTCTGACTGAATGGCAAAATATCCTGATTTCCAGGCCGCTCCCAATATTAACTGAGAGAGGGTTATAACTCCCTGACCGCCAACTCCTGCTACAACTACGCCTGTAGGATTTGAGACACATGATTTATCCATAATTACAATCTCCTGTTTTCTTAGTTTTTTACGATACGGCGGCTCTTTGAAGCCTGTACACATTCGCGTTTGAATATGATCACATCCGGTCTTTCAGCTTTGAATATTTCGGTCAACTTCTTAACATTTTCTTCATGGTATTTAGGGAGAGGAATAAGTGTGTGAATCTGATCTTTAGGCATGCCTAATCCTTCGATGGCTTTGACTATATCCTGAGAGAAAATTGTCCTCTGTTGTCCAGTCATAGCTGTTGTCCCATTATCCATAATAACCAGATTGGCATTAACTTTGCTAGTAGCCATGCTAAGCAATGACTGAATTCCTGAATGGAAGAATGTGGAATCGCCTATTACACCTACGCTTGGAGACATCCCTGCCAGAGCCGCTCCGAATGTCATGCCTACAGATGCGCCCATTGCCACGCATGTATGCAGACATTCATGAGGTTTTTCATAACCCAAAGTATAACAACCGATGTCGCCGAACACTCTAAAATCCTCAATGCCCATCTTAATGAAAGTTTCTCTTATTGCTTTGTATGAATCAATATGACCGCATCCCAGACAGAGTCTTGGAGGTCTTTGAGGGAGTTCCATTTCGACTTTGTGTTCGCTTTCGGGACATTCAATATTAAGAGTCTTGCGTAGTTTTCTTGGAGTAAGTTCGCCTGAAATAGGAATAGTTTTGTCTCTTCTGCCATGAATTTTAGTGCTTCCAGCTCTTGCTATAAACATATCTTCGATGTACGGATAGTCCTCTTCAAAAATGTAAACGACATCACAGTAAGCGCACATTCTTTCAATAAATTCATGATTTAAAGGATACGCTTTTACATCGAGTCTTGTGAAGCTCCTGACTATCTCATTTTGTCTGCATAACTGATCAAAATATGCTCTGCCCATTCCTGAAAGAACGACACCTATCCGATTTCTCCCAAAGGTAATCGAATTATAATTTTCTACAGCCCTCTCAAGAACCGGAAGTATCTGCCTGAGATAGTTATACCTTTCTCTGGCATAACCAGGCACTAAAACCCAGTTATGAGATTCAAGTTTGGATGGTTTTCCCAGATTCACTATCCCTTCAGATTCGGCTCTGTTGATTATTCCCCTGGAGTGAGCAAGTCTTGTAACTAGCCTCAGAAAAACAGGCAGTCTGAGCTTTTCAGATAATTCAAAGGCTTTCATGGTAAACTCATAAGTCTCCTGATGAGAGGATGGCTCCAAAGTAACCAAATTGGCAAAGTCAGCCAGACATCTGCTGTCCTGTTCATTCTGACTGCTATGCATGCTCGGGTCATCTGCCACAAAAACTACCAACCCGCCTTTAACTCCAGTCAGAGCGGAATTGACCAACGGATCCATCGCCACATTAAGTCCGACATGCTTCATGGTAACAAGAGCGCGGCCGCCTGCATAACTGCACCCCAGAGCCATCTCATAAGCGGCTTTCTCATTAGCGGCCCAATGGGCTACTCTACCGTCATTAAGTGCGTGAATAATTCTTTCAGCGCCTTCGAAAGCCTCTGTCGAAGGTGTCCCTGGATAACCAAATACCCCCTTGACTCCTGCGTCAATCGCACCATAACTTATTGCTTCGTCGGCCAACACAAGCAACTGTTTTTGTTCATGAAGTTTCATTCCAGCTCTCTCCTATTTTATATTAAACTTAACTTATTTTTTTCTTCAAAATATTAATGCGGGCGTCAACGGCAGTAATTGTCTTATCACTGGCTAACAACGGGTTAATATCTATCTCTGCAATCTCTGGAGCAAACTCCAAAGCAGCGGACAGATTGCAAATCAAATCTGCAAATACATTTTCATCTATGCCTTTCTTGCCCCTAGCTCCCTGAAAGACTTTGTAGGATTTCAAACTTCTGATGCCTCTCAGCGCCTCTTCCTTTGAAACAGGCGTCAGGTTTGCTGAAAAATCTTTCATTATTTCGATAAAAATACCGCCAAGCCCACACAAAATCATATGCCCAAACTTGGGTTCTCTAGAAACTCCGATAAAAAGTTCAGTCCCTAAAATCATCGGTTGAAGCAAGACGCCAACGGCGTCTTTTATAGTCAGAAGCCTCTTGAATTCTCTGTGGGCTGTCCCGCTGTCTTTGACACCGAGGACTACTCCGCCAACATCCGATTTGTGAACAGGTCCTATCACTTTCATCACAATAGGGAAAGATATTTCATCCAAAGCCTTGTCCAACTCGGATGGGGTTTTAACTACGAATTCTTTGATTCTGTTAATCCCTGCCGCGTCCAGAAACTCAGATGTCTTATCTGGTGTTAAATAACCATCTGAAGCTCCATCTATAATCTCTCTGATTTGGGATCTGTTTCTGCATATTTTTAAGGATTCAGAAATAGATGGTTTTGGAGTATTGGCTATTTTTACAAGAGCCTGTCCAAGAAGTGACTCATCCGGAAATACTGCCCATCCTTTGGCAATAAACGCCCTACTCTCTTCATCTGCAGTAAGCATTGATGGAAGAACAGGAAAAACAGGTTTTTTGCACTCTCTTATTTTTTTATCAAGAACATCATATACATCAAAAATTTTAGATAGTCCAGGAGTTCCGAAAATCACCACCATTGCGTCTATCTCATCAAATCTCTTATCTACGAAATCCATAATAATTCCAAGCTGTTCTGCTGTTCCTGTGGCAAGGAAATCTATAGGATTAGCAACTGACGAGCCAGGATAGAGTTTTGTCAGAAGTTCTTTACCTATTTCTTTATTCAAAAGAGGCACATTCAATCCTCCCTTTGATAGTGAATCAGTAAGCATCACTCCGGGACCACCGGCATGGGTAATTATAGCAAAATTATTTCCGGTACATTCAGAATAAGTCAGAACTGAAGCCACTGTTATAAGTTCTTCTCTGCCATAGCATCTGATGATACCTGCCTTTCTAAATAAAGTATCTACAGCCAGGTCTGAACTTGCCATAGCTCCAGTATGGGAGGAAGCAGCCCTGCTACCAGCTTCTGATGAGCCGGCTTTGATAGCGGCGATTCTGCATCCTTTGGAAATAAGAGATGAGGCGTGCTTGAGAAGTTTTAATGGCTTCGATATATTTTCAATATAGAGAATTTTTACCTTTGAATCTTTCTCAGGATCAAAAGACTCATCAAGATATTCGAGGACTTCTTCAACGCCAGTCTGCGCGCTGTTGCCTACCGCCACGATTCTGGAAAACATTAAGCCTTTCCGAATTCCCGATTCTAGTACGAAACATGCTGTTGCTCCCGAACATGTGATAAAATCACAGCCTTTCGGATGAAGTTTTGGTATCGGGAGAGTAAAAATCCCCTGATAATTTGTTGTCAAAACACCTGTGCAGTTCGGACCGATAAGTGTTCCATTTACGCTGTTTATTGTTTCGACAATTCTTTTTTCAAGTTCAGCGCCTTTATGTCCTTCCTCGCTGAACCCTGCTGAGATGATTATAAATGCCTTTGTTGACTTTTTATGTGCAAGAATTTCCACAGATACGGGAATAAAATCAGCGGCAATTGCTATTATAGCCAAATCGACTATCGGGATATCTTCTACTGAAGGAAAAGACTTGACTCCCTGGATAATACTTTCTTTTGGATTGACGCAGAAAAGTTTGCCTTTGTAATTTCCGTCAATCAGATTTTTAAGGACTTTCCCGCCAGGCTTTTCGACATTGTTTGAGGCCCCGACTACTACTATGCTTTTCGGATCCCATAATTCGTTGCAAATCATATCTAATACTCCCGTTCTTTAGATACATTAACTATCGTTACTTTACAATTGCTCACAAGACAAGACTTTACAAAACTCCAAGCCCATTTTACATCAACAAAACTACCTATATCAATTCTCATCGACTGGCGCTGTTGATAATTTTTGTTTTAAGATTAGAATCATCATTATATAATGAAACTACTTCTTTATAAGTACCAAATTCCAATTAAGCATAATCTTTGAAATTGAAATTCTATGGCAACCCTTATAGAACAACTGCTTCTAACTCTTAAAGATCATGGAGCCGGGGAAATTTACGGAATCCCCGGAGATTATGTTATTAGTATTTTTCGGACGATTCAGGATTCAAAAATTCTACCTTTATATACCCTTTCACACGAACCTGCCATAGGTTTCGCAGCTGATGGTTCAGCCAGGTTTAATAAAAGAATTTCGGTTGCCTGCGTTACTTACGGAGCCGGAGCGCTTAATATCGTAAATCCAATAGCAGGCGCCTATGCCGAAAGAGTTCCAATCGTCGTGCTTTCTGGTTCACCTGCTTACAAATCAGTCAGCAAAAAACTCCGTATGCATCATGAGCTCAAGTCCCCCGAAGCTCAGTTTGAAGTTTTCAAGAATATTACATGCGATCAAGTTCGTATAGACAATATAGAAAGAGCACCGGATGAGATCTCAAAAGTATTGGAGAGCTGTTTGAAACATTCACGGCCTGTTTACATCGAAATCTCTGGCGATCTCTACAATGCGCTGTCCGAAAAAACCCCATTAAGCTTTGCAGAAGATAATTTATATTCAAATCCTCAAACGCCTTCACTTGTAGATAAAACTATTCGAATACTCCAAGAAGCCAAAAACCCGCTCATCCTATTGGGCTATGAACTCGAAAGATTTGGATTGGAAGCTAAAGCCTTAAAAATAGCAAAATCTATAGGCTCTAATTACCTAACTTGTCTTATGAGCAGAAACATCAGTCAAGTACCATGCTACAAAGGCAGACTCGGCGATAACAACATATCAACCATAGTAACAGAATCTGATGCTATCCTGATGCTTGGCGCGATCCCGATTGATGCTAACTTTTCGCCGACATTGGAGGAGTTCAAAGGTAAAAGCACCATCTTTGTTTCTGACAATCAACTTGAGATCAATTCACTCACTTACAAAGGCATTCACATTAAAGACTTCGTTGATGATTTAAGCAAAAAAACATTCTCTTTGACCAGAGTAAAGCACCTCGAATTAGAAGAAGTTTACCCTTCGAACCTAGCTGAAACAGAAGAGCCAATATCCTCATACGACATAATTAGGGGGATAAATGATGCCTTTGCAAAATACGGCAAACTTCCTTTAGCAGTTGACATCGGAGATTCGCTTATATCGTCAATGCGCATAGATGCTGATAAAATTCTTGCTCCATGGTTCTATGGAAGCATGGGGTATGCCGTTCCTGCAGGGTTAGGAATCCAGACTTCAAGCGCGCAAAGGCCTTTAATCCTTCTCGGCGACGGAGACTTCCAAATGACAGGATGGGAGCTGTGCAACTGCAGAAAATATGGTTTGGATCCTATCGTGGTAGTTTTCAACAACTCTTCATGGGGCATCCTGAACGCAATAAAAACAGAAGCAAGCTTTAACTCGATAAGCGAGCTTAATTATGCTAAAATAGCCGAAGACTTGGGCGGAACACCTTATAGAGTTCAAACGAAAAAAGAACTCAAAGCAGCGCTGAATAAAGCTTTTCAAACCCGCGGAACTTTTCAACTTATAGAGGCTATTTTGGACTGCGATACTAACAATGTAGGAATTTTATCAGAATTATCTAAAATAATAAAAGGGAGATAGCATTATGGAGATTTTTGACGAAATAAAAATTATTTCAGAGAAAATAACTGAAACACTTAAATTCGATGATTTTCCATCAACCATCGAACCGGAAGAACTCAGGGAAGCTGTTATGAGCTACCCACTTCTCGGAGGCAAAAGGCTTAGGCCCGTCCTGACTCTATGGTCATGCGGACTTCTTGGCGGCGACATAGAAAAAGCGCTATACGCCGCTTGCGCCGCAGAAGTTTATCACAATTGGACGCTCGTTCATGATGATATCATAGATGTGGATGAAGTTAGAAGAGGAATACCTACAGCTCATAAGGCGCTTGAGGCGCAAGGCAAAATCAAACATAACCTAACTTCAGGTAAAGCCAGAAAGTTTGGGATAGATATGGCCATACTTGCAGGCGACCTTCAACAATCATGGGCAGTAAATTTAGTTCTCAAATCTGCATCTCTTGGAGTTGCGCCAAATGTAGTCAATTCTATTTGCAGAGATATGGTAGAAACTCTTTCAAGAGAACTCATATCAGGCGAAGCAATTGATGTGGCATTATCTTACAGAGACATTAGGAATATTGACTATGATGAAGTTGAAAGAATGCTCCACATGAAAACTTCTTCTCTTTTGAATTTCTCAGCAATAGCCGGCGCTAAAATCGCCCTCAATACCGATGATAATAATACTGAAGAGATTAAGAATCTTAGAGATTTCACATCCTCGCTTGGTTTGGCCTTCCAGCTTAGAGACGACTATCTTGGGATGTTCGGCTCTGCTGAAAAACTTGGCAAACCCATTGCTTCAGACATAATTGCCGCCAAACCGACTCTTCTAATCCTCGAAACAATTGGCAGAACAAATCTTGACGACAAAAAAACCGTCTTAGGTTTAATGGGAAAAGAAACCATAACTCCCGAAGAAATAGAGATTCTCAGAAAAATCATGACCGACTCTGGAGCTAAAAATCAGATAATCAAAGGAATTGATTACAATAAAAAACAAGCCGAAGTAGCTTTGGGCGCATTACCGGACAATAAGTACAGGAAACTCCTTCATGACCTAAACTTCTTGCTATCAACCAGAGAAAAATAATTTGACATGGAGTATGCCTCATCTATAATCAAGGCCTTCGGCAACTATCTTTCCCTGGAAAAAGGTTTAAGTAAGAATACTGTCTCATCCTATATTTCTGACATTAACTTCTTCGTGACACATCTCAAGAAGAAAGGTCTGGATGATTTCTGCAAACTGACAAGAGACGATATTCTTGACTATCTTGAATCTTGTTCAGACAGTAAGATGGAGTCAACATCCATAGCAAGAAAACTTGTCTCGATAAAGGTTTTCTTCCGCTTTCTTCTCTCCGAAAAGCTAATTAAAGCGGATGTAACAGATGTCATGAACTCGCCCAAACTCTGGCGTGTCATTCCGGACTTTCTCTCAATTAAGGAAATAGATAACCTTTTAGATGTTTATGCTCCAAACTCAAAAGACCCTCTGACAATCAGAAACAGAGCTATTATTGAGCTCATCTACTCATGCGGGTTGCGAGTATCCGAACTTGTGAACATCCAGATCCACGATTTAAAGTTTGACGATGCCGTCATCAGAGTAACAGGCAAAGGGAATAAAGAAAGGATTGTTCCAGTTGGCGCCAAGGCTGAAAAAATACTAACTAAGTATATAGAACAATCAAGGCCCGAATTGCTTAAAGAAAATACAAGCCAGCCGAAAGTATTTGTTTCGCACAATGGCAGAATACTCACTCGAGCGATGATTTGGAATATTGTTAAATCTGCCGCTAAACTCGCAGGAATCAAAAAAAATATCTATCCACACACGCTCAGGCATTCATTCGCAAGTCATCTCCTGCAGAATGGAGCAGATTTGAGGGTAATACAGGAAATGTTAGGTCATGCCGACATCAGTACCACTCAGATCTACACTCATGTGGATCAGAGCCGATTGAGGAACATAATCAAATCCTTTCACCCCAGAGCTTGATAGGGACTCGTGGCTCGGGATTCGTGAAGCTTGGCTAGTGAAAAACTAAAGGGTCGATCGACCCAGTGAATAGTGAAAAGTTGAAATTCACTTTTTTAATATTGTATAGATTTTGTGCCCGCCATATAGGATGATAAAGACTATTATTGCAGAGTACACGGCTATGAAGTCGAGAAATTTATAGTTTTCGCCAAAAGTTATAAACTGAGCGATAATGACGAAAGCTATTATTATCATCGAAAAGATCTGGGCAAATGGATAGAACTTCGCTTTGTACTTGAGAATCTTTTCCCCGCCAAGTTTATCCAGATGATTCTTTCTGAATTTATAATGGCTTAGAGCTATTCCAAACCATGCAAGAAATCCTGCAAGAGACGAAATCTGAACGATGTAACTGAAAAATGCTCCATTGCCTATAAATGAAGAAATGAAAACTGAGGCACCTACAACGCTAGTAGCAAGCAATGCAGGAATAGGCACCTTCTTGGTTGTGACAAGTTTAAATAGGTCAAGCGTCTGTCCGGTGTGTCCAAGATACCACAAAATTCTTGTCGAAGAATACATACTTGCATTTGCCGCAGAAATCAGGGCAGTGAGGATTATGAAGTTAATTATATCTCCTGCGTGATGTGATAGATATGTCTGAAAAATGAGAGTATATGGACTCATGCTTACATTATCCTGCGAAGCCAGGCGAGGATCAGAATAGTTTATGAGCAAAGTTATTATCGCTATAGAGAGGATGTAAAAAAGAGTTAGACGCCAGAAAACCATCTTGATGGCTTTTGGTATAGTCACTTCCGGATCCTTTGTTTCTCCAGAAGCAACACCGACAAGTTCAGTTCCCTGAAAAGAGAAACCGGCAAATAGAAAAACGGTTATAAACCCGAGCCATCCTTTATGAAACGGCGCATCACCTACAGTCCAGCGGTTAACGCCGAATGTAGGTTCATGGCAAATGGCAAAAATACCAAGCGCTATAAAAACTATAATTACAGACACTTTTACAAATGACATCCAGTACTCGACTTCGCCGTAAACACGAACAGAGAAAATATTTGACAGAAAAATCAGAATAAAGAAAACTACGGAAAACCAGACGCCATTTATATCCGGAAACCAATAGCCCATCACAAGCGAAGCCGCTGATATTTCCGCCGCAATAGTGATCGCCCAGTTAAGCCAGTAATTGTACCCCATGGCAAAACCAAATGATTTACCGACATACAAAGTGGTGTATTCGCAGAAAGAGCCTGAACTAGGTTTGTAGGTGCTTAATTCTCCTAGACTTGTCATAAGAAAGTAAACGATAATCGACATCAGCGCATACGCAAAAAGAGCTCCGCCAGGTCCGCCGACTGAAATTGAATAACCGCTGGCTAAAAATATACCGGTTCCTATTGAACCCCCGATAGCGATCATGCTCACATGCCGCGATTCAAGTTTCTGTGATAATGCCATAAATCTCCCTGTCAGAAATATATTTTCCTAAATATTTAATAACCAAAAATC
>Ga0194038_1000507_pt1 | contig 17105 bp, 13 predicted proteins | sample JunL226m_MetaG_FD_148630 | JGI IMG/M metagenome (GOLD analysis project Ga0194038, IMG submission 148630) | Anoxic zone freshwater microbial communities from boreal shield lake in IISD Experimental Lakes Area, Ontario, Canada - Jun2016-L227-6m | ecosystem: Environmental > Aquatic > Freshwater >... | reverse complement strand
GGTATTGGGGCAATGATCTTGAGGCCGCAGCCAAAAAACTTCTGGCGGAATACTTGCCGGCGGTGCAGAAGGAACAATCGGAAATCAAGGATATGGGCATTGCCGGGACGCCGATAACGTTTGTTGATGGTTATATGATTGAAGGGGGTAATTTCCCGAAGTTTGATGAATTGATGCCATGAAAACAGCAAAAGTGAGCGGCCTTGCCGTTGGTCTGAACGTTGTTGGGTTGTCTTTTTGCCTGTTGTCCGCTTTCAGGATGACAGATGTGTTGTGTATTACCCAGGGGTGCAGTGTTTATGAGGATTTTTCGCTATTCGGCGTTTCTTTGTACGGGTTTGGATCAGCCGCGTTTTTGATGATGCTGTTTTTTGCCATTGCCTGGCAAGGCCGGTATCTGCTAATGGCGTCCGCTTTTTTTTTGATCCTTGACAGTGTTTTTCTGACAACGCAAATTCTGTTGTGGCCGTGTATGAAGTGTTTGATCGTGGCTGCGTTGTTTGGTGCGGTTATGGTCGCGGCAATGATTCAGTGTCAAGACAAAAAAATGGGAATGAAGTGGGTGATGTCGGTATGGTTCCTGCTGTTTTTTGTCGATGTGATTGCCGTTGCAAAAGAATCAGTTTCGCCTTGGCCGGTTTATGGGTATGACGCGGCACCTGTTCATCTGTATTTTTCACCGACCTGTCCTTCCTGCCAGGGAATGATTGACGCACTGCTTGCCAAAACCAGTGCGCCAACGCAGATCGCTCTGTATCCCATTTCTAAAAACCCGGAAGATACCGTAAAAATAATGTTTCTTGAAAAGCAACTGAAAAAAGGGACAGCCCTGAAAGAAGCATTGGTTTTGTGTCAACAGACTAAAGAAGTGAATACGATATACGACATGGCGTATCTGCGAACGGTTCTGAATACGTTTAAAAACATGTCGGCGTTAAGCCGTATGGGCGTAACCCATGTACCGTTTCTGGTTGCCAGAACGTCATTTTGGTCGAACGCCGGTAAGCCCGTTTCTCCCGAAGATGATTGTCCGGTGTTTTCAAAAAACGCTTCCGGATTATGTGAAGACGCCAAACCCGGAGGGTTGAAAGAACTGTTTAAATCAAAATGATTGGATATGTACTTTGAGCGGTCAATGACTGAGTTTTTATTCACGCAAAGGCGCAAAGAAAATATTTAATGGAATTAGCCGCCACGAGAGCGTTGTCTTCTTTGCGCTTTTGCAGTGAATTGAAAAGTGCAGTTTATGTCTGCTTTATCATCTTTGACATAGTTGTATTTCCATATAGCTTTCAAGAATATAGGAGTGAAGGATGAAAATATCTTATTGTCTCACACGTTACATTTATCTGACAGCAATCATACTTCTGGCTGGGTGTGCAACCTACCCACCGTTGCAGACGCCCAGCGGACGGCCGGAGGTGTCCATCCACGGTGCTACGAAGAAAGATATTCTCAATGTGATAGTAGATCAAATGTCGAAAGATGGCTGGCGGGTTAAGAGTTTGCAAGACAATAGTGTTGTTGTCGTAAATTCTAATGACAAGTGGGGAATGATACTTGCCTACGGATCTCCATTGAATGAAATCCCCGAGAATCAAATTACCTTCACCTTGGTTGATGCAGGCGAAAATGAGATTCGAGTCTTATGTAGCGGGGTTGTTGTAACCAATCCTGGCGGTGGCTTTGAAAATGTAGCCTATATTGTTGGTGGAAAATTTTATGCCAGAGCCCAGGCTGAGCTTGAAAAACTTAAATTGAAAATGGAGAAATAACGATTCAGGATTGTGTGGAGACGCCAAATTTGGAGGACTGAACGAGCTGTTTAAATCAAAATGATTGGATATATCTGTGATGAGAAGACATTTTTCGATATCTCCCCTGTATGTGTTTGACAGCTTCTTGCAACATAGGGGGCTGATCTGGCAACTAATCCGCAGAGACATCGAAATCCGTTATCGGGGTTCTGTCATGGGCCTTTTGTGGTCCATGCTCAATCCGATTTTAATGCTGTCAGTTTATACATTCGCTTTTGGGTTCATGTTGAAATCACGATGGGGTGAAGGTGTGGAAACCCAGACCGATTTCGCCATTATCCTGTTTGCCGGGCTTATTGTACATGGGTGGTTCGCCGAGTGCCTTAACCGGGCGCCAGGGCTGATTTTGGGCAATGTCAATTATGTCAAAAAAGTGATTTTTCCGCTTGAGATATTGCCGTGGGTGGCCATGGGATCAGCTTTGTTCCATACTGCTGTCAGTCTGACGGTGCTGATCGTTTTTTTTGCGCTGGTTCATTTCTATGTTCAGTGGACTCTCATTTTTTTGCCGTTGATTTTTTTGCCGCTGCTCTTTCTAATTATGGGCTTTTCGTGGATGCTGGCCGCAATTGGCGTGTATCTGCGGGATGTCGGCCAGACCATTGTGATTGTTACGGTTGTCCTGATGTTTTTAGGGCCCATTTTTTATCCCTTGACCCGATTGCCGGAGAATTATCGCTGGATGTTTTATCTGAACCCGCTGACGGTCGTTGTTGAGCAAACCCGGGCCGTTGCAATCTGGGGAAAGACTCCCGGCTGGACCCAGTTGGCGATATATTATGGGGTCAGTCTCGGAATTGCATGGGCCGGATTGATCGTTTTTCAAAAATTGAGAAAAGGCTTTGCGGATGTTATCTGAACCTGTCATTCGTATCCATCAATTGGGAAAATGCTATCATATTTATGAAAATCCGCGGGACAGACTGAAGCAGACATTTTTTCGCAGGAGAAAATATTATCGGGATTTCTGGGCGCTTCGCGATATTTCCTTTGATGTGCATAAGGGCGAGGCTGTCGGTATTATCGGCAGAAATGGCTCCGGTAAGTCCACACTTTTGCAACTGATATGCGGTATTTTGACGCCAAGCTTGGGCGATGTAGAGGTTGATGGAAGAATTGCCTCGCTTCTTGAGCTGGGAAGCGGATTCAACCCGGAATTTACAGGCCGTGAAAATGTTTTTTTAAACGGCGCCATAATGGGTTTCAGCTATACGGAGATGGAAAGCCGTTTCGATGAAATTACGGAATTTGCTGATATCGGTCATTTTATCGATCAGCCGGTAAAAGTATATTCCAGTGGTATGTTTGTGCGACTGGCGTTTGCGGTTCAAATTTGCATTGAGCCCGATATCCTGATTGTGGATGAAGCCCTTAGTGTCGGCGATATTTTCTTTCAGCAAAAATGCTTTTCAAAAATCCGGGAAATCATTTCAAAAGGTGTGTCCTGCCTGTTTGTTTCTCATGATACCACTGCGGTGATGAACATCTGCAATCGCGCTGTGCTATTGAATAACGGGGAAATGTACCATATTGGTCCTCCCGAAGAAGTTGTCAGCAGATATTTCAGCAGAATCGGAACCCGTCAGGAAATAGACCCGAAAAGTATTTCCGGCGCAGTTATGCCGCATCTTCGGTTCAATGATCCTGATTTGTCGTCCAGCGTGCGGGAACATAACATAATTCAGGCGCATCATCCCCGTCATGGGGCCGGAGGGCTTGAAATTGTCGCCGCCCAGATCACAAACGGGCGACTTGAAGACACGCTTGAGGTGCGCATGATGAAGGATCTGATATTTAATGTGCTGATCCGTGCGAAAGAGACGATATGTGAACCCAGTGTCGGCATTCATCTTTTCGACAGGCTCGGCAACCTGGTGTTTGCCGCCGGAACCCGCCAACTGGGGCACAGTCTTCCGGATATGGCTCCAGGTCAGGAATATATCGTTAGTTTGAAATTGACTTTTTCGGTTCAACCCGGTGAATACACATTCAGCCTGGGGGCGTCAGAGCCCAGTCAGGAAGGTGTGAATTACGGGTTCATTCATGACCGTCATGAAATGCTGGGGCCGATTTTGGTATCCGCGGATCCGTCCATGCCATTTCCTTTTTTTGGCATGGCTCAGCTCCCCATGTCGATTAACATAACATAACCGGGTTTGTGATTCATGATGGTTTTTTCACACTCAGAGCATATTCCGTTCCCTCTTGAAATTCGGACGCATCAGATGTTTACCGGACTTGGCGCCGGAAATATCGGCGATGAACTCATGATGCTGGGTTTTTTGAAGCTGATCCAACCGCGTGAAGGAAGCGCCATGGAGGTATGGAATGAGAACAGCCCGGCAATACCATGGTTTCCGGAAAAGTATCACTATCCGTCCTGGCTGGATGACAGTAAATGCGAGCAATATGTGTTGTCTTCACGGGCAGTGCTGCTTGTGGGAGGTACGCCTGTTTCGCATTTGGTGGGGTTGGACTGGCCGCTGAGGGCGCTGAAAAAACGCTTGCTGTTTTGCCATGATAACAGAATTCCGGTTCATGCTGTTGGAATCGGGGTGGATCACCTGAACGATACTGATGCCATAAAAATATTTCATGAGGCTTTTTTACAGATAAAATCCTGGAGTGTTCGTTCCGCCAATTGTCGCCATGCCTTGATGGAGTTGGGGATTTCTGAGAACCGAATCGTTATCGCATCGGATCTGGCATGGTTGTATGAACCGGAAAAAGATTGTACGTCATGGGCGATGTCCCAATGGAAACTTCTCGGAGTTGATTTCAACAGACCCCTCATAGGTGTGAATGTTGTAAGTGAAGTATGGGGGAACAACACAGCGTTGTACAAAAATATCGCCCTTGCTCTGGATCGCATCGCCATAAGTCATCATGCTCAGATTGCATTTATCTGTAATGAAGTTCGCGATGGAGAATATTTTGATCATGCGGCGGCCGTGTCAGTGATGGATATGATGGAAGCGCCGACAATTTTTCTACCCAATCGTTATTATCATCCGGATGAAATGATCGGGCTTCTCTCACATGTGGATGTCAGTCTGTCTCAGCGATACCATTTTACCATTCAGAGCGTGATCGCCGGTACGGTTCCCGTCAGTTTTGCCAGGGGGCAGAAACTGGCGGTGTTGATTGAAGAATTGGGAATGAATTCTGTGGGTGACATGGAAAAGGTAAATCCGGATACGATCTGTCGTGAAGTTACAGACGCACTGGAAAGGCGGGATTACTGGCGGAGTCATTTGTTGCAGATGAAAAAGCATCTGAGGTTGAGAGCCATGAACAATGGATGTTTTATAAAACAGCTTTCCGCAGCACCTGTTCAGCCAGGGTATATTTCAGCGACAACAGGCAGTTCCGGTCTTGTTTCTTCAGCAAGGCTGGCTTCCGTGGATGAACTGGAGTCCGTAAGCTTTCAGGCATTTATGGCCATGATCAACGGTCTGGCAGCCCAATGGGGGCTTCGGGTATTTACCGATTGGTCCAAAGTGTGGGAATATCCATGGTTATGGTTCAATGCACTGTTCAGGATCAACTGGCAGGGAAAACATCTGGTGGATTTGGGCAGCGAAATATCCCCAATGCCGTGGTTTATTGCCTTGTTGGGAGCTAAGGTTACCCTGATTGAAACTGACGCCAATTTGATTTCTGTCTGGGAAAAACTGAAAGACAGGCTGCAGGTGGATATTCAATGGCATATTGTCAACGACGAGGTGCTTCCGCTTGCGAATATTTCCGTGGATGTGCTGACCAGCTTTTCCGTCATCGAGCATCAACTGGACAAGATCAGGGTTGTCAATGAAATTGATCGCGTCTTGAAACCGGGAGGCTTACTGGCGATTTCTTATGATATCTGCGAACCCGGCAGTGGGATGTCTTTTCCGGAGTGGAACGGTGCGGCGTTAACGATGCAGGAATTTGAAGCCGCCATCTGGTCGCATCCTGCTTTTGGAAATTGGCGCCGACCCGACTGGAATATTGAAGATATTCCGGCATTTTTGGCCTGGCATCAACAATCAGCTCCCCACCATCGGTATGTTGTTGGCGCTGCGGTGTTGCAAAAACAATCCCTGGAAGCGTGTTGCACGGTTCGGTTTGTATCCGGCTGGTTCGATGAGGAGTCTGACGCTTCCGGTTCCTGGCGATGGAGCGCTAATCGGGGGACAGTTGAACTTCACTGCATAACAGACAATACGAGCCATATTGAATTCGAACTCAGCTCTGTCCCTTCGGATAACAGCGTGCAGATACTATTTGATGGTCGTGAGATAGCCACGGTTGAGGTTGACTGGAGCGGATTTCATAAGCCATCTGCGATTGTTGTTGATATGCAAAAAGGCGCTCACACACTGGTGTTTTGTTCCCATAAGGCGCCTGTCACCTTGCCTTCAGATTCAAGACTGCTGGCATTTTCCATTAAAAATATCACAGTTGATTCCAAATAGGCCGCTAATCATGCCAGAACGATTCCTTTTCATCCGCCCGGATACATACGGGGATATTGTTTTGTTTGAACCGGTGCTACGTCTTTTGCGACGATATAAACCCGATTGCGAAATTTTTATACTGGTCCGCAAAGGATATCTGGATATTGCGCCGATGATATCCCAAGAGATTCAATGGCTGACGGTTGACGCCAATCCGTATAAAATGAGCCCGATCGAATGCTGTGATGAATTGAAACAACTTAAAATCAGTCTGGATGCCATAGAGCCTGGCATTGTGGTGGCGCCGCTCATTAACAAGACTTGGCTGGAGATTGTGGTGGCATCCTGGTATCCAAAAGCCAGAAAAGTCGCACTTGGAGATGTTGTATTGGATGTTTGTACTGTTGATTTGCTCAATAAATACTTACAGATTGACACTAAAACGATATTTACTGAGACAATCAGGATTTCGAAAAATATAACTGAATGGGAAAATAATCTTTTATTGGCATCCGGGTTGTGTAATCAACCCATATCTTCCTGTATTCCTCAATTGAAATTGCCAAATGAAGCGGAAAGACAGGCTGCAGCTATTCTTGGTGAATGGGAGTTATTGAACAAATCCTGGGTGGCATGCTGTCCTGCCGGTGTTTCCAATGTATCCATAAAAAAGTGGCCGGCTGAAAAATATGGTCAGGTGGTTGCCTGGTTAAAAAATAAAAAAAATCTGGATGTATGTCTTTTGGGCCATTCAAATGAACAACATATTCTGGAGGCGGTGCGGGAAGAATCCGGCAGGTATGGCTATCTGCCCATGATATGGTTGGGAAATGATGGGGATATTCCCCTATTTTGCAGTTTGTTGCAAAGATGTGAATTTTATTTTGGAAATGATACGGGCGCTATGCATATGGCAGGTGCTTTAAATCGTTCGGTTGTCGCCATCTTTGGAGGTGGTACCTGGCCGCGTTTCAAGCCTGCATCCGCCATTTCAATCGCAATCGTTCAAAAATTACCTTGTTTTGGCTGTAACTGGATGTGTCATTTTTCATCTGCTCCCTGTATTAGTTCGATTCCGGTGGAGAAGATAACCAATGTCCTTTCAGAATGGATTGATTCCAGTGTAACTCAAGGGCGTAGCGAAATCGATATTCAGGAATTCTCCGATGCTGTTATTGAAATCATTCGGCAGGGTGCTACAAACATTCATGCTGTGCGAATCGAACAATCGGATCTTCGTATCCAGGTCGTTGCATTGACGGAGCGGTTAAATGAATCCGAAGCGGACAGAAGCAACCGGCTTGAAGTGATAAACAGTATTGAGAAAAGACTTGAAGAAGTTGAGCAGGAAAGGCGGAATCAGATAGCCGAGTTGACGGAGCGGTTAAATGAATCCGAAGCGGACAGAAGCAACCGTCTTGAAGTGATAAACAGTATTGAGAAAAGACTTGAAGAAGTTGAGCAGGAAAGGCGGAATCAGATAGCCGAGTTGACGGAGCGGTTAAATGAATCCGAAGCGGACAGAAGCAACCGTCTTGAAGTGATAAACAGTATTGAGAAAAGACTTGAAGAAGTTGAGCAGGAAAGGCGGAATCAGATAGCCGAGTTGACGGAGCGGTTGACGGAAGTGGCGCAGGCATACCATGCCCTGGAAAATTCGTTTATTGTCCGAAAAGCTCGTCAGATGCGGCTGATTGACGTCAGGCGGCTGGATGATACCCAACATGTTGAGATATAACCAATGTCCCTGATTGCTGTTGATTTGACGCCTGTTGTGCCGGGGGGTGATAACGGTGGTGCAAAACCGCTGGCTATGGAATTGCTGAAGGGATTTCAGTCCATGGCCAAAGATCATCGCTTTTTGATTTTAACCGCGTCATGGAATCATGATGAACTGGCGGTTTTGGATTCGCCCGCCATGAAGCGACTGTGTGTAATTCACAGAAAGCGCCAGACTGAAAGCATCGTCAGGAAAGAAGGAATTACAAAAATCCTGATGCGTCACCTGATGCTATTTGCAAAAAGATTTCAGCAGAATTTATTTCAGTCCCGTTCCCTCAGAGATCACGGCGTGGATTTACTCTTTTGCCCGTTTACAGCGCCTGACTTCGCTGAACCAGGGATTCCCGTGGTTTCCGTTATTCACGATTTGCAATATCAGGAGTTTCCGCATTTCTTCACCCCCGATGAATATTTTCACCGCAAATCGTTTATGCAGGATGTGGCGCGCAAAGCGGATGCCGTTATATGTGTTTCCGAATACACAAGACAGGCCGCCGTGCAGTCGCTTTCAATTCCGGTAGAAAGATCTTTTGTTATCCCTAACTGTATTCAGTTTCGATTGAAACGGCTGGACAGTGAAGAAAAAAACGCATTGCTCGAAAGCCTGGGAATCGCAGCGCAGCCTTACCTGTTTTATCCCGCCAATTTCTGGCCCCACAAAAATCACCGAATGCTCTTGACAGCTTATGGCATGTATCTTTCCCGTCACCCTGAGTTGCCGCTTCATTTGGTGTTGACGGGTGCGCTGACAGGTGGGCAGCAAGCGTTGAAGGATTGCGTCGGGCGGATGGGGCTGGCGTCTTATGTACATTTTCCAGGATATTTATCGGAAAATGAGCTTTCCGCAGTATGGGAAGGTTGTTCCTGTTTGGTATTCCCTTCGCTTTTTGAAGGATTCGGCATTCCGGTTCTGGAGGCGATGAATTTCAACAAACCAGTTTTGTGCAGCAATGCTTCCAGTCTGCCAGAAGTCGCCGGAAACGCCGCTTTGTATTTTGACCCGCGAAAGCCCGAAGACATTTTGCGCAGTATGGAAACACTGTTTTCAGATCTACGAATTCGGTCAGATTTAATCGAAAAAGGGCAGGAGAGATTGCAATCTTTCCGCAGCGAAGATATGGTGGCCCAATATCTTGCATCATTTAATTTGACGTTGCAAAAGAAACCTTTGTATAAGAATGAAATCAGCGGCGTTTTTGGCGATTTGTGGACAGGCGGGGAGTTCAGCGTCGCCTTTGAATCCGGCAATGCAGGCCGCTTTATCGAGATGGTCATCGAATTGCCGCCATGGACGCCCCATTCGCAGACCGTGCTTGAGATGAAGCTCGAATCCACGACGCATCAAAAGTGGAAAATCATCCGTGGCGAGGAAATCGTTTTCAATATTCCATTATCGGAGCAAGGCGGTTTTTTGTCTTTTGGGGTAGGGCAGACGTTCAGTCCGGCAAAAGCCAACATGGGGGATGATCATCGTCATCTTGGGGTGCGGTGCAAGCGGTGTATCCTGTCAGACCAAGATCAACATCAAATTGTGATATGGCCTCCTGATGCGCCTATAACCTGATTGAAATCTGCGGCAAGTGGTTGGCATGACAGCACCCTCCCAACCTCCCCCCGCTGGGGGGAGGGGTCTGAACGATTACGTTGTAACGACCTGGAATCTGGAAAAGGATATCATATATGGGCTTATCTGTTTCGGTGATTACGCCTTCTTTCAATCAGGGCTCTTATATCGAAAGAACGATTCAAAGTGTATTGAATCAAAACATTTCGGATCTGGAATATGTTATTATGGATGGAGGAAGCACAGATGCTACTGCTGATGTCGCAAGCCGGTATGTTAACCGGTTGAGCTTTGTTTCTGAAAAAGACAATGGCCAGGCGGATGCTGTAAACAAAGGAATCAGCTCCACAACCGGAGATATTATAGGCTGGCTGAATTCCGATGATGTGTATTACCCTGGTGCGCTTGAAGCTGTTGTCAATTATTTTGAAACACATAAGAACGCCGATGTGGTATATGGTGATGCTGTCCATATCGACGAACTGGATGCTGTGCAGGAATCATATTATACCGAAGATTGGGACTATGAAAGGCTGAAGGATGTTTGTTTTTTGTGTCAGCCGGCTGTATTTTTCCGCAGGCGTCTGTTGGCGCGGGCCGGTATGCTCAATGCAAGTTTAACATATTGCATGGATTATGAGTATTGGCTTCGGCTGGGAAAGTTCTGCGATTTTTACCGGATATCCCGCTGTCTGGCCGGATCCAGAATGTATAAAGAGAACAAGACGTTGGGGGCGCGCCGGGCGGTTCATCGTGAAATCAACGATATGCTTCAAAAAACGATAAGAGCAGTTCCTGATCGCTGGATTATCAATTACGCCCATGTGATTGTGGAAGAAAAAGGCTGCACACGGGAAACTCCGGAGAAAAATATGCATTTCGTTCATTGCTTGATTTTGGTTTCCCTGATGGCGTTTCTTCGCTGGCGCTATCGGATTCCGGTAACCGCTTTGAAAACAATGGTCGGCTGGGAAGTCGCCGCCCTAAAACAATATGCCACTGCGGTCAAATAATGAAAATTGGATTTGATATCAGCCAGACCGGTCAAGCGAAAGCAGGGTGCGGATATTTTGCGGACAGCCTGATCCAGGCGCTTTCAAGGATTGATGAGCAGAACGATTATATCCTGTTCCCAAATTTTGGCACAAGTTATTGGGATCCCGACGGAAAAAGATCAACGCGAACGATTCATAGTCCACGATTCACCAGAAAGGTGATTGCTTCCTGCGCCGCCGAATCCAGGCAGTTCTGGGAAGAAATGACCCCGGATAAAGAAAATGTGCTTGGAAGCCCTGATATTGTGCATTCCAATAATTTTTCATGTCCCAAAAGATTTAAAAACGCGAAACTGATATTTACGCTTCATGATCTTAACTTTCTGGAATATCCAGAATTTACGACGGAAGAAAACCGATGGATTTGTTTTAACGGGGTCTTCGATGCTTCCTGTTATGCGGATTATATCGCTGCGGTGTCCGACTATTCCCGAAAAACTTTTTTGAATGTATTTCCACACTACCCTGAAGATCGCATTGCAGTTGTGTACGAAGGCAGTCGCTTTAAGGATGTATCTCCCGTGGATGCATCTCTTCAAATCAAGCTAAGGCTTACTTCAAATCGGTTCTGGCTTGGAGTCGGGACGCTGGAGCCGCGTAAAAATATTCGGAGGCTTCTCAGGGCTTATGCTGGATTTCAAAAAGAATCCGCTGAGCGCTATCCACTGATTCTGGCCGGCGGAAAGGGCTGGATGGAGGATGATCTTGAAGACTACATCAGCAAAATTGGCCTGAGTGATCATGTGAAATTGGCGGGATATGTATCCGATGCTCAGCTTGCCTGGCTGTACCGCAATTGTTTTGCCTTTATTTATCCATCGCTGTATGAAGGATTTGGTCTCCCGGTTTTGGAGGCCATGAGCTTGGGTGCACCGGTGATTGCATCAAACAATACGTCTATCCCGGAGGTTGTTGGGGATGCCGGGATACTGATAGATCCTCTAAAAGAGGAAGATATATGTCTTGCGATGTTGCAATTGACTGAAAACCCCCTTGTTAGAGAGCAGCTAAAAAAGAAAGCCTTGATTCAGGCAGCACTGTTTTCCTGGGAAAGTACGGCAAAACGGGTTCTGGATATTTATCGGCATATAATGGGCTTTGCACTGCAACCGCTATCACAACACAGCTCTGGTTTGTGAAAAGGAAAAAAATGAAAATGCCGGTTATAAAAAACTGCTACAACGATAAGAAATTCATTCATTCCATATTTGATGCAATATGCGCTGCACCCTATGAAAATCAGGAGATCAATTCAACCAATTCTGTTGGAATGATCTGTATAGGGAGAAGTTATATAGCTGCATCCTTGGCGGCCTTAACACTGATCGTGTTGATTCTCGCCATTTACCCTTTGACAGGCACAACATTTGTTACAAATGATGATATGAACGTAGCCCTTCTATGTGGAAAATGGTCATCCGTTCAAGCAGCAGCACTTGCGATGGCGAAAGGGCAAGGGAGAATCGGTTTTCTTATTTGGTGCCCGATAAGCTGTATCCCTTACCTTTTTGATAATATTATTTATTTCAAAACTGTTCAATTTGGGGCGATCCTGGTTAGTGTGTTGACTGTAGGGTGGTTACTCAAAACGGTTACTGACAAGGCAATAGTTGGGTACATTTTCTTTCTCTTTTTCATCTCTCTTTGGCAAAATACCTGGAGCCATAATCTGCTCTCAGCCTACCCCTTTTTATTTTCAATTCAAGTTGCCGCGATGGCGGCATCATGCCTTTTATTCTACAAGTTTGTAAACAAAGGGAAAAAGTGGCTTGCTCCTGTTTCAGCGATATTATTTTTGTTTGTAATGTCCGGTAGCGAATTATGGGTTCTGTATTTTGCAATTATGGTTGTTATAGCTGCCCGAAAATGTTTTGAATTTACAAGACCAATTTTGAAAGCATTGATTTTGTTACAGTGGCATATTGCCGCAATATCGTTTTTTTTATCCGGTTATTTTGTATATAGAGCATTACATCCTTCGAGCTATAATGGCAATGTCCTTGATTTGTACTCCGTTGGCGCATTTTTTAAAACCCTTCTTGTATACTCGTTTGGGTTATTTCCTGGAGTCCAATTTTTTATAAGTCATCAGTCTCTTTCGTGGGATGTGTTAGCTATAGTCAAAGCCGTTAGTATTCTGATTCTATTTTTTATTGTACGCAGAAGTCTTGCCGGCGTAAAAATTTCGTTCATGGGCATAGGTTATACATTAGCCGCCTCAATCTTTTTGATTTTTGCTCCTAATGTTTTATTGGCTTTAACACTTAAATATCAGCAATGGGTCGCCTCGGGTAATACAAACTACGTTTATTCACATTTTTCATACTTTGGCATAATACTTTCTTTTGTACTGGCGATTGTTTGTAGTGCAAAGAAGGCATTTTTCTATTACGCGATTGTGATGGCAGTTGTCCTGATGTCATATCTTTCTGATATAAATAACAGGGATATTGGGCAGGATCAGAATTATTCAAAAATTAAATGGGTTTTGTTTGACAATTTTCTTGCATCCGACGAATTTAAGAATCTTCCGGAAAACTCCCGGATCTTAGCCCCATCATTGTGGAATGCGCGCGGTATAGCAGGAATCCATAACTCGTATTGGTCTGAATATGCGTTAAAGAAAACAGCCAAAAATGTTATAGTGGAAAGAGAAGGCGAGGATGCGATTCTTGAACTTCAGTACACCGATGCAAATTTTGCTGATTTTCAATATTTGACAATAAAAAAAAGCAACGATTTGATAGCATTATATGTGTGGGGTAACCAGTGTAAAAATTGGCCATGCTATTTGTTGGCCCAATCATCCGACCTTCAACATGTTAATTTTTTGGAGCCAGGGACAGCAGTATCCCTTGACGGAATAATCAGATTTCCCATCAAGAATACTATCATGGATCACGGCATACAAAAAAATAGTTTTATTGATGCGCCCATACAACTTCAGGGCGGAATAGTGCTATTGCCTCTTTCACCTCCCGTTTTTGAAGATTCGATAAGTGTTGATTTTTTAGATGGATTCTATGAAACTGAGCGCGACAAGAACGGAATTTGGCGTTGGTGTTCCGGAGTTGGAACCATAAACGTGAAGAGCTCCAGTGCACAAACAATCTTTTTACATATAGAGGCATTGCCTGCATCCACTGGACAAGGCTGGCTAATTTTGCCGGACGGGGAAAAAATAAATCTGTTTGGAAGAGAGCAAGGTGTTTGCAGCACCTTGGCATCTCTAAAAAAAGGTGATAACAAGCTGTCCATAGTTGTTGACTACTTACCAGTGCGTTTAAACCCTAAAGACACCCGAAGCTTTTCATTTATGTTGCGGCGGCTGTCCATTAGCAAAAAAATATGATTACCCTCACTGTTCCAGGAGATGTGTCCATATTGTTTGGAATATCTAATTTCGTAATGGCGATTCTGGCAAAGTCTTTAACTACAGGAGAAAGTTTTCCCCTGAAATAAGGAAGATTTATGAAAGCAGTCATACTTGCCGGTGGTTTAGGCACTCGTATCAGTGAAGAATCTCATCTCAGGCCAAAACCCATGGTTGAGATCGGTGGAAAGCCCATTTTGTGGCATGTCCTGAAAATTTATTCGGCACACGGTATCAACGATTTCATCATTTGCCTGGGATATAAGGGATATATCATCAAGGAATATTTCGCCAATTACTTTCTGCACATGTCGGATGTCACCTTTGACATGCGGACCAATCAGATGAAGGTTCATAACAATCAGTGCGAGCCCTGGAAGGTGACGCTGGTGGATACAGGCGAAAACGTCATGACCGGTGGTCGTCTCAAGCATGTGAAACCCTATCTGGACGATGCACCTTTTTGCTTTACCTATGGTGATGGGGTGGGTGACATCAATATCCCGGACCTCATTGCATTTCATCACAAGCAGGGCTGTCTGGCCACCATGACTGCTGTACAACCGCCCGGCAGGTACGGCGCACTTGACATGGATGGTAACCTCATAAGGTGTTTTGAGGAAAAGCCAAAAGGTGATGGAGGCTGGATCAACGGAGGTTTTTTTGTACTTTCACCTAAGGTACTGGATTACATTGAGGACGACACTACTATCTGGGAGCGTGCTCCGCTGGAGCGGCTGGCGCGTGAAGGTCAGCTTTGCGCCTACAAACACAGTGGCTTCTGGCATGCCATGGATACACTCCGGGATAAGATGAAATTGGAAGAACTCTGGCAGAGCGGCCATGCGCCATGGAATATCTGGAATGGAATGTGCGACAATGATTGATACTGTGATAGATACTGACTTCTGGAAAGGTCGTAGTGTTTTTCTTACCGGCCATACAGGATTCAAAGGCGCCTGGCTGAGTCTGTGGCTCAACAAAATGGGGGCGTCGGTTACGGGATACGCACTTTCACCTCCCACAGTACCGAGCCTGTATGAACTTTGCCGGGTGGATGAACTTACCACATCCATTATCGCTGATGTACGCGATCTCTCCAGTCTCAAGGCAGCCATGATTCAAGCGCAACCCGAGGTGGTGATTCATATGGCGGCTCAGGCTCTGGTGCGGGACTCCTACCAGATGCCGGTTGAAACATACGCCACCAATGTGATGGGGACCGTGCATTTGCTTGAAGCAGTGAGGCATTGCGGCTGCGTCAGGGCTGTTGTGAATGTCACCACGGACAAGTGTTATGAAAACCGGGAGTGGGCTTGGGGCTACCGGGAAAATGAAGCGATGGGGGGATATGACCCATACTCCAGCAGCAAAGCATGTTCGGAAATGATCACTGCCGCCTATCGCCGTTCCTTCTTTACGCCCTCACGATCTCACACTACCACGTCCCTACCTGCAGTTGCAACCGCCAGGGCCGGGAATGTCATCGGCGGGGGGGACTGGGGCAAGGACCGACTTGTCCCTGATTGCATCCGTGCGTTTTTAAAGGGTGAGCCGGTGCATCTTAGAAACCCGAATGCCATTCGCCCTTGGCAGCATGTACTGGAGCCACTTTTCGGCTATATGCTCCTTGCACAGCGGCTTGTTCAGGAAGGCGCAAAATTTGCGGACGCCTGGAATTTTGGGCCTGAGGATCAGGATGCCCGGGATGTGGGGTGGGTAGTGGCCAGGTTGTGCAAGAAATGGGGAAGTGGCGCCGAATATACCGTTGATAACGGGATTCATCCTCATGAGGCGACTTACCTGAAGCTTGATTGCAGCAAGGCCAGGGCGTATCTGAACTGGCGCTCCAGATGGAATCTCGATACTGCCATTGATGCCATTGTAAGGTGGACAAAGGCCTACCAGGATGGTATGGATTTAAGACAACTCTGCATGAAACAGATGGATGCGTATGAGGCATCCCGGTTTCATTGATTTACCCGGAAGATGAGGAAAAACAGCTATGATCGCCGTAAAAGCACAGTACAATCAAGGCCGTATTGAATTCCTTGATCCAATACCAGCGGATATTGTCACAGCAGAACTCAATATTATTGTCATACCGTCAGAAAAAAAACCTGCAACGGTAATCCCTGCCGATGTGTATCATGCCCGCAGAAGATCAAGCGAGGAAGAGTTCATGCAAATCGGCCTTGCGGCTTTTTTTGATACGGATAATGATGCCAATGTTGACTGGGAGGACTATTTTGGACTCAAATAGAAATGCGCGCGTTGGTGAAATTGTTCTGCTGGACTATCCCTATACCAATCAAGCCGGTTCAAAAGTACGCCCTGCTGTAATCATCTCTCAATCCTCCACCGAAAAAGGTGATATTACGGTGGCCTACATGACCAGTGAGGTTGACAATTATGTCTTCGACTCCTATGCTGTAGTCGTTGAACCGGGCGATGTTGAGTGCGGTACTATTCGCAAGCAGAGTGTCATAAGGGTCGACAAGGTGCTGGTGATACAGGAAAAAAGCATCAAACGCGCCGGTATATGCCGCCTTTCCCGCACAAAAACCGATGAGTTGCTTCGAGCATGGGCGCGTATTGTGGTCACTTCTCATTTTGATTCTGTTCATACCGCTGCGGTTAATAAGCCATTCGCTCCAGGTGACCGTGTTCCATATTCGGGCAGGGTGTATGACGAAAAGGAAATGATCCACCTTGTCGATGCATCCATGGACTTCTGGCTCACTACGGGAAGATATGCGGAACGGTTCGAGAAAGAATTCGCAGCATTTCTTGGCGTTAAACACTGTTCTCTCACCAACTCGGGATCTTCTGCCAATCTTCTGGCTTTTATGGCTCTCACTTCTCCCAAATTGGGGGAGCGCAGGATCAAACGGGGTGATGAAGTCATCACCGTGGCGGCAGGCTTTCCCACGACAGTGGCCCCGATCATCCAGTATGGAGCGGTCCCTGTCTTTGTGGATGTTACGCTGCCCACCTACAATATCGACTGTTCTCAACTGGAAGCCGCGCTTTCGGAAAAAACCCGGGCCGTGCTGCTGGCCCACCCCCTAGGCA
>Ga0194038_1000505_pt1 | contig 17119 bp, 20 predicted proteins | sample JunL226m_MetaG_FD_148630 | JGI IMG/M metagenome (GOLD analysis project Ga0194038, IMG submission 148630) | Anoxic zone freshwater microbial communities from boreal shield lake in IISD Experimental Lakes Area, Ontario, Canada - Jun2016-L227-6m | ecosystem: Environmental > Aquatic > Freshwater >... | reverse complement strand
GGTTTACAGTAAAGAATTATGAAACTTAGCGATACACCACGTGCAGATGTTGAAATCCTTATTAATGCTCCGGTAGAAAAAGTTTGGCCTCTAATTTCCGACCCAGATCTCCCAGCAAAATTTTCTGAAGAGTTTCAAGGTGCAGTGTGGCTTGACGGCGCCACGCCAAGTCTCGGTGCAAAATTTAAAGGCACTAACAAAATGGGTGAGAGTGTGTGGGACACGACGTCAACCATCACAGATTTCTTAGTCAATGAAGTTTTTGAGTGGACTGTGGAAGACCTAGAAAACCCAGTATCGATTTGGTCATTTCGATTGTCTCCTAGTGATGGCTCGACTCTCTTGAAGATGTCTGGAGTACTTGGGACCTATACCAAAACGGGTCTTCATGCAGCTATTGCCAAAGATCCAGAAAACGAAGAGAAAATCGTCGGATGGCGCATGAGTAACTGGCGCGAAAACATGATGAAAACCGTTGAAGGTATTAAGCAACTCAGCGAAAAGTAATTACTTAGTCGCAAGTGGCAAATCAAAAATAATTGCCAGACCACCGAGACTGCTTTGCTCGGTTTTCATTGAGCCCCCTACAGCTCTTGCAACATCAGCCATGATGCTCATGCCTAGACCCGAGCCTCCACTTTCTCGTGATCTGGAATCATCACCTCGAGCGAATCGCTGCGGTGAAAGTCCGTACCCTGAAGAAAGTCCTGGACCCCCGTCTTCAATTTTCAGATGGATGTGTGTTGTATCGCTAGTTAATGTGACATTCACCGGAGCTCCACTAGGTGTGTAGCGCTGAATGTTTGTAAAGGCATTAGTAACCATTCGATGGAAGAAATTTTCAGTCCCTATTACGTACACCCCATTTTCAATTCTTGAAGTGACCTGGCGTTCAGGGTTGTCGGATTTGAAGTCAAAAACAGCAGAAGTCGTGAATGTACTCAAGTCCATTAGGGCCCCTTGTACAAATGGTGTTTCGTTAATTTCTGCAAGAAACAGGAGGTCGCCAATTAGTGCATCCATGCGGTCCACTTCACGTTCAACACGGTCGGCTGCCCGTTGTTTTTGATCATCAGAGATGCTGACGTTTTGCAACATCTCGCTGTAACCCTTGATTACGGTGAGGGGAGTTCGCAGCTCATGAGAAGCGTCACCAATGAAACGCTGCATCGCAAGGTTGCTTGATTTTTCAATTTCGATAGTTTTCTTAAGATTTTCAACCATTACACCGAGAGATGATTGCAGGCTGCTTAATTCAGGAGTTGTGCTGGCCTTTGGAAGCTCGGCAAGATAGTTATTCTTTGAAATTGCTTCAGCGTATTCAATCAATTGATTGATGGTTCTGAAACTTGAACGCATTAAGCGGCGAGTGACGAGGGTTATGAAGATAGCAATTAGTAATCCTGCGAGAAATACTTGTCGTTCTAAGCGGTGATTGGCATTTTGCACCGAGAGAGTTGAGGCCGCGACCAGCAAGAAATCGCCACCACCAATTGGCATCGATCTAATTCTGAAACCAGTGATGCCGCTCACCTCGACTATTGAGTGAAGCGTGGATTTTGCGATTTCTATCGTTGGAGTTCTTGTCAGAGGGTTTGCTCCGGTCCTTATTGGCGTTGCCTCATTTGATGGGCTAATAACTACAAGAGTTACGTCGTAATTATTTTCCTGGACTGTATTTAGAGCATTGTCGAGTGCGGTAATTTCGTTGCCCAAACCACTATTGATGACTGCCGTGATTGGTGCATCTATTGCTGCGATTTCTGATCGTGAACTTATTGAAATTGCGAGCCAGCCAATCGAAAACGCAACTAGTGCAGTTGTAACGACAAGCAGGACAGTAATTCGAGTTGATAGTCGCACTTTACGTCTGTGGCTCCATTAATTTAAAGCCAACACCACGAACTGTCGTGATGGGATTAAAGCCATCGCGATGAATCTTTTTGCGCAAGTAAGAAACGTAGGTGTCAAGCACTGAGGTTTCAGAGTCAAAATCAATTCCCCAAACTTGACTCAACAACTGCTCACGAGTGAAAAGTTTATTTTTCTTGGACAGCAAAACCTCAAGTAGATGAAATTCTGTTGCTGAAAGTTCAATGAATTCATCCTGGTAATGAACCTCGTGTGTGCCAGCGTCAAGTGTGAGTTGTCCACAATGAAGTTTCTCGGATGTACGTATTGTTGGCTCTGATCTACGAAGAATGGCTGCAACTCGAAGGAGTATTTCTTCCAAGCTGAAAGGTTTGCGTACATAATCATCTGCACCAATTCTGAGACCCTTCGCAACATCCGTGGGAGCGTCTCTTGCAGACAACAACAAAACTGGAATTTCGTTCTGATCTTTTCGCAATGTTTCGAGAAATGTGAATCCATCCATGTTTGGCATGTTGATGTCCACAATGCAGAGATCAACTTTGATGGTCTTCAAAATTCGAAGAGCTTGGTCGCCATCAGAAGCAACTTCAGCGCTGTAGCCTGCAATTCGAAGCGAGTCACCTAATAAGTCGCGAACACCTGGCTCATCATCAACTACCAAGATTGTTGTCACATAGATGAGCGTACCCCTAATAGTTGTAAGGGAAAAAGGCTTTATTCTGAAATGGCTCAGTTCTAAGGTGAGATTTTGTCTACTCACAGGAACTTCACAAACTCGCCCCTTAGTATTGGAATAGCGAAGGAGTCCACATGAAAAATTTTCTACTTAGAGGCGCCACTGTTTTAGCGTTGGCGACATCTCTCGCTACAGCAACTGCTACTGCTGCAAGCGCAGACACCGGAAGCGGTAGTTCTACAAGTGCAGTTTCAACCTTTCACGCAGCACAGGCGACTATCAAGAAAGCCTTCACTTCTTCAGTCGCTTCTGCAAAAGCTGCACTTCAGTCAGCGTTAACAAGCGCTACAACGACTGCGCAACGTCAAGCCGCACATGCTGCATTCAAGGCAGCAGTACAGGCAGCAGAAGCCGCTCGCAACACTGCAGTTGCAGCACTTGGAACTCCACCAACAAAAGCAGCACCCGGAAGTTCGAAGCCTTCACTTAAGGCTCAGAATGGTGCGATTGACACAACATTCCGTGGCGCTGTCGCCTCAGCAAAGTCCGTTCTCGAGGCTTCGCTCTCGACAGCAACCTCATCAGCTCAACGAATCGCTGCGCGACAGGCATTTCAAGCTGCAGTTGCAAGTGCGGTGAGTGTGCGTCAGTCTGCACTCGCAGCCCTTAGGACACCACCAGTTAAATAATTTTTACCTGTAGTAGGGCCCCCTATTGCTCACTTCGAGCGGTAGGGGGCTTTCTCCCTTCTTGGATGAATTCCAATAGAGTCAATACAGATGAATAAAGGAAATGCATGACAACCGTTCTCTGTGGTGTCCACCAAGCTCTTGACATACTTGCTTCTGACTTTCCAGAAGTAGAAGTAATTGATCTCACAACAAACAATGACCCGCTACCCAAGGGTGCAATTCTTTTTGCTGGATACGGTGAAGAGACTATGAAGGCCGCCGACACTGCTGAAGTTTCGTGGATTCAGCTTCCTCACACGGGGATTGACACAGTAAACCCATCACTACTCAACGCACCAGTCGTTACGTGCGCCAAGGGAGCTGAATCAGTTCCAATTGCGGAGTACGTTCTCGCCTCAATGCTGGCGTTCGGCAGAACGTTTCCTGAGGCGTGGTTAAAAGAAGCACCAGAGCACTGGTTCTTCCAGAAGACTCAGTGCTTGATGGGGCAGCGCGTTGGGCTCGTTGGTTTTGGTGGCATTGGCCAGCGTGTTGCAACACTCGCCAAGGCGTTCGACATGGACGTTGTTGCTGTTCGCCGCACAACTACGCCGAGTGAAATTCCAGGAGTTTCAATTGCGACGTCGCTCGAAGAGATTCTTCCAACACTTGACCACTTAGTTCTTTGTGCACCAAGCACTACTCAAACTAAGCATCTAATGAACGAGAAAATGTTCTCACTCGTAAAGCCAGGACTCCATCTTGTGAACATTGCTCGTGGAGCACTCATTGATGAAGAAGCACTTCGTGTAGCACTTGACGATGGGCGTGTGGCTCGTGCTTCTCTTGACGTCTTTGACCCAGAACCGCTTCCAGCGGGGCACTGGCTCTACTCGCACGAAAAGGCATTTGTTACCCCACACTCTTCTTGGACGGGTCGGCCATTCCTTTCTGGTGCAACGCAAGTATTTTGCGAGAACCTCCGCCGGCACTTGGATGGTCTGCCGCTTGAGGGGATCATTGACGTGGAGCTTGGCTACTAGAGGGTTTTTGAAGGAAATGGCTCCGTATTTAGACCAGATGTAGAGTGGGTCTAGAGCGCAATCAAAGGGGAACCATGACTGATATTGCTGAGAAGTTCACACCACAACAGAGCGAGTTGAAGTTCAATCTTCCTCCAACATTTGACTCAATTGAGGCTGAAAGACAGCACCGCAAAGAGAAGCTCGCTGGAGCTCTTCGAATTTTTGGAAAGCTCGGATTTTCTGAAGGTGTTGCTGGGCACATCACCGCACGTGACCCAGAACTCCTTGATCATTTCTGGGTTAACCCCTTCGGAATGAATTTCCGTCACGTTCGTGTATCAGATCTCATCTTGGTAAACCACAGTGGAGAAGTTGTCCATGGTGACAAGCCAGTGAACCGAGCAGCTTTTGTAATTCACGCTGCCGTTCACGCAGCTCGGCCTGACGTTGTTGCCGCTGCGCACTCTCACTCGGTCTACGGAAAAGCATTCTCATCACTTGGACGCACACTCGACCCACTTACACAAGATGCATGCGTGTTCTTTGAAGACCATGTACTCGTTACAGAAGGTGGCGGGCGAATTGTTCTCGACGAAGAGAGCGGTCGCGTTCTTGCTGACGGACTTGGAAATTGCAAGGCTGCAATTCACCAGAACCACGGACTCTTTACAGTGGGCCAAACAGTTGATGAAGCAGCCTGGTGGTTCATCACTATGGAGCGAACATGCCAAGCGCAGCTATTGGCCGAAGCAGCTGGTAAGCCAATTCATATCTCTGACGAGAATGCTCGCTACACCTTGGAGCAAACTGGTCATCCACTTGCTGGATGGTTCTCATTCCAGCCACTCTGGGATGACATTGTAAAAACTGATCCAGAGTTATTTGACTAATTCGTCGCGTTAATCGCATTGTCCTCGAGACTACGATTAGTCGTAGAAAACTAATGGGGAATATGTTCAAAAAACGAAGTGGTGAAAGTGAGCGTCAGCGCTTTCCACAGCCATTAATTAAGAGCCGAATCGCTTCTGGCCGTGGCGCCATGGAGCAACCTAACGTCACATCTGACGAAGCACCACTCACTCCGAAGTTCTGGATTGCACTGTGTCTGACAGGTGTTGCAACAGGACTCTTCGGTATTGCGCTGATGTGGGTACTAAAGCAATTCGAGCACCTGGCGTTTAACTACAACTCTGGAAGCTATAGCGATGCAGTGAGCGCGACATCTGGCGTGCACAGAGTTGTTGTCCTCCTAGCCTCTGGCTTAATTGGAGCAATAGGCTGGTTCCTTATTCGGAGGTATTTGAAGAATGAGAAATCAGAAATCGATGAAGCAATTTGGACTGGCGACGGAGAACTTTCTCTTCGACGTAGTTTTCTTACCTCATTTCTTTCAGAAATAGTCATTGGACTAGGTGCAAGCATAGGCCGTGAAGCAGCGCCAAAACTTATGGGTGGGGTTTCAGGAAGTGTTTTGTCACACTGGTTTGATCTGACTTCTACACAGAAGCGACTACTTGTTGCATGTGGAGGAGGAGCTGGGTTAGCTGCGGTGTACAACGTGCCACTTGGTGGTGCGATATTTACTGCAGAAGTGCTCATTGGCAGCTTCACGCTTCCAACAGTTTTGCCTGCACTGGCATGTTCACTCATTGCGACATGGACTGGATGGCTGTATCTCTCTTCTGGTCCAACGTATGGTGACATTCCTAATTTCAAATTCAGTTCTTCGCTCATGGTCTGGTCACTTTTCGCGGGATTAATAATTGGTGTTGTAGCTGTCCTCTTTATTCGTTTGATTGGATTCATGGCGCATAAGCGTGCAAAAGGTAATTCAATTTTTTGGAAGATGCCTCTCGTGTTTGGCGTTGTTGGGATCATTGGTGTCAAGTACCCACAGTTGTTTGGTAATGGTAAAGACATGGCGCATGATGCGTTCTTGGGCTTAGGTAGTGCTGGACTATTGCTCCTCTTATTTGCCCTTAAACCGCTACTGACATCTCTAACTTTGGGCAGTGGTGCCGCGGGTGGTTTGTTCACACCATTCTTGAGCACGGGAGCCGTCTTGGGGGCGTTTCTTGGCATTATCTGGACCCATTTCTACCCTGGCACGCCAATCGGAGCATTCGCCCTTATTGGCGCTGCAGCAATGCTGGCGTCTTCGATGCAGGCCCCTTTAGCAAGTTTGGTAATTGTTTTTGAACTTACCCAATCTGGATTTCATTTAGCGCTACCAATGATTTTGGCAACGACAATTGCAACGACCCTTGTGCGCCAAGTTGACGGCTACTCAATTTATTCTGCACGACTTCCGCGCAAAGGAGAATAACTACATGTACATTCCACCAAAGTTCAGTGTTGAACAAGAAGCTGCGTGGGACATTGTCAAAGATGCTGGTGCTGGGCTACTCGTAGTTAGTGGACCTGAAGGCATGGAAAGTGTTTTTGTTCCTGTCGTTGTTAGTGCAGACCGAACAAAACTGACTTCTCACGTTGCTAAGGCGAATAAGTGGTGGAGAGCGCTGAACAACGGTGACGAAGTACTTGCTGTTTTCTTGGCTGCGTCTACGTACGTGTCGCCGAGCAATTATCCAAGTCGATTTGAAAAGCATGAAGTAGTGCCTACGTGGAACTTTGTTATGGCAGAAGTTCGTGGCACGGTAACAGTTCATCCAGACGCTGAGTGGCTGAAGAAACAGACAACTTCAGTCACTGAAGAATTCGAAAAACAACGCAACCCACAGTGGCTAATTTCTGAAATGCCAAGTGATTATTACGACCAACAACTAAAAGCGATTGTGGGCCTTGAAATATTGGTTACTGATATTCAAGGGAAAGCAAAACTTTCTCAGAATCGTCCAGAAATCGATCACAACAGTGTTCGTGACAATTTTGCCCAGGGAACACTTCGCGAGCAAAATGTCGCAAACCGAATGAATCTTGACAACTAGTACCGAGTTCTCTATTCGTCGCAGTAATGAGAATGACCACATTGTTCTGCGTAACATTCGTCTTGAGGCGTTGAAAGATTCTCCAGATGCGTATGGTTCAACATATAAAGAGTCTGAGCTCTGGACACCTGCGCGTTGGAAAGAAATGGCGTCAGGTAATTGCTACCTCGGAGAAATTGATGGTGAGCTAGTTGGCCTGGCTACGGGTGGCTTAAATACACAGTTTCCAAACACGTTCTGGCTATTTGGAATGTTTGTAAGCCCAAGAGCGCGGGGTACCGGCGTCGCTACTGATCTCGTCAATGCTGTTGAAAAATGGGCTAAAGACCAGGGTGGAGCTGAGCTCTATCTACACGTGACTGAATCAATGCAGCGTGCTCGTTCTTTTTACACCAAAATTGGTTTTTCACTTAATGGCGGTTCTGTGACAATGGATAGAGATACTTCAATAAAGCTTGTGACAATGGTGAAGAAACTTGACTAATACATTTGAAGTTCGACGGGTTGAGCCTGAAGTTCTTTATGATCTTCGCCGCCGAGTTCTGCGCGCAGACAACCCTGATGTTTCTGTGGCGTATGCCCGCGATATTGAAGAAACATCAATTCACTACGCAGGACTACTTGGTGAGCGAGTTGTAGTTAGCGCATCGCTTTATCCATCTGAGTCGCCTATAAATCCAGAACTAAAGACATATCAGCTTCGCTATGTTGCAACTGATTTTGATGTACAGGGTAAAGGTCTTGGGGGAATTGTGCTCGATGTTGCAGAAGACGAGCTCAGGTCTCTGGGGGTCGAGCAAGTTTGGGCTAATGGTCGAGATACGGCACTCGACTTCTACCGAGCGCATGACTGGCAGTTGATTGCAGGGTCGGAGCACTTAAGTCCCGAAACAAAACTCCCGCATACCATTATCTATAAATTGTTATTAAGTTACTAAGGTGCGCAAACTTCTAACGATTGTAATTCTTGTACTTTTTGTTGCTGCCGGCGTTCGACTTTGGCCAACGATTGCGTCAAAGCTAAAACACACATCGGAAACAACTACAAGCGTTGTGTACCAAAGTGCTCCGTTGACTGGGCTTCCTGACATCTCAGGCGATGCAGCCATGCGCCCCGCGCTCACCATCAAGATAGAGAACACACCTGATGCAATGCCTCAGTGGGGGATTACCAAAGCTGACGATGTCTATGAAGAAATTGTCAACGGCGGAATAACTCGACTCGCCGCTGTATTTAATTCGTCTGCTCCAGCACAGATTGGGCCAGTCCGTTCAGTTCGTCCAACCGACACTCAGATTGTTTACCCACTAGGTGGAATTTTTGCGTTTTCCGGCGGTGCTCAGTACGCACTTAACAGCATTCAAACAGCTCCGGTGAAATTAATAAATGAATCAAATGCCGGCACTGCAATGTTCCGCGATACTAAGCGTCAAGCGCCACACAACCTTTACGCCGTTGGAGAGTCACTGTTCGCCGTTGGTGGTACGCCTACGCCACCTAAACCATTATTTACGTATCGCCCAGCTGGTAAAAAAGTATCTGGCACGAGGGTTACCTCGTTCATAGTTGGCTTTCCAAGTAATTTTTCTGTGACCTGGGACTGGAATTCATCGACAAAATCATGGGATAGATCCATATTCGGAAATGCAGACATTACAGGAACCGGTGAACGCGAGTCACCAAAGAATGTGATTGTTATGTTTGTCAACTACGTAAATGGCATCGGCACAATGAGCTCGTACGCAGACTTACAAGGATCTGGAACAGCGCAAATTTTTACAGCCGGTAAAGAAATGCAAGCGACATGGTCACGAGGGCCATCAATGTCAGATCCGGTCATCTATAAAACATTGGCTGGCAAGGTTGTTGCGTTGACTCCGGGACAGACGTGGGTGGAACTAATCAATACTGGTGCCAAAGTAACCGTTACGCCGTAACAACCTTTTCAAGTATTTCCAAGGTCTTCTCCATCCCTCGAAGATCTGCTGTGTCCCAGCCAATCAGAGGAATGAAAAATCCCCACGGCTTAGTGAAGTCAAATGACTCGGTGACCTTTGTTCCGCCCGGCACTTCTTCTAAGTCGTAGCGCCAAATGAATTGTGAGAAGTGATGCCATGCAATAGCCTTATTTTCTTCAAATGTTGATACAACGTTTGAAGTTGCGTACTTTGCCTTGCGGTTCATCTGCATCTTGAACTTTGCACCGAGGAATAAACGATCTGGTCCCTTTAGAACTGAGACAACTGATCCCAACCCATCAAGTTTTGAGTGCTGACGAGGATCGGCGAGTAGATCAAAAATCTTTGATGCTGGGGCAGCAATGACCCTGGATGTGGAAATGATGTTTTTCTTTGACATACCTATATCGTAGGGCAACAGCGAAATTGTTGACTCAAATTAGGTATGTTTAGATACAGGCATACGTCACTAAGGGAGCACCATGCGCATAGGAAACCTTTACGGACCAGATGCAACATTTCTGGGCATCCCTGCTGCTGACCCCGACGTCGCATCTGAATGGGATAGCTCTAAAGCAGCCATTATTGGTGCCCCTTTTGATGGTGGGACTTCTCACCGTTCAGGGGCCCGCTTCGGTCCACAGGCAATTCGCATTACTGACTACTTGCCTCACGATGGAATGCGTCCGAGCCTTCCCCTTGGTGTTGACCCACTCACTGACCTTGGAGTAGTTGACCTTGGTGATGTGGAAATGCCGTCAGGAGACACTGAGCTCTCGCTAGAGCGTCTCGAGCAACGCGTCAAACAAGTTGCACTCGCTGGAGTAATTCCAATCATCCTGGGTGGCGATCACACGATTGCACTGTCAGATGTAACGGGCGTTGCACACCACGTTGGCTGGGGCAGAGTTTCTGTAATCCACTTTGACGCTCACGCCGATACTGGTGACACGCAAATGGGATCACTTCACGGGCACGGAACTCCAATGCGCAGACTTATTGAGTCTGGTGCGTGTCGCGGAGATCGTTTCTTGCAAATTGGTCTCCGTGGTTACTGGCCAGAAGAAGAAACTCTTGCGTGGATGGCTGATCAAGGAATGCGCTCTTTCGAAATGAGTGAAATTGTTTCCCGAGGACTTGATGATGTTCTCACTGAAGCACTCGCGCTCGCAATGAACGACTGCGATGCAGTGTTCTTGTCTGTTGACGTTGATGTTGTTGACCCGGGCTCAGCCCCAGGGACAGGGACGCCGGAACCGGGTGGACTATCGAGTCGTCAATTACTTGATGCAGTGCGCCGAATTGCTATGGAAGTACCAGTGTGCGGGATGGACGTCGTTGAAGTGTCGCCACCATATGACCACGCGGAAATAACTGCGTACCTAGGTAATCGAGTTGTTCTAGAAGCACTCGGTGGCATTGCGTGGCGTCAGAAGAAACTTCGTGGTGAAGTTACTCGCAATCCGAGCGACCCACTCTTAAAGGGTCGCTAGTCCCGCATTGATTCGAGGATCTTGCGTACAAGCTCCTCAGAGGTATCAGGGTGCAAGAACGCAAATCGCGCAACGGATTCACCCTCCCATTTTGAAGGCGTGACGAATGCCACTTGATCACGAAGTAACTTTTGACTCCACGCGAGATATTCTTTTTCTCCCCAGCCCATTCGTCGGTAGAGCACAATTGAAAGACTGGCGGGTCGAACCATCTCAACGTGCTCCATTTCGTTGATCATTTTTTCTGTTGCCTGAGCAAGATCTATTGCTGCTTGCACGGCTGTTTCGTAGGCAGTAACTCCGTTAGTGACTAGTGAATACCAGAAGGGAAGCCCGCGTGGCCGACGTGAAAGGTGAAATGCGAAGTCGGAGGGGTTCCATTCGTAGTGTTCATCATCGGCGTGCAATACGTCAAGATAACTTGCCTGCTGTGCAATTATTTTTCGTGCCGTTGTTGGGTCACGATAAATAAGTGCTGCACAGTCGAGTGGTGCAAATAGCCACTTGTGTGGGTCCACAACAAAACTGTCAGCGTGACGGATGCCACTCAATTCACCTTGATAAGTCTTGGACATAATTGCAGCGCCACCATACGCTCCATCAACGTGGAACCAAAGATCGTGCTCACGTGCATAACTCCCGAGTCCTTCTAGGTCATCAATAATTCCGGCGTTGGTTGTTCCAGATGTTGCGACAACGCCAATTACTGTCTCTGGGTGCGGGTCCGCTGCTAGTGCAACTTCTAGTTGTGCTCGGGTGAACTTGTGATTATCTGTTTGCACGAGAAGTGGTTCTATGCCAATGAGGTGCAGTGCTTTTCCAATGCTCGAATGTGCATCTGATGAAATTGCGAATCTAAGTTCGTGAGGTGCAACGTTTGGTCTCTTTGTTCTCCCAACATCACGACCCACAGTTAGCCCAGAAAGATTCCCCATTGATCCACCAGAGACGAATGCTCCACCAGATCCTTTTGGAAGTCCAGCTCGCTGAGATAAAAACTCCAGTGCCTGGTTTTCTGCGAGCACTGCTCCAGCAGATTCAAGCCAGCTAGTTCCATTGAGCCCGGAACACGCAACCACCATGTCGAAGAGCAGCGAGTTCTTAGTTGGGGCGTTTGGGATGAATGCTAAAAAGCCAGGAGAGTCCGCCGAAACCACAGCTTCGGCAAGTCGTTCAGTGAAGAGAGTAAGAATCTCTTCAGGGTCACAGCCTTCGGAGTTGATGAGCCCACTTAGGTCGGGCAGCGCTGAAGGGTCAAGACTTCCATAGTCCAGTGGGACTGGGTCCATTGAAAGGCGCTCGCGGCAGTAAGCAAATATCGCCTCAGCAGTTTTTTCGTTATACGTAAACATCTGATGGCCCATGGTGACGCCTTTCGTCTTCAATGCCATCGTACGCACTTAGTTGCTCCAGGCCATTTAGGAGCGTGGAACCTGTCGCCTAGAATTGGCAAATGGTACGTGTCGGCTATTTAGGACCTGAGGGATCGTTCTCACACGAGGCCGTATCCACGCTCAATGACGTCGAAGCTGTCGCTTACGACTCAATTGGAGACCTATTAAGTGCCGTCAGTGACGCAAGCGTTGACAAAGCCTTAGTCCCATTAGAAAATGCAATTGAAGGCACCGTTTCAGCGACTATTGACGGACTTGTCTTTGATCACGAACTCATAATTGAGCACGAAATCGTTATTCCTATTCAATTGCACTTACTTGCAAGGCCAGGGGTAGAACTTGGTGACGTTAAAAAGGTCATCAGTTATGTACACGCGCTTGCTCAGTGCCGTGGCTACTTAAACAAGCTCGGTGTCAGCACCGGACAAACTATGTCAACATCGCAGGCTGCGAGCGAAGTTGCTGCTTCGAGCGAACCAGTCGCTGCAGTTGGATCTGCAATGGCGGGCAAGCTCTTCGGGCTTACTTCACTTGCCACAAACATTGAAGATCACCCCGGCAATGTAACCAGGTTCGTGCTTGTTGGACGTGACGCAATAACTTCTCCTACAGGACATGACCGCACATCGATTGTTTGCTTCCAGGATGCTGACCGCCCGGGATCGCTCTACGCAATTCTCGGTAGATTCGCTGCTCGCAACATCAACCTCACCAAGCTCGAAAGTCGTCCGACGAAGCGGGCACTCGGGGACTACTGCTTTGTAATGGAATTTGAAGGTCACGTTGCAGATGATGCCGTGAGTGATTTGCTCACAGATCTCCAAGCCCACTTAGCTCCAGTGAAGTTTCTCGGTTCATACCCAGTTACTGGTGACAATGCGCAGTCTCGTCGTGAAGAAGTTGGCGAAGCACGTAAATCTGCTTCGGACTGGATAAGCAGCCTTAAGGCACGCGTTCGCCACTAAAAGAAAACGACCACCAGCAAAAGCCGGTGGTCGTTTCTATGGCGGAGGGAGTGGGATTTGAACCCACGGTGAGTCGCCCCACGTCGGTTTTCAAGACCGGTGCATTCGTCCGCTCTGCCATCCCTCCGTGGAAGATTCTAGTTGAAAAGCAACTATGCCTTTTTACGGGTACGGGCGCGCTGAGCTTGGTCCAGGATGACTTTACGTAGACGTACGGATTTCGGTGTTACTTCAACAGATTCGTCTTCAGCAATGAATTCGAGAGCCTGTTCAAGTGAAAGCGTTGTTGGAGGCGCAATGCGCTCAGTGTTGTCAGAACCAGAAGCACGCATGTTAGTGAGCTTCTTTTCCTTCGTCGGGTTAACGTCCATTTCTTCTGAACGTGCATTTTCTCCGACGATCATTCCTTCGTACACTTCAATACCAGGTCCAACAAATAGAACTCCGCGTTGTTCAAGGTCAAGAAGTGCGTTTCCAGTTGTGAATCCACGGCGGTCTGCTGCGAGAACACCCTTCTGGCGAAGTCGGATGTCACCAAACCATGGCTCATAGCCATCAGAGTTTGAGTGCATCATTCCAGCGCCACGAGTTTCAGTCATGAATTCAGTACGGATACCTACGAGGCCACGAGCTGGAATTCTCCACTCCATGCGGACCCATCCAGTTCCGTGGTTAACCATGTCGAGCATGCTTCCCTTACGAGTTGCGAGAAGAGTGGTGACGTTTCCAACGAATTCTTCTGGAACGTCAATTGTTACGCGCTCAACTGGCTCGTGAACCTTGCCATTAATTTCGCGCTTAACAACTTGCGGCTTACCAACAGTGAGCTCGAAGCCTTCGCGACGCATTGTTTCAATAAGAATTGCGAGCTGGAGCTCTCCACGGCCCTGAACTTCCCATGCATCAGGACGCTCGGTGTTCAGCACGCGTAGTGAAACGTTACCTACGAGTTCTTTGTCGAGACGGTCCTTCACCTGGCGAGCAGTAAGAAGCTTTCCTTCGGTACCAGCGAGTGGTGAAGTGTTGATACCAATAGTCATTGAAAGACTTGGTTCGTCAACGTGAAGTGGCTCTAGCGCAATTGGATTGTCTGGGTCAGCGAGTGTTTCACCAATGGTGATGGTCTCGAATCCAGCCACGGCAACAATGTCTCCAGGACCAGCGCTTTCTGCAGGAACGCGCTCAAGTGCGACAGTAATAAAGAGTTCTGCAACCTTGGCGTACTCAATAGTTCCGTCAATGTGACACCACGCAACGCGCTGTCCACGAATAAGTGTTCCGTTGATGATGCGACAAAGTGCAAGGCGACCGAGGTATGGCGAAGCGTCAAGGTTGCAAACAAGAGCCTGCAGTCCGTGGCCTTCGGTGTATTCCGGTGCTGGAACGAGATCGCGAATTGTTTCGAAGAGTGGAGTGAGGTCCCCAGAGGTGTCAGCAACGTTTAGTGAAGCCCAGCCCTGGCGAGCACTCGCGTAAAGAATTGGGAATGAAATTTGGTCGTCATCAGCGTCGAGGTCGAGGAACAAATTCTCAACTTCAGTTACGACTTCAGAGATACGAGCGTCAGGACGGTCAACCTTGTTAATAAGAAGAACAACAGGTAGGCGTGCTTCGAGAGTTTTGCGAAGTACGAAGCGGGTCTGTGGAAGTGGACCTTCTGCAGCGTCTACAAGCAGAACGACTGCGTCAACCATTGCGAGTCCACGTTCAACTTCTCCACCAAAGTCTGCGTGACCAGGTGTGTCGATGATGTTGATGGTTAAATCGTTCCATTTAACGGCGGTGTTCTTCGCGAGAATGGTGATTCCCTTTTCGCGCTCGAGGTCACCAGAGTCCATAACTCGGTCGGTGAGCTCTTCGTGAGCGGTGAAGGACCCAGTCTGTCGAAGCATGGCGTCGACCAAAGTGGTCTTACCGTGGTCAACGTGGGCGATAATTGCAACATTTCGGATGGAAGTACGTAGTGCCATGGCCTTACTACGCTACTAGGCCTGCGTGAAGGCTCGATGTTTAGGCTGCTTTGAGCATTTGACCACGCTGTTGAACAACTGCAGTTCGCACCAAATCCCTTGCCCCTGCCCGAAGATCAGCCATTGTGCCGTCCACACTCAGACACACGCCAGCATCTGGCCAGACTCCAATAAAGCGTGAAGCTGCAGTACCTGTGGGGCTAGCCAAGGCATCAATTGTTAAGTCGCAACGCAGTCCTGGGCCAGAACTCTTACCAGGAGAACCTGCCCTCAGGCGAAGTACAACACGCTGGTCATCATTTTTGATGACAATGTCACGTCGTCCTCGAAGCGATGTTCGAGCCGCCGAGACGTCGTAGTACGCATCACTCTGTGCCAGCTGCCAAGGGTGCTCAAGACCTTGGAGTACTTCGTAGGTTGTAGTTGACCACGTGACTGCTTCTGCACATACGAGTCCAAGTGATGCGTGTGAAAGTCCTGACAACCAGTACGAGAGCGATCCACTCTGGGTGTACCCAGCGGTTGATCGGAGTAAGTGGTCTGCCAATTCGTCACGAACTGCTTGGCTGATTGAAAGATCGTTACGAGTATTGATACGCCGTAGCGCACTTGTACCTAAAACACGACGAGCAATTTGTGGTGTCCAGTGAAATGGATCGTAGGGCTTACCGGCTTGTTCAACCATCCATGCGTCTAGTCGTCGGTGTGTAGATGTGTTGACGGCACGAAAGCGTGCACTCAGTGAGGCACGGTGATCATTCGTAAGTTGCGAGCTAATCATCGGTGCGCTGGCAACAAGTTCATTTACATTTCGAACTGTGTTGCGACGGTGAAGCAGCGTGCTCATACGTACTTCCACATCTCGCTAAGTGCGCTCAATACTTCATCGACACTCCTCGAAAGAAGTTCATAGTCAACATCACTCGTCCAGAGTTCACCAGTCGCACTTGAAAACATTGAAGTCCTCAGTGGCACGACTGATGTTTTGAGCGTTTGCAGTAGTGCGTGATACCTCATTGTCCGCTCCGCACCTGCATCAAGTGGAGAAGTTGTGACATCGAATAAAGCAACGCTCGCGAACTCGCTAGTTGTAGATCCCACCATTAGATCAATAACGTCAAAGAGCAGTACGTGACCACCAGCAAAGCGCTGTGAAGAACGAACACAACTTCTAGGTAACCACGCTGCATTAACTATGCCGAGCGAACGCTTGAGAGTGCTGCTGTGAGCGTTGACGTCAGCTTCGAGGCGGGCAACTTGGTCTTTATCTAATTGATTAAATAGTCGAACAATTTCAGTTCCTGATTTTTCACATCGCCAAGCACTGAGGGCCTCGCTGAATGGGTCAGAGACTTCAATGCCAATACTCAGCAAGCGAAGAACTTGGGTAACTAAAATTCCTCTGAACAGACTCAAGGAAGCTTGCTGAATGTCGCTTGCGGGGTGGCTCTGGCGCAGTGATGATGAACGAACCACTAATGGAGAAACTGGACTTGCTTTACCCATAATTGAGTAAATGCCGTCCTCTAATTGAGCTCTAAGGCCGCTGGCGCTTGAAAAATCGCACACTGGACGTTTTGTCTTATCGCCGCGCAACGCTTCAATTACTGAGAGTGGGGAGTTGGGGGCCAAGATTGTCATGGCCATACTCTTGCGTAGGGGTGTAACACGACCTAGCGTGGCCTTGTGTTTATAGTCGTCTTTTCAATTTTTATTGTCGCGCTGGTGGTTCTGTGCGTACTGACAATTCGCTTCACGTTTCGTCGCGACCGCGAACGACGAAACCGCTAAGTACTACTTAAGTCGATCTTCGATTTCCTTAACGGACCTAGCAAGGTCTGCGACCGCACGCTCAAGTACTGCGAGTCGATCTTTCAGAATTTCCTCAACTTTTTGGTCAACTCTTCCATCAACTTGCGAGCGAAGTTTTGAGTCCACTGAATCAACGAGTGGCTGCGTGTAGGACTTCAGTTTTTGCAAGAGGTCCTGTGGTTTTTCTGAAGAAGTTTCGTTTTCGCTCATAGATTCACACTACGCCTACGCCGGTGGGCAGTACACGCCAGCATTGAACTGCAGTGTATTGAACTGTGCAACCCACGGTGGCGTAGAGAATAATGCTATTTCAGAATGCAGAACTGACGCT
>Ga0194038_1000504_pt1 | contig 17137 bp, 7 predicted proteins | sample JunL226m_MetaG_FD_148630 | JGI IMG/M metagenome (GOLD analysis project Ga0194038, IMG submission 148630) | Anoxic zone freshwater microbial communities from boreal shield lake in IISD Experimental Lakes Area, Ontario, Canada - Jun2016-L227-6m | ecosystem: Environmental > Aquatic > Freshwater >... | reverse complement strand
ACTATTGCATTTATGGCCTTGCCCTGATTGGTGTGCGGGCCGTTCTGGGTGTGGACAGCGAAAGAGGATCGCCATTCAACATTCAGCGAAGCCTTCATGTTCCCAATTTTACCTTGGATGAAGTCACGGACCTGTTTGATCAGTATCAACGGGAAAGCGGTCAGGTCGTTGAATCAGAGGTTGTCAGAAGTGTGTATGAATCCACAAACGGCCAACCAGGTCTGGTGGGGTGGTTCGGGGAGCTGCTGACCGAAAAATACAATCCGGGAAAGGATCGTTCAATTGATCCAAATACATGGGAAACGGTACATCATGCAGCCATAACTCTGGAGTGGAACAACACCGTTCTGAATCTGGTCAAAAAAGTCCGCTTGGGATATGTTCCCCATGTTATGGAGCTGTTCTCACGATCCGATGTTTCATTTTCAATCGATACGGAGTGGTGTGCATATTTGTATATGAATGGCGTGATTGTGCCTGAGCTTCAAACGGGTGAGAACGGCGGAAAGACATCTGTCTGTCGCTTTTCCTGCGCATTTCTCCAGAAACGCCTCTATAATGCACTGACCGATGACCTGATCGGAGACCGCATGCCGATGCTGGCGGTTGATCCCATGGATGATTTGGCGGATGTATTTGAAGGCGAAACCCTGAATCTGCCGTCACTTCTTGACCGGTACAAGGCGTACTTGGTTCGAATGAAGGCCAAAGGACTCAATCCCTTCAAGGATCAGCCCAGAAGAGCCGATCTGCATTACACCGAAGCAGTCGGACATTTTCATCTTTATGCCTGGATGAAACAGGCAGTAGAAGATGTCTGTGTGATCAGCCCGGAGTTTCCAACCGGAAATGGCAAGGTTGATCTTCACTTAAAATGCAGGGATAAATTCGGAATCATTGAGATAAAAAGCTTTAGAAGTCATGCCAGAACTCAAACTGGTATTTTGCAAGCCGCATCTTACGCGCGCAGCCTGAATCTGACATCCGTAACAATAGCCCTATTTGTTCCGTTGGATGACTTGTCTGTTCTTGCATCCCTGTCCAAAGAAATCCAATGCGACGGGGTGGTCGTAACGGTTGTGGCCATCGGGTGGACATAAGAACAGATAAATGATAAGGGTGAAATATGCAAAGAAATCTTGCCAAACTGTCCGAAGAACACCAAAGTAATGGCGTAACCGTAACGGTTATGGCCATTGGGTGGACATAAGGTGATTTCCAGCAATGAGTATATCATCATGAAAAGAGGACTTTTCTGATATTGAGGGCAGACATAATGCTGAGCAAAGAAAATCTTCAGGAAGTTTATCCGCTGACGCCGATGCAGGAAGGACTGTTCTTCCACGCCCTTTATGAACCGGATTCATTAGCCTATTTGCAGCAAATTACCTATTGCCTTCGCGGCGCATTGAATGTCGTAGCGTTTGAAACTGCGTGGAACCAGTTGATTCAGCGCCACAATGTTCTGCGCACGGTTTTTATTCATCGTCATGTACCCAAACCGCTTCAGTTCGTGCTGAAACACAGGCGACTGAATCTCTCTTTCCAGGATCTGCGCAGCATGGATCCAGCAATGCAGCACGAAGCCATTCAGGGCGTGCTACAAAAAGATCGCAGCACGCCGTTTGACCTGTCCCGTGATGTATTGATGCGGCTGCAGGTCTTGCAGACCGGGGATGCTGTATTCCGTGTGGTCTGGAGTTTTCACCACATCATCATGGACGGGTGGTGTTTGCCCATCCTTCAGCAAGAGCTAATGGCCCTTTACAGCGGACAGATCAATCAAAATGATCCAAACCTTCCCGAACCAGGAGCATTTCGAACCTTTGTCGAGTGGTTGGAAAAACAGGACCGGAACACCTCCCGCGAATTCTGGCAAAACTATCTGGAAGGTTATGATCAGCTTGCCACGTTCCCGAAACAAGCCCCCACTCAGGCTTACGATCTAAAAACCGTTTCGATGTTTCTGGATGTTGACACGACCTGCGCCCTTCGCCAGTTGGCCAGCCAAAACCGTGTAACCTTGAATGTCGTGGTGCAGGCTCTTTGGGCCGTTTTGCTGGCAAAAACCAATGATGTGGAAGATGTGGTCTTTGGCATTGTCGTATCCGGTCGGCCTTATGAAATCGCCGGTGTCGAACATATCGTGGGACTGTTTATCAATACAGTGCCACTAAGGGTCCATGCACCCGGCCACCGCCTTTTTTCAGAAATTCTGACAGAGCTTATGAATCAGATGGCTTCCGGGATAAAACATCATTTTTTTCCTCTTGCAGATATTCAAGCTAACAGCCCTTTGAAACAAGGATTGTTTGACCACATACTGACCTTTGACCCAAATATCTCCAGGTATCCCTTTGAACAGTCAGCAGTGCAACCAGAGCAACAGATGCCACCAGGCAACCAGTTGATACTTGAACACTACGAAAATATTGAACAGACTCACTATCCCCTGGAAATCGCTGTTGGTCCTGGGGAGCAGATCAGGTTCACATTTCGCTTTAATGCAAGGGTGTATTCGGTTGATCAGATCGAGGCCATCCAAAATCATCTGCGAGAAATGATAACATCTGTCCTGGCATACAAAACCAAGGAAAATCCAGGCATTGATGTCAAGAGAATATCCATCTTATCCGAATCCGAGAAAAACCAGTTGATGGCAGGGTTCAATCAAACTGATTGGCCGTATCCTCAGGATCAGTCCATTGTGGATGTATTTGAGTCCCAGGCAGTCCTCAGACCAGATGCTCCGGCAATCATAAGCAATGGCCAATCCCTGACGTATTCCAATTTGCATGTTCGGGCGGCAAGAATCGGATATCATTTACAGGCTGCCGGTGTTCTGCCCAAAGATCGCGTTGGCGTGTTACTGGATCGCAGCGAAAATATGGTTGCTGCTATTTTGGGAATTTTATACACCGGCGCCGCATATATTCCCATTGATCCGGCTTTTCCACAAAAGCGTGTGGGCGCTATTTTAACAAACAGCCGCTGTAAGGTGCTGCTCACCCAGGCCAATCACCTAAGTTCATCGGTGCCGCCACGAATCGCCATTCCTGAAGGGACTGCCGTGTGTTTTCTGGACGCAGCCCTGTCCGAAACCGTGAGTGACGATGAGCAAAGGACGATAGGCGAGATAGGGGTTAAAAATTTTTCACCCCTGACAACCCCTCGGCCCTCAGCCATTGATCCTGCTTATGTGATGTACACCTCCGGATCGACCGGACAGCCCAAAGGTGTCGTCGTAACCCACCAGAACGTGGTCAGCTTTAACGCTAACATGACGGCTGTGTTTGGGTTCAAACCCATGGACCGGATACTGGCTTTAACCACAATTTCCTTTGACATTTCGGTACTGGAAATCCTTAATAGCCTGATGACTGGTCTAACAGTGGTGATCTCTCCGGAAGCCGATATCCGGGAACCTAAGCGCATTCTGGATATCATTCAAGAACAGAAAGTCACCGCCTTACAGCTTACACCTTCGCGTCTCAGGTTGCTGCTGGAAAATGAAGACCCCATATCTTCAGGTATCCCTGCCGCTTTACGCCAATTGCAGGTTCTTTTGATTGGCGGCGAGCCGCTTCCACTGGACTTATTTGAGCGGATTCAGCCGATCTTTGACAGTGTCAGGGTATTTAATGTGTACGGTCCTACCGAGGCCACGATCTGGTCCATGAGCCAACGTCTGATGAGTAGCGAGAGACAAGGTGAGACGGGCGAGATAGGGGCGAAAAATGTTCCGCCCCTGACAACTCCTCGACCCTTGATCCTAAACCCTGTTAATATCGGCTCGCCCTTGAAAAACGAGCAGGTATATGTTCTATCGCGAAACCTGGACCTGATGCCCATCGGATCAGTGGGTGAGATATGTATCGCCGGAAAGGGTTTGGCTCAAGGCTATTTCGAATTGCCGGAGCAGACCGCGGCGGCTTTTATTGATCATCCGTTTGCGCCGGGCAAGCGGCTGTATAAAACCGGCGATTTTGGGTACTGGCAACCCGATGGTACGCTGGTATGTCTGGGCAGGCGCGACGACCAGGTAAAAATTCGCGGATACCGCATTGAAACCGGAGATATAGAAAGCCATATCAAGCAGTTTCCGGATGTGCCAATACGGGATGCTGTCGTTATTGCCTGGACCGGATCAGTGACTGGCCCTGAGCTGGCGGCCTATCTGGTGCACTCCCATCCCCTCGTTTCCGGCAAGGTGTCGGCGCTACAGGAATCGGAAAGCGGGCAACGTTCTATCATCCCGGCATTGCGAGAGTTTTTGCGTCAACTTATTCCGGATTATATGATACCATCCCATTTTGTTCAGTTGGAGCGCTTGCCCCTGACACCAAACGGCAAGATCAATAAAAAAGCATTGCCCGATCCCCGGCAAATCGCTCTTACTACAAATGTCCATTTTTCTCCACCATCAGGTATTCCTTGTGATGCCCTTTCTCCTGGGACCGCCGCACCCCAGTGCGGCCAACAATCAGAGATTGCTTCCACCGCCCATTTTTCAAAACCAGACGAGGCCAGAATCGCAGGTATCTGGCAGCAGATTCTGGAGCGTCCTGTTGTCAGCATTCATGACAATTTTTTTGATCTTGGGGGCCATAGCCTGAAAGCCATGCGAATGGTCTCCGCCATCCACCGGGAGATGGGTGTGGAAATCAGTTTGCAGGATATTTTCGCCCATCCCACAGTTTTTGAAATCGCAAAAATGCTACGCTCCAAAGATGCTAAAGTTCTGAATAAAATTACGCCCGGTCCGGTTCAGGCCCATTATCCATTATCCCATGCTCAGCGCCGTTTATGGGTTTTGCATTGCATGAATCCGGAATCACCGGCCTATAATATGCCTGGAGCTTTCTGGCTCAATGGCCAAATTGAGCCAAATCTGATACGTCAGGCATTTGAGCTTATAGTTGATAGACACGAATCCTTACGCACTGTGTTTCGTGTGGTGGATGGCGAGCCGCGGCAAGTCATTCAATCTTCAGGGACAGTACTGGAAATGGAGGATATGCGCTCCCGTGAAAATCCGGTTCATGCTGCCATAACCTTGATCCGTCAGTTGTCCACTGCACCTTTTGATCTGTCCATAGGCCCCTTGTTTCGGGTTATGTTGATCCAGACAGGAAACAGCCAGTATCTTCTTTTTATCCATGCACACCACATTGTCTGCGATGCTTGGTCCATGGACATCCTGGCCAGAGAAATGGCTGTTTTATATATGACTTATGTTGGAACGCCGGAATGCCGGCATATCGGCATATCGCATTCTAATTTGCCTCCCCTGCCCATTCAATACCGGGATTATGCGCTCTGGCAGCAAAGCTCGGAGGCTGGCGCTCAATATGCCGAGGATCGAAAGTTTTGGCATTCGCAGCTCTTGCCCCTTCCGGAGCCGCTGGATTTTCCTCTAAATTTTCCACGTCCGGCTACGCCTTCTTATAAAGGCCATACCCTGCGCCTGCCTCTGGAATCGTCCGTATTTACGAATCTTAGAACACTGGCAGGAAGGTATCAGACCACGCCATTCATTCTATTGGTCAGCTCTGTGAAAGTTCTGCTCCATCGCTATACCGGTCAGACAGAGATTACCCTGGGTACAGCGGCTTCAGGTCGCACACACCCGGATTTGGAGCATCAGGTCGGATTCTTCGCCAACATCCTGACGCTTCGCGATTCAATTGACCCCCAGAAGCGATTCGAGGATCTGGCGACTCAGATCAAAGAAACGGTTCTTCTGGCCCACAAGCATCAACGTTACCCCTTTGATCAATTGGTGGATGAGCTGAAGCCGGTTCGCGATCAAAGCCGGGCGCCAGTATTTGATGTAATGGTTGTTATCCAGCAATATGTTCCAACATCTCCGGCCATAAAAGATATGAGCATCCAGCATTTAGCACTGGATACCGGAACCAGCCGTTTTGATATGACCTTTGAATTCATCGAGAGCTTGGATGGCCTAAGTTTGAATCTCTCCTATTGCTCGGATCTGTTTTCACCTGATACGATTCAGCGAATTGCGGATCATTGGCAAAGGCTTCTGACCGATTGCCTCACCCATCCCAAAAAGAAAATCCATGAACTGGAGATGTTGTCCGAAGCCCAGCAGCAGCAGGTACTGGTGGATTTCAATGCCCCTGCATTGTCCCGGCCCGTGCAGGAATGGTCTTTGCTGCATTTAACCGATGTATTCGCCAGAGCAGTGGATCAATTTCCGGATAGCACAGCGGTTATAGACGCCGATGGGATTCTAACATACAGGGAACTGGATCATGAAGCCAATCAAGTGCTGGCACTGCTCAGAGCCCGCTTTCAAGGACACGATGATTTACCGTTGACCGATACCTGTATAGGCGTAATGCTGGGAAGGTCCCGACAGCTTATTATCGCCATTCTGGGTATTTTAAAAGCCGGAGCCGCTTATTTGCCCATAGACCCGGATTACCCGATCCAAAGAATCCAATACATGGTTTCCGACAGCAATTGTCAGATCATCCTGATAGAGTCGGCGTATGAGAGCCGTCTTCCACCATTTCCCCATATTCAGACCTTGCGGATACCCGAGTCCATTTTGTCCGCCGATCAACTGGAGACAGAGCCGGAGACCCCACAACATACCCTCTTGGGCCAGCGTCATCCCGGGAGCGCCACATGTAGGGGCGGGTTCCAAACCCGCCAGTGCGGCCAGCCTTCCAAACTGCGCCAATCTCATGATCTCATGTATGTCATTTATACCAGCGGCTCCACTGGTCAGCCCAAAGGGGTCATGATTCAGCACGATGGTTTTCTGAATATGATTCAGACCCAGATCGACGTTTTTGGCGTTCTTCCCCATGATCGGGTCCTACAATTTGCTTCGCCGGGTTTCGATGCTTCCTTGTCTGAAATCTTCATGGCCCTTCTTTGCGGAGCAGCCGTGGTCATGATTCCGGATGCCGTGATACGCGACCCATACACATTTTTGCGATTTATGACGGATTACCGGGTAACAGTGGCCACCTTGCCACCGGCCTATCTGCATGTGCTTCCCCGTGTGGATATGTCTCCCTTGCGAGTCCTGATCACTGCCGGTGAAGCCGCCATTGCCGAGGATCTGGTTTTCCACAGCCGCGCCAGAACAGTATTTAACGCTTATGGACCCACGGAAGCCTCTGTCTGCGCCGCCATCTACCGGTTAGATTCAAACGCTCTTGCAGCCGCCACAAAAGCGTCGGCTAAGACGGAGGCCGGCGATATTCCCATTGGTCAGCCCCTGCCCGGCGCTCCGGTTTATCTTCTGGCTAAAGGATATTCTGGCGCTCTTGTGTCGGCTATGGGATCAGAAGATAAACCGGCCATTCCCATTGGCGTTCCAGGGGAAATCTGTATTGCCGGCGTCGGGCTGGCAAGGGGATATATGAACCGGCCAGATCTGACTGCAGAAAAATTTATTTCTCATCCATATCTACCTGGCCAGCTTCTATACCGATCCGGAGATATGGGAAAGTGGCGGGCGGACGGACAGCTTGTTTTCCTGGGCCGGATAGATGACCAGATCAAGGTCCGCGGCTTTCGGATTGAACCCAATGAAATTGCATCTGCGCTCCGAAGCCACCCTCAGGTCAAAGATGCGGCTGTGATGAAATGGTCCCCGGATGGGAAAACCGATGAGCTGCTCGCCTTTGTTCAGTTCGTTATGGATACTGGCGGGCTGCTGCAAACAACAGGGGCAGGCCCCAATGCCCGCCCATCACTGCAAAACTACCTGGCAGAGCGATTACCCAGGTATTGTCTGCCGGACAGAATCATCCCCGTGGATATGCTGCAGTTGACACCAAGCGGCAAAATTGACCGTCAAGCACTGCTTGCAGTCGCCGCAAAATCTGAAAGCCGGAAACAACGCCAGGTTGCTGCGCCATCCAATGATCTGGAAAAGATATTACTTGAGGTATTTAGCTCGGTTCTTGGTAAAAAAGAGCTGAACATGGAAGCAGATTTTTTTGACTGGGGCGGCAATTCTCTCAAGGCCATCCGGCTGTCAACCCTTCTTTGTGATCAACTGAAGCAGGAGATTCCAGTCAGAATGATTTTCCTGCACCCAACAGTTGCACAGCTTGCGGCCATGCTGCACAATGAGGAACAGGGCGCCGTCAAAAACAATCAGACTGTCGCTCCTTACCAAGAGACACATGGCCCGCCGCCCTACGGTCCTGAAGCTGACAGCCAGTTGTTGGATGCGTCTTTTACACCGCCACCATGGCCGCAATCCTGGCCAGATTCCCGTGCGATTTTCCTCACCGGCGCATCGGGTTTTCTGGGCGCGTTTTTACTGGCCGAGCTTCTGGAGCAGACCCACGCAACGTTGTATTGTTTGGTGCGTTGCAGCCGGCCTGAAGACGGTATGGCTCGTCTCATCTCCAAACTAAAGACCGTTGATCTTTGGCATCCCGAATACGAAAGGCGTATAGCGCCCATTCCTGGGGATTTGGCAAAGCCCTTGTTTGGGCTTGATCCTCGGGCGTTTTCAGAACTGGGCCAGTGTTTGGACATGATCTATCATAACGGCGCGCTCGTTGATTTTTTACAACCCTACCAACGGCTTCGTGCGGAAAATGTACTGGGAACACAAACAATTTTAAACCTGGCGACAATCGGCCCGGCCAAACGATTGCATTTTGTATCCACACTTTCTGTTTTTCCAAAACAGAGGCAAGGATTGAGTAACGAGGGACGAGATAAGGACGAAGGGCGAGTTAGTGGCGAAAAATCTTTAGCCTCTAACGACACTGTATTTGATGCACGGATTGACGAACAGGACCCGCCTGCCCACTGTACAGGCCTTGAAACCGGTTATGACCAGAGCAAGTGGGCGGCTGAGAAACTGGTTCTGGCTGCCAGGGACAAAGGACTTGCTGTTACAATTTTTCGTCCGGGACGCATCACCGGCCATAGCCAGAGTGGCCTTAGCGACCCGCAAAGTCTGTTTGTAAGGTCATTGCGCGGGTATATAGAACTGAACATGGTTTCAGATCGCTATGCAGATGAAGACATGACTCCTGTTGATTTTGCGGCGAAGGCGCTGGTCGTGTTGTCCCTGAAACCCGATGCAATCGGCAAGATTTTTCATCTCATCAATCCGCAACCCATGCCAGCTCCGTTGATACTGAGCTGTTTGCAGCAGGCCGGATATAAGCTGGATATTGTTCCGGACAGCCAGTGGCGCGAGCGGATGGTGGCGAAACTGGAAATGCAGCCGCACAACCCATTGTATCCGTTTTTACCGCTCATCAAGGAATTGCCAGCTTCTTTGTCTGTACAGCGTTTTGGCTGCAGCAATACATTAAAATATCTGACAGGAACAGGTGTTGTCTGCCCACCGGCGGACGCCGCCTTATTCCGGACTTACCTGAAATATATAACGGGGTAAGATATAATTCATAATTGTCATGGTAAATGGTCAAATGAAATTAAAATATTTTAGATTTATTCGCAAGGAAGCTGGCAAAATGTCGCTGAAAATCAGCGCCTTTGCCTCTATGGCCGGGCTGCTCCAGGGCATGGTCATGGTTATCATCAATGGCGCTGCTGAAAAATTCCCTGAAAAAGGCCTTAATTTTCGTTACCTGCTGATGTTTATCGTCTGTATCAGCGGCTTTATACTGGCTAAGCGATATTCTCTGACAATGACAGCCAGCCTGATTCAACACATTGTCTTTAGCATCCGGCTGCGGTTTTTGGATAAAATCCGGAATACTGGGCTTATGGCCTTTGAAGACATTGGCAAATCCCAGATTTATACGGTTCTGGCGGAAAATACTGAAACCATTTTTGATGCGTCCCGCCTGATTGCCAATGCGGGATCATCGGCGGTGATGCTGATTTTTTCTTTTTTATATATCGGGCATTTGTCCATTACCGCATTTTTTCTGGCAGTTATTATCATAACTGGCGGTGTTTCCATCTATCTCATTAATCAAAAAGCCACAGGTGAAGATCTGACAGAGTGCCTGAAAAAAGAAAATGAATTTTTTGACGGGGTTAATCACCTTCTGGATGGATTCAAAGAGATCAAAATGAATACGGCCAAAAGTCGTGATCTTTATGAAGGCCGTATTCAGCAGATTTCCACGGAGGCCCGTGACATTAATATCCGCACCGAATATCGCTTTATTGACAATTATATTTTTGCGCAGGCTTTTTTTTATATTCTTCTGGCAACCATCATTTTTTTGCTACCGCAAATCACGGATCTGGGTTACGGAATCATCACCAACATCACGGCTGTGGTATTGTTCATGGTAGGACCTTTGGGCAACATAGTGGAAGCGCTGCCCCTGGTCGCCAGGGCGGATGTGGCCATTACCAATATCGAAACCCTGGAAAAATCCCTGGATGCCGCCGATGAAGGTCACACCACAGGCCCGGTTGATTTCAGCAGGCCGCAGACAGGTTTTGATGCCATTTTTATGGAAAATATTGCCTTTTCTTATATGGACCCAGACCGGCATAAAGTTTTTACCCTGGGTCCCATCGACCTGAGCATAAAGGCTGGCGAAGTGCTATTCATTGTAGGGGGAAACGGGAGCGGCAAATCAACGCTTTTAAAAATTCTGGCTGGCCTGTATTATCCCCATAACGGAAGAATGCTACTGGACAATAAGGTGTTGGAGCCAATCCATTACGCCCGCTACCGCAATCTGTTTTCCATAATTTTTACGGACTTCCATTTATTCGACAGACTCTACGGCCTTGGGAAAATTGAAGCTCAAAAAGTATTTGAGCTGCTGGATATCATGGAGCTGTCTGATAAAACATCTTTTGTCGATGACAAATTTACTAATACCAAACTGTCCACCGGCCAGCGCAAACGATTGGCTCTGATTGCCTCCTATTTGGAGGACAAGCCCATTTTAATGTTTGATGAAGTGGCTGCTGACCAAGATCCGAAGTTTCGAAAGTATTTCTATGAGGTATTGCTCCAGGATCTGAAGCAGCGCGGAAAAACAGTGATTGCAGTTACTCACGATGACCGCTTTTTCCACGCAGCGGATCGGATTCTTAAAATGGAAGATGGTCAGATCGTTAACGGGTGAAGAATCCTGCTGTTAAAATAAACATCTCACGAATAAAAAAATAAATGGGACCACGAATGAAACGAATAGCCGTCACAAGAGCGTTTGAAGCAACTAAGCAATGGACTATAATTGGAGCGAAGCGCATCAATGAAGCAGCCCTGAAATGGACCCGGCGGAATCTACCCTATTTGCTGATAGCAGCGTTCGTAATCCTGTTTCTGCTGGCTTATCTGTTTAACAGCATAGTGGTTAACGTAATGCCGGGAGAAGCTGCGGTGCTGTATCGCCGTTTTTTCGGCGGTACCGTAATAACCAGGGTCTATGGAGAGGGGGTTCATCTAATCTGGCCATGGGATATTATGTATCGTTATAATCTCCGGGTTCAGCAAATTCACCATGAAAATGAAGTTTTAACTAAAGATGGGCTCAAAGTCATAATTCAGTCTTCCATTATTTGCTATCCGGATTACGGGCTGCTGGGCATGCTGCATCAGCATGTAGGCCCAGATTACATAAATACCATCGTCATTCCGGAAGTCGAATCCGTAATCCGGACCAATCTCGGCAAAATGAGCGCTGAAGAGCTTTATACAGCGCCCACATTCATCCTGGAATCCACCGTAAACCAGGCCATCGAAAAAGTTTCCCAGCGCTATGTACAGATTGATGATGTACTCATTAAAAAAATCACTTTACCGGAAAGCGTCAAACAAGCTATCGAGAATAAAGTGCAGGAAAAACACCTGGCCTTGGCTTATGAATTCAGGCTGCAACGGGAGAAGCAGGAAGCAGAGAGAAAGAGCATTGAAGCCACGGGGATCAAAAACTATAACGATCTGATCAACGAGTCTCTTACGCCAGAGATGCTTAAATGGAAGGGAATCATCGCCACCGAGAACATCGCCCTATCCCCCAATGCCAAGGTAGTGGTCATCGGAAACGGTGAAAACGGTTTGCCCGTTATTCTGGGAGCGGATAAATAGGAGGCTTTGTTATAGATCATGCACATTTTTATCCGGTTGTTAGCAGTTGTAATTATCGGAATGGCGGGGCTGTCGGGGTGCGATGACGGCGGCGCTTTGAATCTTTCCGAAATAAGCCTGGAAAACAAAGAGCTGGGTGGCGGCCCCATTGTTATCGGCCTTCTCACATCCGTAATAAATCACGATTCCCTTCAGCGTGGAATTCAACTGGCCCTTCAAGAAATCAACGAGAGACCGACTTTCCAGAATCAGCCCATGCTGGTGCAGGTATATTTGAAGCCCAATTTTCCGAATAACGAAATGGGCATCGTTCAGAAGATTGCCAAACATCACAATACCATTGCTGTCATTAATGGCCTGACTTCGCGATATACGTCCGCTACGGACAGAATCCTGATGACATCAAACATACTACACATACTGGTGGCCAATACTTCCACATCTGTTTCTCAAGCATCTCCACTGTCATTTCGAATCATTTCCAACGACCGCATCGCATCCAAAAAAATTGTCGCAAACCTGGAACGGCGCTGGCGCAATATGGCAGTAATCAATGAACGCAGTGAGATGTTTGTTTCGCAAGCCAAGACATTTACCGAATCCGCCGCGGAATCCAACATTCACATCTCCCACTCCATCTCCTATTTTTTTTGGGAAAAGGATATTCGCCAACTGCTCTGGAGTCTGAGAGAAAACGCCAATAAAAATCAAAATTTGCTGGATGCAATTTATATTGCATGCAATGTTTCGGATAGTTTGTCCATCATTAATCAGATCAGGTCCATGAACATCCGCGTGCCGATTATTAGTTCCGTTGAGCTGGATGACATTGCACAATTGCAGGCAGCCGGGACAGCCGCAAATGGCGTGGTGATGGCCACTTATTTCAATCCGGACGCATCAGATCCGGCTGTGAAAGACTTTGTCAAACAATTTAAGGCAAAATATCCGAATAATCAGCCTGATATCTGGGCTGCCAGGGCATACGTCGCACTTTCAATGTTGGCCACAAGCATTGAAAGCGCCAAAACCGTCAATGTCTGGGAAGTCGCATCAGAGCTGCTGCTGCCGGAAAAGTGGTACGGAGCAACGGGCGCCATTATCTTTGGTATTGGAGGAGACGTACAGAAACAAGCACCAATGTATTTGAAACAGTATTGCAATGGTCAGTTCCATTTTCTGGCGGAAGATCAACCCATACCGCTTTGTCCTCCCTGACAATGAAAAACAACTCATCCGCGAAGTATTTTGAGTCCATGGACTTGTAAACGGCGATACAAGCCGCATTAGGAAAGGAAAGAAAAATGAATCTCTTTGGCATCGAGTTACCACCTCGCAAGAAAACACTTACCGGGCTGGCGCGGACCTGTGGCTGAGCGGCAAAAATCGGTCCGACGGCTCTGTCGGACGCACTTCATGGGTTCCCATCGCCCACTGACCCAAATGTTTTGGTAGGGTTTGAGTCCAGCGACGACGCTGCGGTTTATCGCCTCAGCTCTGAACTTGCGGTCATTTCAACAGTCGATTTCATTACTCCGCCTGTGGATGATCCCATCTGGTTTGGACGCATCGCAGCAGCCAATTCCCTGTCGGATGTTTATGCTATGGGAGGTCGCCCCATCACGGCTCTGAATCTGGTAATGTATCCCATGGAGAAACTTGGGTCCGATATGCTCAGGGAAATTCTTCGCGGAGGCTATGAAAAGATCACGGAGGCGGGCGCATCCCTTGCAGGCGGTCACTCTGTGGAAGACGAGGAACCCAAATATGGTTTGGCTGTAACCGGAATTGTATCACCAGACCGCATCCTGACCAACACAGCGGTTCGCCCCGGTGATGCCCTTATTCTTACCAAGCCTCTGGGAACGGGAGTCCTTTTCAATGCTCACAGGGCCAGGAAGCTGCCATGGTCGGAGTTGGAAGCTATCCTGCCCGAAGTCGCCGCCCTCAATCACACAGCCCTTCAAGTGGCGCTGGCTTATGACATTCATGGCTGCACGGACATTACCGGCTTTGGCATTTTGGGTCACTCGCTGGAGATGGCTCGCGGCAGCGGCGTGCAAATTGATCTCGTTTATGCAGACCTGCCATTTTATGCCAATGCCGAAGACATGTATCGCAAAGGAGAAACCACGGGGAGCAACCAAGCCAACCGAAAACTCGTCGAAGCGCATCTGGAGGTAAAGGCCAATCTTTCATCCGCACAAAGAGAGCTTCTCTTCGACCCGCAGACATCAGGAGGTCTGCTTTTATCAGTTCCAACTGAGCAAGCGCAGCAACTGGTACAGGCGCTACGGACCGCCGGCGTTACACATGCCAAACTGGTGGGAATAGCTCTGGCGAGAATGGATATGGATGCTCAATATGTGGGTTTAAGGGTTCTGTGATTGAATTTACAAGGAGGGGGGTAATAAAATCACTTAGCCGGATTGGTTCCCTGGACAAAGTGCTGAAAATAGTATCCATTCTGTAACCTTGCAGTCAAACGGGCTGATCATACAAACAATATCGGATTTTTTCATTATGAAAGACAATTCATCCAAACCAGTTATTCCGCTTCCATTTCCGGTTTATTTCTGGACATTCGTTGGTCTGGCCATAATGGGCCTTGCAGATGCTATTTACCTGTCGATATCCCATTATCGGGTTTATACCGATATCGGATATGCCAGCTTTTGCGCCATTTCAAAGGCCATCAACTGTGATACGGTCTCTCAGAGCCCATATTCCATTCTCTGGGGAGCGCCGGTTCCAGTTTGGGGGGTCTTTGGATATTTATGTGTTCTTGTTCTCCTGCCTTTTGCCGGATCAAAAGAAGCTGGAAAAGAGCGAATTTGGCCTTTTCTGTTCTGGATATTTCTGGGATTCAGCCTTTACAGCCTTGCACTGGGGCTGATTTCGGCCTTGTATATTCACAGCTACTGCATGATGTGTATAGTTAGCTACGCCATTAATTTTCTGCTGCTGTTCTACGCGTGGCTGATTCGAAGGCGATTCGGCAATAACAGACTTATAGCGGATTCGTTTCTGGATGTTCGATTCTTGTGGCATAAAAAAAGACCCCGGATCATGTTGTTGACGCTGGTATTTGGGGCGGTTTTTCTTGCCATGATTACCAAATTTCCTGCTTATTGGAATTTGGCTCCTCCCCCGCCTTCAGAATCCATATCCACCGGTGTCACAGAAGATGGACACCCATGGATTGGGGCAATCGCGCCGGTTATTGAAATTACGGAATTCACCGATTATCAATGTTTTCAATGCAAAAAAATGCATTTTTTCCTTCGCAGGCTAATTGATACTCATTCGGACAAAATCCGGCTGGTTCATCGTCACTATCCTATGGACCATAAAGTCAACCCGATTGTCAAGGAACCTTTTCATGTCGGGTCAGCCGCCATGTCCCTTTTGGCTATCCATGCCCAGTCCAAAGGAAAATTCTGGGAAATGAACGATATCCTGTTTAACACGGGTCTCGCGGAAGAAGCCATCAATACCAAAACCCTGCTGAAACAAGCCGGTGTTGACACAGGAGATACAGCGATGAACATTTATGATCCCCAAAATCAAATCAGACTTCTCACAGATGTTCGGGATGGCATGAAACTGGGCATCACCGGAACCCCTGCATATATCATTGAGGAACAGCTTTACCTGGGACAGATTCCGCCGGATATTCTTGCCAAGATCATAAAATGAAAATCCTTATGCATGTCACCGATCATTCATGGACGTGCTGCATAAAACGCTCGCATATCATCATTTTCAACACGCTGATAAATATCGGCGACCGGCAATGTTAAACCAACAGATGCAAACGTTACATCGTCACCTATAAAATATTTCCGCTGTTCCGATAAGATGGCTTACGGTTCCGAAAAGTCTGTCAATATTATCAACGGAAAGACGTGTTCTGTTTTTTGTAAACACATCTTTCACAAGCCTTCCGAACTGCCACACTTCGCCATCTGTGACAATTCCGTACACAGGAAGCATGTCTTCCCTGTTTATCTTCTGCGATGCCAGCAACTCCGCAAGACACTGACCCCATCCTTCCGTAAAATTGTTCTGTTTGGCTTCTGTGACCACAATTATCGGAAGTCCGAGAACCGTTTTCCCCAATTCCGATTTTGTCGAAACTATGTAATCAGGTATGCCTGTCAGGTCGCTGTCATACGTGATTGATTTGTGGCTCCAGAGAGAGTATCGTCCGACGAATAATTTATAAATTTCTCTCAGAATCGGATAAATGACATTTTCACATCTTGATGCTTCGGATGTGAACACATCCATATTCCGAAGGCTGAATTCGAACTCGCTCAGAAAAGTCTCGGAAGGTGATACTTCCCGATATTCAAGAAAATCCTCTTCCACATAAATGATATTATATTTTTCCTGAACATGGGCAACTGATTTGAAATCTGCAAAAGCCATTATTTTTACCTCAAATGGGGGGCTAACAACAACAATTGATTATGCATGCCTAAGCTGCTACGATCAGGTGCATGACACCATCCAGCCGAAACATTATTCCATCCACACCGAAATTCAAATCAAACTTCTCACAGATGTTCGGGACAGCATAAAACCGAGCATCACCGCAACTCAACATTTATCAAAAATCAATCAACATATCAACACCCATTCTTGATAACCGTTTCCAGTTGACAACATCCGATTTTATTTATAATACACCAACATGAATACGGAATGCGCGCAGAACATAATGGAGGGTACAGCCGTGAATGTCATGATCGAGATGCAGGAAATCACCAAGACATTTCCGGGCGTAATCGCGCTCGATCACGTCTCGTTGAAGGTTGAAGCAGGCACGGTACACGCTATTTGCGGCGAAAATGGAGCGGGCAAATCAACGCTCATGGGTGTGCTTTCAGGAGTTTATCCGCACGGCTCTTATACGGGCGAGATTTTCTTCCAGGGCCAACCCGTGGCTTTCCGCAATATCCACGCAAGCGGGCGGATGGGCATCGTCATTATTCACCAGGAATTGGCTTTGGTACCCGAATTATCCATTGCTGAAAACCTGTTTTTGGGACACGAGGAGGCCAGGTGGGGCATCATCAACTGGGAGCG
>Ga0194038_1000502_pt1 | contig 17185 bp, 18 predicted proteins | sample JunL226m_MetaG_FD_148630 | JGI IMG/M metagenome (GOLD analysis project Ga0194038, IMG submission 148630) | Anoxic zone freshwater microbial communities from boreal shield lake in IISD Experimental Lakes Area, Ontario, Canada - Jun2016-L227-6m | ecosystem: Environmental > Aquatic > Freshwater >... | reverse complement strand
TAAATACACATGGCCCCATTGCTGCAGAACAGGTAAAAAATGATGTTGTAGAAATTCTGTCCGTTCTCAAGAATGGCGGGGTTGCCGTAATTGGACTAGATGTAGCTTATGCCGTAATTGGCAGCAAGGAAAATGCAATCAAACGCATATTCCAAGCAAAAAATCGGAGCTATGAAAAACCTAGCGGGTTTTTTTCTAACTGGGAAATTAGCAATGAGATTCATATTCTTCCGAATGAAAAAAGGAGCATGATTCGTGAAGTCATTGAGCAAGAAAGGCTACCCTTCTCGGTAGTGGCTCCCTATAAGCCAAACCATTCCTTTTTTAAAAATGTAGACTCATTTGTGCTTCAGAATTCGACAAAGGGCGGGACGATCGATATGCTACTTAATGCAGGGGTACTTCATGATGAGCTGGTTCGCCAATCCTGGGAGATGGGGATGCCAGTTTTCGGATCTTCCGCAAATACATCTCTAATGGGCAGTAAATACCGTGCTGAGGATATTGAATCTGAAGTTCTAAATGCAGTGGATCTAGTAGCAGATTATGGTCTGTCTAAGTATCACAATGATCTAGGACGCTCCAGCACTATTATTGATTTTAGTGATTTTTCAGTTATTCGAGTAGGCGTTATGTTTGAGCAACTACAGAAGGCCTTTAAGAGTCGCTTCAACATTCAATTAACAACGACTTAATAGAGAGGCCAACAATTCATGAAAATTCAATTTCTCGGCCAGATCAAACATCTTCTCCTCATCCTATTTACTTTAAGCGCATTCTCAAACGCATATTCGCAATCCCCAAATAGTTACCCTGATAGGCCGATTAAGTTCGTCGTACCCTATGCAGCGGGCGGCGGCACAGACATATTTGCACGTCTAGCTGCGCAGGAGCTGAGTAAGCAAATAGGTCAAACAGTCATTGTCGACAATGTGGTTGGTGCCGCTGGAATGGTAGCGGGAGCAATGGTGGCAAAGTCACAACCAGATGGCTATACCATTTTGGTTGATCAAGCCTCTATTGCAACCAATCCACTGCTTTATGAAAAGGTTCCGTTTGATCTCAAGAAAGATTTGGAGCCCGTCATGCTCGGAGTGGCTCTAGACAATATTTTGGTTGTTAGCCCCGGATTACCTGCTAATAGCATTAACGAACTCATTGCTCTAGCAAAAAATCAACCTGGAACGCTAAATTATGCTTCCACTGGCATTGGGTCACCGCAACACCTTGCTATGGAAATATTCAAAGATAAAACGGGTACCAATATTGTTCACATCCCCTACAAAGGTGGAAGCCCTGGAATTTTAGCCACCAGTACAAATGAAGTACAAATGTTCATTATTAGCGTATCTACTGCGTTACCATTTATTAAAGCTGGGAAAGTTCGCGCGCTTGGTAACGGGGGTTTAAAGCGCTCCCCACTTTTACCTGAAGTTCCAGCTATCGCTGAATCTTTGCCCGGCTTCCAAAGTACCAATTGGTTAGCATTCTTTGCTCCCGCCGGAACACCTAAGCCGATCATTCAGAAACTTAATGGCGCACTTCAAAAAGCATTTTCCAACCCAGTTCTAGTGGAACAATTTAAGCAACAAGGCATGATAGTACTGGGAGGTCCTCCGATTGATCTAACAAATACAATAAATCGTGATATGAGCTATTTTGGTCGCATTATTAAATCTGCAAATATAAAAGCGGAGTAGTTATAACTGCTACTTAAAGTAATGCTCAAAAAAATATCAACCTTGGGGTTGGTATTTTCTTTGCTGGTGGGCCCACCAGGACTGGAATTTTTGGCTCAATCGTTTAATGCATACTCAGTCTTGCACCCAATCTTTTGAGCTAGCTGTTACAGTTTTGAGGGATCTAATTGCGAGTACCTTATAGTAGAACCAGAAAAAATAAAGGGGCAGTAATGATAAGGGTCTTATTCTTTGCTTTGATCAGCTTGTGCAGCAATGTTTTTGCACAGGATGTTGGTAGTGCCTATCCCAATCAACGAATCACTATGGTAGTACCAGCTGGTGCAGGCGGAATAACTGATAACTTGGCAAGAATATTGGGTGAGCAGCTTAGCGTCATTCTTCGTCAGCCCGTGATTATTGACAATAAACCCGGTGCTAGCGGCATTATTGGATCTGGACTGGTAGCCCGTGCCAAACCGGATGGTTACACAATCTTGATGTCTTTTCCAGCGCATGTCATTAATCCAAGCCTTAAAAAAGATATGCCCTACAACACCACCAAGGACTTTGCGGCGATCGCAAAAGTCGGAACCGTATCTCAGATACTTTTGGTAAATCAAGATAGCAAGGCTAAATCTCTGCAAGAGTTCGTACAGATAGCTAAATCAAAACCGGGCGACTTAAATTATGGTTCTGTAGGTCTTGGAAGTATGGGCAATCTCTCAATGTTACTTTTTGAGGATAAAGCAGGTATTAAGCTCACCCACATTACTTACAAAGGCGACCCCGAGGTAATGACTGCACTTATCAGTGGAGATATACAGGCCGCTTTTGTATCCCCTATTTCATCGATGGCGTTTATCAAGGCTGGTAAGGTCAAGCCCCTGGCTATTGCGGATCTGGAAAGATTATCTGTCCTACCAAATATTCCTACTGTTTCTGAATCTGGATTTTCAGGATTTAGTGCAAGCGGTTGGAATGCCATCTTTGCTCCAGCCGGAACACCAAAAGATGTAATTCGAAAATTGAATGCTGCAATTAATCAAGCTCTTCGAGATCCTGCACTTCAAAAGAAATTTCTTGATCAAGGCGTTAAGCCATTAGGCGGAACACCCGAAGCACTTCAAGAATCCCTTGAACAGGACATTTCAAATACTGGCAGCGCATTAAAAGCAGCCGGCGTCAATCCCTCTTAACCAAATAATTACATAACCCCATGGATTTATATGCCCCACATTCAGCTTGATCAAAATCTAAACACCTATTACGAAGTTTATGACTTTACCGACCCATGGAAAAAACCAGAAACGATATTGTTCGTTCATGGTTTTACAGAGAACACAACAGCTTGGAGAGCATGGATTCCTCACTTAGCTAGAAAATATCGGCTTGTACTATTTGATATCCGCGGTTTTGGCAAAACTGGTGAGGTATCTGCAGATTTTCCTTTAAGTACTGATTTGTTTGTCGATGACATGGCCAAACTCATCAGTAAGATCGCAGACGGACCGGTCCATATCATCTCTGGAAAGAGCGGCGCTATTAGTACTATGCGCTTAGCTGCTACTAAACCAGAGTTAGTCAAATCATTAGCGCTGACTTGTCCTTCTATGCTTACTCCAGGAAGCTCCGACTGGCTTCCATTTATGGAAGAGCATGGAATCCGCGCATGGGCTGCTAAAACAATGCCGGCAAGACTAGGTTATGACACCCCTCAAGATATTCTGGATTGGTGGTCCGATATGATGGGTACCACGTCTATGTCAACTGCCAAGGCTTATTTAAAATGGGTTGTTACAACGAAGCCTTATCTTGAACTAGAGAAGATTAAGTGCCCTGTATTTATCATCATGACGGAATACTCGGAGAAAACCAACCAAGCTGCAGGCCAGATGACTCCAGAGGAGATTAAACAGAAACTGCCACAAGCTCAATTTTTTATCATGAAAAAAGATTGTTACCATGCTGCTGCATCTGATCCTGACATATGCGCCCCACAAGTTTGTCAGTTTTTAGATTCATTGAAATAAACTATTCAGAACCCATTGCATTCTTCCTAAAAAAAATACCAACCCAAAGGTTGGTATTTTTATTTCTGGTGGGCCCCCAGGACTTGAACCTGGGACCAAAGGATTCTGGTTTGCGTAGCTTTCATTACTTCCCGGACTTTTAAAACGCCTTATTTAAAGTAAGCATAATTGCTTGTGTAGTTATGTTGCCTGAACTCGTACCTGTATTTGTACCAGTGCGAGTTCCCCCTATTGCCGGGTTGTCTGCCCAAGCACCACCCCAGTTGGCGGTTGGATTACCTGTAACTGAATAGGTGTAACTCATGTCTAAAAACCAATTCGAATCTAGAAAATAGGTTCCACCAATCACAGCACCAGCGCCCCAGGTCCATTGAGAAGTTGAATAACTAGCAGGAGTACTCAAACCAGTGACACTAGTAGTTAAGCCATTGATATCTGCAAAGCCAGTAATTTGGTTAATGTTGTACTTATTTTGTGCAAGCGTTGGTCCAGCGCCAAAGTAAATATAACTTTTTTCAAAAGATTTACCAATGAATGGCATAAAGGACATTTGATGATTAATTGTATTTTGGTAGGAGCGTACTACATAGTTTCCTGTAAAAGGCGTATAAGCTGAACCTTGTTGAAAGCCGCCTGATTGAGGAATCAATTGATTTTGAGAACTCGAAGTAGTTCCTAAATAACTATAAGCAAATTTCCCACCCCACATCAAATCACTGCCCGCAAAATGCTTAAAGAAACCGGCTTGCAAAGATGGCGCTGCAGTATTTTGATTGCCTAAAGAAACTGAGGTTGATCCAGCAGCCGCTCCAGTAATTGAAGCCTGGGGAATGCCTAAAGCATCTTTAGTTGGAGGCGTATAAGAAGTGCCTCTACCGTAAGTATTTTGGTTGTTATAGCCAATACTATTTTGACTAACTCCCAAGCCTACAAAGAGAGCAGATTGTGGAACAATTGAAACGGAACTAGATTGCGCCAATGCCGACAAACTAATTCCCATACTTAATATTGCAACCGTTATTTGCTTCATATACCCGCCCATAGTTAGAAATTTCATAAAATGTGGAAAACCCACCGCAACATCCCAACATAGGGAAAACTACAAAAGCGTCATTACTTCAAGAAAATACAGCGCCAATCATCTGCGTTCAGGTAAATAGGCATTAAATCAATAACCTTAGGCAATTTGTACTCCAGGTGAGCATCCTTCTTTTATTTGGCGATGGATTAACTCCTGTAATTTCCATTGAACATCAGATGCGATAGGGATGTCTGCAATAGAAACGGTTGACATTATTTGACTCATATTTTTCCCTGAGCACTAATTACAAAAATTTTATAATACTGAAATCTGATTTAAAAAACTTATTCTGGTAGCTCAATCCCACAATATGCATAACCTCCATCTACTCGAAGAATGGTTCCGGTCATATAGCTTGATGCCTTTGAGGCAAGCAAGATCAATGGACCAGCTAACTCAGATGGATCTGCGGCACGGCCCATAGGAATAGCGGCGCGCCATTTCTTACCATCTGGGCCATTTAAGATCTCCTCCACCATGGGTGTATTCATCCAACCCGGGGCCAAACAATTTACTCTAATATGATATTGAACTAACTCCATCGCTAAGTTCCGTGTTAGATGCTCCACTGCAGCCTTGGAACTTGCATAGGGTACGCGCTTGAGTTGTGAGCGCAATCCCAGAGAAGATGAAATATTAATAATTCTTCCTTCAATATGTTGTGCAACCATATATTGAGAGATGTGGGTAGCTGCAAGCCAGCTACCTTTTAAGTTCACATCAAATATCCGATCCCAATCTGCTACCGTAAGATCGAATAACAAGTGATCAGATCCTAAAACTCCTGCGCAATTAACTAATACATCGATTCTTTTGAAATATTCGTTTGATTTTTTAATCAGAGAAAGAATATCCTTCTCATTGGTAACATCACATTGCTGCACAAGGACTCTTTGACCTAAAGGATCTATTTCCTTTGAAAGCAATTGCAAACTTGCTATATCAGTATCAGCCAGCACAAGACTAGCCCCAGCATCATATAAAATTTTGACTAATTCTCGACCCAAACCACCTGCTGCACCAGTGATTACTGCAACTTCATTTTCTAAAGAAAATTGCTTTATCCAGTTCATGTAACTAGGCCTTTTGAAAGATATTTAAAACGATTATTGAATCGTTAATAATATACGGGGTCCTTATAGGCTTATCTCGGTATTAGTTTTTCAATTACTGGGCTGAGCTAATTTTTAGCGCCACTTCATATGAGAGGATTTTTGATAATATTCTAGTTAAAGTAACACTCAAAAGACAAAACCCCCACCATTGCTGATGAGGGTTTGCTTTTCTGGTGGGCCCACCAGGACTTGAGCCTGGGACCAAAGTATTGCCATCTTCAATGAAGTCACCCAAATGAGAATCTTCATCGTCACCAATAGGGGTTTCCATGGAGATAGGCTCTTTAGCAATCTTCATAATCTTACGAATCTTGTCTTCCGGTTAAGTCTGCAACTCTCAACCCAGCGCTGTCATATAACCAACTTTACGTTTAACACCATTAAGGTGTGATGCTCTTCATTTTTAGGACTATTTGATAGCTGGGGCCTTATAAAGGGCTAATAATATGAAAAGTAATAGACAATGTCTTTATAGCCCATTATTTCTAGCGTCCCAACTTAAGATTTCAGACTATGGCTAAAAGGTTTGTATTTAAGTGCTTTTGATTCGACTTAATTACTATTGATGTAAGAAATTACAAGGATAAAACGGTGGTCAAAAATGGATTTGATTATTTCAAGCTCATTATTCAGGATGAGTTTTTAGCCCTAAAGGAAATACTATCTGAAGGGCGATGGGCTCTGATTTGTATTGCTGCTATTTTTGTGGCGGTTATTTTCCTTCTTAAACCCTTTCCCCCGCACACGGTAACTTTAGCCAAAAGCCTAAATACTGAGTCAGCCTATAACAGGATAGAGCAAACATTTAAGAGCGCCTTAGAAAAAAATGGTATGAAAATTAAATTAGTGGGCTCAGGTGGGCCTATTGATAGTGCGAATCTTTTAGAGGATCCTAATAATGGCGTCAATGTTGCCTTCATACAAGGTGGCGCATTGAGCCCTGAACAAGCGAGTAAATTTTATTCTTTAGGCAGCATAGGTTATGAGGCCGTCTGGATTTTTTATAGAAAAGATTTACCCCGAATACCTCAGAATTTAAAAGATCTTAGTCGGTTAAATTTAAAAATTGGATTGGGACCTGCTGAAGGGGGATCTAGTCGAATGGCTAAAAATCTATTTAAGGCTAACGGAATTGATATTTCTACTTTAAAAAATTTTAGGAACACGCCAGTTGACCAGGACTTCGACGATCTACTGAACTCTAAGATTGACTGTGTCATTAGAGTTGCGCCATATTACGATCACTTAATTCAGACTTTTCTGCGCAATCCTAAAATTGCATTAATGGGGATAGAGGATGCCAAGGCATACCAGATGTCCCTCCATTACTTGGAAAAATTGGTTTTACCTGCACACTCTGTAGATATTATTCATGGCATACCTGAAATAGACATACCCTTAATTGCGACCACAACAACAATGGCTGTTAGTAAAGACTTAAACGATGACGTTCAAACCCTATTGTTGGCTACTGCCCACGAGAAATTATTAGACTCTACTAATTTATTTTTTGCGTACCGGGGAGAGTTTCCAAAATACATGGACCCATCAACACCTATTAGCCCTGTTGCTAGATCATATTACAACAATGGACAGCCCCCTTTATTTAACTATCTTCCTTTTTGGTTAGCAGGATTTATCAATAGATTATGGATATTTATTCTTACTGGATTTGCATTGGCATACCCCTTAATGAAGTTAAATATGAAATTGCGTACTACTAAATATGAAATCAAAAGGTACCCATACTTTGAAGAATTATTTGCAATTGAGAGAAAACTAACCAATTCAACTTTAAGCAAGAAAGATGCTGCATTCGCTCTTCATCAATTAGATAAAATTAATCAGAGAGTGCTGGCAGAAAGAGTGCCAATTGGTATGGAGCAATCATATTTTGATTTTCTTAATTCCATACAATTAGTAAAGAATAAAATTCTATTTAGTAATGAATGGCGCACGGCTGATAAAACTCAAATCTGATCTGCTAAAAAAGTTTGTGCGACTACCTTTACTTAAAAAGGTCTGCATCAGTAAATCGGAATAATATTTAATATAGATTTTTCTAGCTATCTACTTAAATTTTTTCCCAAAAAAAATACCAACCCTAGAGTTGGTATAGAAATTACTGGTGGGCCCACCAGGACTTGAACCTGGGACCAAAGGATTATGAGAGAAGTACCCAAAACCATTAGGCTTTCAAGAGCTTACATCTCCTAAATATCGGTATGTGAGCATTTGTGTAACTAATTTCACGAAACTAAAAGAAAATGCTGGCTCACTCTTTGGTTTTCAAAATTAATTAAATTTGGAGCAACCATCTAGCACTATGTTGCTCCAAAGTGCCTCTATGAGCATTCTAGAGTGAAGGAATTATGAAAACTCCCAAGAAAATTTCTTTGTTTTTTGGCTATCAATAAATCAATAATCAGTGGCCGCCCCGCCGCCGCCAGATAGTGATTTGGCAAACCAAATAATTGGAGTTCTTGAGCTATCCTCCTACTCATGCCGGAATGGCATAGTGGCTATGTATGAGGTTGTAAATCTCACTACCCTAGTTCAATTCCAGGTTTCTGCCTCTAAATTTAGCGCTCGACTACAAGCTCCCTACACACCTTAAGCATACCCTTCAGGCTAGTGATTGGGATTTTTTGAAGTTGCTTGATTTCTAATATCATTAGTACTTATGATTAACATCCTCTCCATTTCTCATCTTAATAAAACCTATCAATCCGGCTTCCAGGCCCTAAAAGATATTAATTTGGAGATATCCAAAGGTGAGATCTTTGCCCTGCTTGGACAAAATGGCGCAGGAAAAACCACCCTAATCAGCATTATTTGCGGAATCGTGAGCCCCAGTAGCGGACAGATTTTAGTGGATGGCAAAGATATCATTGGCGATTACCGTGAAGCAAGAGAGTTAATTGGTCTTGTACCTCAAGAGCTCTCTACCGACTCTTTTGAAACTGTCTGGAATACCGTAACATTTAGTCGAGGCTTATATGGAAAACAGTCTAAGCCAGAATTCATTGAAAAGATCCTGAAAGACTTATCCTTATGGGATAAACGTGACAGCAAAATTATGACGCTATCTGGTGGTATGAAACGCCGAGTGATGATTGCAAAAGCACTCTCTCATGAACCCAAGATCCTTTTTCTGGACGAACCTACTGCAGGAGTTGATGTCAGCCTCAGAAAAGATATGTGGAATTTAGTCAAAATTCTGAAAGACAACGGCACTACCGTGATTCTCACGACTCACTATATTGAAGAGGCTGAAGAAATGGCAGACCGTATTGGCATTATTCGTAGCGGCGAGCTCATCATGGTGGACAACAAATTAGCTCTCATGAATAAATTGGGTAAAAAGGAGTTAACTCTTCAGCTGCAAAACCCGCTCCAGAGCCTTCCGAAGGAGTTGAATTTACCAAGCCTAAGTCTTTCAGAAGATAAATATGAGCTTACTTATCGCTTTGACTCCAAAGACGAAGATATTAATATTGCACAGCTATTACAAAAGATCACCAGCCTAGGTATTATCTTTAAGGACCTCCATACAAAACAGAGCTCACTAGAAGAAATCTTTGTGAATCTTGTCAACTCAGAATCAGATACCCATGAAGATTAATTACTATGGTGTAAGTGCCATTTATAAATTTGAGATGGCAAGAACGCGGCGCACGTTAATGCAAAGTATTATTGCTCCTGTTATCTCGACTTCCTTGTACTTTATTGTTTTTGGTTCTGCTATTGGTTCACGCATGACCCAGATGGAAGGAATCTCCTATGGAGCATTTATCGTGCCCGGCCTAATCATGCTTTCACTACTCACGCAAAGTATTTCTAATGCCTCATTTGGAATCTACTTTCCTAAATTTAGCGGAACCATTTATGAGATCCTCTCTGCGCCGATATCCCCATTGGAGATTGTGATGGGCTACGTTGGTGCTGCAGCAAGTAAATCGATTATTTTGGGCTTAATCATTCTGGCTACTGCTACTTTTTTTGTACCACTTCAAATAGATCATCCTTTATGGATGCTATTTTATTTGGTTGTTACGTCAATCACTTTCAGCATGATTGGTTTCATCATTGGTGTATGGGCGGATGGCTTTGAAAAACTCCAAGTGGTGCCTCTACTCATCATTACACCGCTAACTTTCCTGGGCGGAAGCTTTTATTCGATCTCTGTTTTACCACCCTTCTGGCAAAAAGTAGCCTTACTCAACCCAGTTGTGTATCTCATTAGCGGCTTTCGTTGGAGCTTTTACGGCATTGAGGACGTGTCGCTTTGGGTAAGTCTAGGAATGACAACGTCTTTTTTAGCAATATCAATTGCGGTTGTCATTTGGATCTTTAGAACCGGTTACCGTCTTAAGAAATAATCCCAAAAAGACAAAACCCACACCATTACTGATGAGGGTTTGCTTTTCTGGTGGGCCCACCAGGACTTGAACCTGGGACCAAAGGATTATGAGAGCAGAAGCCCAAGGTAGACCCATATAAACAGGGGGTCTGCGGGTGGTCAGTGTCGGTGTGTAAGCAAATGTGTAAGCAGATTCGGGGATTGAAAGGGAGTACTGGCTCACTCTTTGGTTTTCCTAACCAAAGGATTTTTGGAGCAACCATCTAACACTTCGTTGCTCCAAAGAGGTTTTAGGAAATAAGCGTTACTTTAAGTAACGCTTATCTAGCGAGGCGTAGCTAACGACCCAAAGCAGACTTTGGCGGACTCCATCTCTGCAATGGCCTAACGACCCATATCAGATCTAGGCGGATCATACCGCCGCTAGTACGATTTAAACGTGCGACCTACGCCTTAGAGGCTGGAAAAATGAGCAGGAACATCAGTAGAAACAATGGTTTAAAGATGATTGTGTTTAATGTAGCATAGACACCGAGAACCTTAGTATAGGGTTTTGTGTCATGGATCTCAGCTGACATCGGCAGGCCATAGGATGGCCTGAATAAAACTCTGAGGGCTAGTCACAAATTCATCGAGCGACAACTTTCCACAGTTAGTTTCTACTTCAATTTTGCCGATTTCTGTTTTTAGCTTGAAAGGCAGAGGGACATAAGCTTTGTGCGGCGATACGATCCCAGTATGAAGCAATAATGCAATTCGGGTATTGGTAAATAAAGATATATTACCAACCACTACATTGTCTGATATTCAGCATTCGAATATCCGGTGTGCAATTTAGTTACTAGCTCTCGGTTATTGTTTTCGTTCCACTTACTGATAGAAAAGACCCTAAATCTTGATCACCAGCAAGATGCCGCAAAAAGCCATAACAAACATATGGCAAGACTATTAACCAGTAAATGCATAGAATAGCTAAGATACGTTTTATGTCGCCTTGACTAAAAACGTAAATAGATTCAATAAAACCACTACCTTTAAATAGGCCTTCGAGTCCAATGACAATATACCGAATACCTAGGACAATAATTGAATCAAAAGTTGTACGACAAATAATCGCTAAATAAAGAGAGTATTTCACTGTAGGTTTAAATATAAGCCCATATGGCAATAGTCCTTCTGGAATAAGCAAGAACTTTGAAAGCATCAAGGCTTGTAGGATGGCAAACCCGTAGCCAATAATCTTGGATGGCCCTGAATGCATGACATCTTCCGTGTAAAACGTCAAAGCACAAAACCACAATGCAAAATAAACAACTAGGACCACTCTCTTTTTCATGAGTCCTAGCCATTTATAGAATAAGGTTTTTAGCATTCAGTACTTATAAATAAAATTATTAGGAAGAAAGCATTTTTACAGTATTTAATATTAAGGCTTCAACACCACCAAATAATCTGCAAACCAATAGTAAATAGAATGAAAGCAAATAAACGCATTAATGTGATTGTACCGTTTACGCTAAATATTCTTTGAATTCTAGATGCCTCACAATAGGTTATGTAGATTGTATAAGTTACGGTAATAATTCCAAGGATAGCGCAAGCAATGGCTGATAACTCACTTTCAATATGAAAGCTTGCAGTTTTCTTTTGGTCGGCAACCAATGCAATCATAGTTACAATCGAACCAGGGCAAAATACTAAAGGAAGCGTAAGTGGATAAAAGGCACTACCAGGAGCCATTGCATCTGTAATCCTAATTTGATTTTCAGAGTCTGCAGAGGATTACCGCCCTCATTTAATAGATTCAATCCCATAGCCGATACCACTACCCCCATCTATTTTTAGTATGGGTAGAGAAATTCCAAAAAAGCAGTAAGCTTGGTCCAATAATTATGGCCCAAAAAAGCAATAAAAAAAACTAATAATACTGATACTTTTGGCCAACTTATCTCTTATATCTTAGGAATATCTATCTGCTAAATTTAAGAGGACAGGCATACCCTCTAGCGGGTTCATAACTGGGAATAGAGTAGCAAATATAATTACAAAAGTAGTGAGAGATTCTTGGAGGAATTGTAAAAAATTTCGTACCTAAATTATTTGCATTCAAAATACTTTATTCCCTAAATATCTGTAAAAATTGATCCTAATTTCCGTTCTCCATATCTCAATTCATTCATAAATAACGTCAATTCGAGACCATAGCAAACTTTAGCCCCCCAATTGGTAATATATTAATATCATTACACCTATCTAACAGAAACCAAACAATGCTAGACAACGAAAAGAAAAAAATAATTGAGGCCGAAGAGCAATATCGGCATGAAATTGCTAAAAAATTACGCTCTGACACAGGATTTATTCAAAATGAAAAAAATAAAATAGAAAAAGATTTTTGGAGTAAGGCAAGTGAGCTACTGAATGGTAATTTTGGTTTGTGGTTTTTATCAACCATCTTTATAACCGGTGGAGCAACTTTATATCAAATTGCACAGCACCATTACGAAGTAAAACTGAATACACAAAAAGAACTACTCACCTGTGAATTTGAACTTGCTAATAGATTAAGTGGCATAAAGTTTTTATTGCTAAGAGCAAAAACAAATGGAGACGCTCAAACTGCTTTAACCGGAGTTAATAAGAGTTTAGGGGCAGTTAGCATTGAATATGAGCATGTCAATATTGCAACTCTTTATTTTAAAATATTTCAACTGTCCAAAATTAGAAATCTGCAGCTGGAGCGCTACGTAACAGAGCTAGAAGAGAAAAATTTAGCAATACAGTCGGAAGACCCAAAGACTCCTTTTAATGAAGCAGACCGTAAAAGGTTAATAGAGCTGATTAGTACTCTACAACTCTCCTCACAACAGCAAATCGAAAGCAACATAAGATAGCTATCTTCGGGTGGTTTTTATTAGAGATTTCCTAAAAATACTAATATGCTAAAGTTTATAACTACTAAGGAGTTATTGTATGAAAATGATGATATGTTGGATTTTGCTAGCGCTTTGTCTTGTCTTTGGCCTTTATCCATTTGCTCATCATTCTCCTTTAATTTCCTATGCTGCCTCAAATATTGCAGTTGTTCTGTGTTTAATCCATTGCAGTATGTGGGCTGGATGGCGAACTACCATCAAAATGGCTTTGTTCAGTTGTCTGTTTGGCGGTTTTGTAGAGGTACTTGGCGTTAATTTCCAATATTTGTATTGCAATTATTACTATCCCGATGGGATCAATGGGCCCATGATACTGGGTGTGCCAGTTATGGTCATGGTAAGTTATTTTTCTCTTGGATATGCCTGTTTCATCATGGGAAGGGTGCTCATAGGGGGCCTATCCAACAAGGTTTATGGAATGAGATGGCTTGGAGTTACTATTTTTACCGCTCTTGTTATGACCACGCACGATTTTTCGAACGACCCCTTCATGTCAACTGTTAAGGGTTTATGGATATGGCGTGATGGAGGCGCGTACTTTGGTGTGCCACTCTCAAATTTCATTGCCTGGTTTATCAATACTGGCATCATTGCAGCAGTTGTTGGGCTGTTTGCTAATAGTGATCAAGCAATGAAACATATATCAGCCCCCCAGAACCCTAATTTCTTTTTACCACCAATTTTGTTGTATTTGGCATTTGAGATACCAGTAATGTTGCGACCTATTACGATTGAGCCATCTGTAATTAATCTTGCGGGATCTGGAATAGCAATGTTCGCAACAACGATTCCTGTGTTGGCGGCATTACTTGTTCTGTATGGCCAAAATTCACAACAAGACAGGCCTTAGTGATCCGAAGAGCATTACAACATAAGTCTAGGGCGGAATTGACGGAGCCAGAGGATTTTTAATTCTCCGTGCAACTGAGCTATGATGCCCGTACTTAATGGAAAAACTTTCTACATAAAAACCGCCTGATTGCTGTCCAGCCCTATAAGTTTTATATTAGTTAATAATGTTAGTCTACGTGAAGCGCATGACACAAAATAGATTGATGAGCGGGCAGAATTTACTGACTAAGTGATCTGGAAGATTAATTGATATCTAATTTTGCAAATCTAAATATTAAGGAGAAGGTATGTGTACTAGCTTTACATTAAAAGAAGATGGTGGTAACTATGTTTACGCTAGAACAATGGAGTTTGGGCTAGACCTGCAGGAGAAGCTTCTATTATTTCCTCGGAATCATCAGTATATGGGTGCCGGTCCCAGTGGAATTTTGGGAACGGGCTTAGTTTGGAATGGTAAAAATGCGATTGTAGGTATAAATGCTTTTGGCTTAGATTTTCTTGTAGATGGAATGAATGAAAAGGGTATGAGCGGTGGAATGTTGAACTTACCAAATTCCGCAGTTTTTCAATCACCATCTGAAGCTGATGCAAAAAATAGCATTGCCTCATATCAGATAGTGATTTGGGCATTGTCTAATTTTGATAATACTGACCAAGTAAGAGCTGCATTACCAAAAATATTTGTTAATAGCGCTACTCTCAGTCAGTGGAATGGCGTAGTAAATATTCATGTCACCCTACATGATACAAACGGTAAAAGTATTGTTATTGAATATCTTGATGGTAATTTAGTTATCACTGATAACCCTATTGGCACTATGACTAATGATCCCCCAATGAGTTATCAGTTAACTAACGTTGGTAATTATGTCAATCTTTCGCCCATAGAAAAGCTTCCCGTTACTATTAATGGAGTCACATTTAGAGCGCCAAGTTCAGGTAGTGGGTTACATGGCCTTCCTGGGGATTTTCTTAGTCCAAGCCGTTTTTTACGTGCCTTTGAGTTCTCTCAGGCTGCCCAAGCTAATGTCACTAATCAGGACAAAGTTTTTCTTGCGTGGCACATTATCAATATGTTCGATATTCCACCGGGATCTGTGATGATTCCTGCAACCGATCCGTATGCAAAGGGTGTTGCTGGTTGGGAATATACGCAAGAGTCCATTGTGACAGACCCAAAAAATCTAGCTTACTATGTTCGGCCATTTGCAAGTTTAAATATTAAGAAATTTCAACTGAAAGATCAGGATTTAAATGCCGATGGAATTAAATCTTGGGACATTGGCAACACAACTAGCTATGAGAGCATTGGATAAGCGAGCCTACCATCAGCTTTGTCTGCACTACCGCCCGATAGATAGTCGAAACTGCGGGATCAGCAAATGTTGTAATTACTGATAAACCAAAAGTAGCCAGTCATTCCGTAATAGGAAACTAAACGGTCGACATTTCTGTGGCCCTAAGACTTTTTTCACTAATAGATAAAAACTAAAAAATATCTAAAAATAGCTTGTTCTAATTTAATTAAATTAAATTACTTAGAGAATTTAATAACAACGCCACCGGGAGAAATAATAACTGGCCCGTTAGTTGACCCTATTAAATGGATGCCTACATTCTTTTTACTAATAAGTTTGGCATGGCCCGCAGCCATAATACCGCCAGAAATTTGATCATAACTACCCTCAAAATCATCTAAGTTATTGAGGTTATAAACTACTCCACTTCCGACAAGATGAGATGCACCAATTTGGTTTTTTCCTAGGCCAATACCGCCAATAGTAAAGGGGTATTGTTTACCTTGATAGGTCAGAATACCGGTGGAGGTGTTTGCCGTTTGACCTGACACAAATGCATAAATCTTAATATCAACGGTAAAAGTTGCTGATGGCGAAGGTATGGGCTCATCAGATTGAGCTTTGGAAAGGTGGCAAAACGCCCCAAGACTTAGAGCCGCTAATGCAGCCATTATTTTTTTACATATATTTTTTTTCATTATAAGTTTCGCCCGTTTTAACTGTAATTATTCGAGAATAACTAATGTTGCAGTAGCGCGCGCACCCCAGCCTGAAGGGCCGCCTGGAGTATTGCTCACGTAGTACATAGGACCCACACCAATGGAAAGTGGTACACCATCAAATATCAACACCTTAGAAACTCCAACATATAGTGGATTGGAGGTACGGTGTGCATCATAGTTGTATTGCGCTTCCATACTGGCTGAATAATTCAAACCATTTGCAGTTGTGTATGAAATGAATGGCTGACCATATAAATTATTTTGCGTGCCAAAAGTCGGATTGCCACCTACATTCCAAGATTGGAAGCCGAGTACACCATAAGTCCACGGGCCATCACGATTAAGAACTACAGCAGTCACACCCGCACCAGTTTGTTGAGAGCCAAAATGCCCACTGTTACCCGAAGGTGATTGTGCGTAAGGCCCAATACCCCAAATCCAAGAAGAATTAGTATTGGGTGCATAAAAGGATTCTATAGTCACACTAGCAATACCGTAACCAGAATATGGCTGTCCATTAGATCCTTGGACGCTAACTTCTCTAACGCCAGCAATGATTGGGCGGAGAATAAAAGTATCGCCACCACCCAAATTAAATGGTGCCACAGGCTGAAATAAAAGGTTTGGCTCTGAGCCGCTTTGATTCTTACCCAAACCGCGGTTGAATTCATACTGTAACGGCAAAGAGATCATATTCGCAATAGGGTTTGCTAACTGCTTAGCAATATCCGCTGAATCGACATCTTTTTTAGCGGCGGGAATGGCACCTAATTTCTCAACAGCAACCACACCGACACGGGCAGGAATTTCTTGGGCAATCGCTAAAGAGCTAAATGCAAATACTGTGGCTGCCGACACTGTATATAGCGCTTTAGATAGAGAGGTCATGAAGAAATAAATGAATGTAAATAAGGGAGGGGATTGGTATTTTTGAAGCAAATCCTACTGAGAGACAAGAATTAGTAAATGCTTCAAAAAAAGCCACCCGGAGGGTGACTATGGCATTGAATGTATTGTATCTTTATAAAACCTGGTTACCTATAGACTTGACAAGGTATCCAGGGAAGTTCCGACAGACTGCTTTTGGCCGTTAGCTGACCTTCACC
>Ga0194038_1000500_pt1 | contig 17199 bp, 15 predicted proteins | sample JunL226m_MetaG_FD_148630 | JGI IMG/M metagenome (GOLD analysis project Ga0194038, IMG submission 148630) | Anoxic zone freshwater microbial communities from boreal shield lake in IISD Experimental Lakes Area, Ontario, Canada - Jun2016-L227-6m | ecosystem: Environmental > Aquatic > Freshwater >... | reverse complement strand
GCAGTTTGTTGGAGGTCAACTTGATCCACTTTTGACGGGCCACGGGAATGATCTCCTTCCAAGCCTCAAACCACGTACCTGAAAATCCAGGGTTGGGATATGTCACCGGAATCAATGACAGGCCTCCATCGGCACGCATCGCTGGATACAGCTTTGCCAAGTAAAGTCCTTGCAGATGTCCACATTCAGCGAGTTCAGGCTCGACTAAATACCACCCATCAGTGCGATTGCAAACATAGAAGTCCATTTCGGCTTCTTCACCGATGGGTGCAACCCGAAAGGGTGACTTGAGTACAGCGATCGTGATTTCAGGTGCAACAGGTGGTTGGGCATGGACGACAAATCGATCAAAATCAATGGGGGCAGTCATTTTTGATCTCCCACGGATGCCGACTGGACTTGCAGCCGATGTGAGCACCAAAATTCGACAACATCAGGGTCGTATCGGATTGACCGACCGATTGTCAGGTGCGGTGGTAAGTCCGAGCTTCCACGCGCGCGCAAGCGTTCGATGGTTGTCTCTGAAATGTTAAGCCGCTGGGCGAGCCATGCGGTGTCTTTGAGGGCGGTAGTGTTCACGGTTCTGGTCCTTGAAGTGACAGGATGGGCAGCAAGTCGCCGCCTATAGGCCTGTTGTGTCCAAGGTGCCTACATGTAGGCAGAAAGACGCAGTTAGAGACAGAGCTAGGCCGGTGAAGACCGATGTGGTGTCAATTCCTCCATCTCTATACCCCCAAGGACAGATTGACACCCTGTCTGGCTGCTTTTGCCGAGACAGTAGAGGCGCGCAGCAGCTAGTTCAAGAAACAACGCGATGGCATTCGGTTCAGAATTTTGACGGCAGGCTGCAAAGTTGATTTATTCTTCGGCACAAATGAACAAATCAGACCTCGTTGAACCTCTCGCCGCTCGGTTTCCCCATTTGACGCTGCGTGATGTTGATTTGGCCGTCAACACGATTTTGGGGGCGATGAATGACGCATTGGCATGCGGTCATCGCATTGAGATCAGAGGGTTCGGCAGTTTTTCAGTCGTCCACCGTGCACCTCGGGTAGGACGCAACCCACGAAGCGGTGAACCCGTAGATGTCCCGCAGCGGCGTGTGACTCACTTCAAGCCGGGCAAAGCGCTAAGGGTAGCGGTGGATCAACGTACCAAAGAGACCCAGCAAAAACCCTGATCGGCTGGATGGTCTTTACCGATTTGAAGGTCTGGAATGGAGCAAATTCTGGACCCGCTCTGCAGCGTTAAGAGTCATTCGGGTTTTGGCCGTGAATGACTCCGGTGAGGCACATTGCCGCCAGAAGCTTTGCTCCAAAGCGCATTCGTGATGAAACTTCAATATTTCGGGGGAGTTTTGTACTCAGGATACGTCTTTCTCAAAAATTTATTGACATTTTTCCTGTAATGTTCAGTTGCGAGAACATTTTCGATTCCATTTTTTTCTTTGCGAAGTGCTGTGTAGGCGATCTCATAGCCGACCAGCACCATCACAATCCATGCCCAGATGTTGCTATTGATTTTTCCGTGAAGGATCAAGTACAGCAGCAGAAAAGCGATCAGTGCGCTTCGCGTGTACGTTCCCCATTTCGCTTTAGTGATATTCGATTCGTTTGGTTTCGTGATCCACAAAGCGATTGCACCCTCAGGCATCTCCTTCCGTATTTTTTCGCGGATCTGGGCGTCTTTGTCGGCAAAGAACGGTGTGTGGAGTAGGTCGTGAACTTCGTCTGGACTCACTAGTAATTCCCTTCGAGTGCAAGCTCTGGTGTTGATGCTGCTAGGGCACGTTTCGTGTAAACACATTGTTCAGACTGACCAGAGTGATGTCAAGACTAAACCTGCGCTCGAAGTCAGTGGTAAGCCCTATTAATAATTGAGCTCGATGATCATTGTTTTTCTGCTTCACGGTAACGTCACAGACATCGACTGTGTCTGCAATCCCGTTTGTAATGATCGCCTTAAGTCCCATTTGGTGAGCCCAAGAAAAGGCAGCTTCAAGCGCTTTAACAATGTCCGAGTCTGACAACCCGTCATCATGGCGTGCGCCTATGAACCAAAGCCAACGACCGTTCGCATACTCACAGGGCTGTTGCGGAAGACCAGAGAAGGGGTTTCGGATATGACTAAGTGAGGTAATCGTTCTTGCAAACTGGCACCAATACATGTTCATCTGGTTGAATTCGATACTACCGAACACAACCGCTAATTCTGAGTTGTTTGCTCTAGCCGTGGCGAAAATATCGCCTTTAAGTACGCGAGGCATGTGTCGTTGACCGGGGCCTAATGTTCGAGCCAAACTGCAGCCAGTTGCATCACCGGTCTAGTAATGGGTTAGTCATCATTTTTTTGCGGTTCAGCGTGGAATTCATCCATTTCCTTTAGCAGTTCTTCAGAGAGTATCGTTCGCTGTCTGGCGTCATGAAGTTGCTCAGTAGGCTCGACGACCTCCCAGTCCCAGTCTTGGTAATGCTTTAGCTTGGAGACTGCGGCAAAGCGGCAAAGTATCTCGAAATTCTCCCGAGTATTCAGGTTCAGGTTTACGTACCAGCCATTAGTCAAACGATGATAGTTGCTTGGGTCGTCTGCAAGCGTTGGGGTCTTTCGAAATAATTTGGCTGGAGCCTTGGCAAAGTAGTTCCGTGCGGCACCGCCCGCATCTCGTCTCCGACCAACGCCAACGTACCCTGTGGTCTCCCACCTCAAATCAGTGAAAAGAGTTGGGTTGCTTGCTGCGAATCGCTCCACGAGCCATATGTAGGCAGCCCGCGCGGTTTCGAACTCTAATTCACTTCCCTGAAAGCGCGCGATTGTTGGCCGACTCCCGCCCCGGCGGGTCTTTGGCTTATCCCAACCAGGAAACCTTAAGTCCAGTTCCTGCTTCACCACAAGCGCATGCTCCGCATATTTTGCATTGGCGCGACAGTTCTCGAAGCGCTGCTTCAGTTCCGACTCTGTCTCGCCAAGTATGGATTCGTGGAACTGTTCGGGGGAGCGTGGCATGTCTTACATCATCATTTGAGTTAGGCTGCATCAGCACCAGAGCCAATAGCCATAGAAACTGGGTCCCGTATCATGACGAAATTTGGTCAACGGCGAGTCTATTTTCTCGATGTTTCTTGTTGCCCGACTATAGCCCAGTAGATTTAGCCCTCGAATGTCTGCTCCCGTTGCTGACTTGTCCCACACCAGTACCCACCTGGCTGTCGGCAAGGTCTTCAAGCGACGTTCGACAACTGACGCCAAATGCCAGGGGGTCAGTCCACATTTGCTATTTCAGTGAATTCCAATGCGCGATCGGTGCCAGGCTCCAGCAGCACGATTTGAGGCGATCTACCAGGTAGACGTCGCACAGTGACAAGTCGGTGAGCCTGTAGCCGTCGAAGGCCGTCATAGCTGGCGTCCCGGCTGACATTGCCCTGCTCAAGCATCCGCCGGGTTAGTTTTACAGATGGATACGGTCGACTGGCACACAGGGAGTGCAGCAACAGTGCAAGGTGAAGACCTTTTCCTGGAATCGTTGAGGCCGCGATCAACCAATCCAGACGGGCAGGACAGCAGGCTCGATTTTGTGAAGGGGTGGGGGTAGGTCGCAGCATCAGGCTCTCCAAAACAATGTTGAAATTTCAACGAAATGTTTTCGCAGTGCTTGTGACCAGCGAGTTTGAAGCCGAAACCGGGACCGGGCATGGACCAGACGGTGACCAGACAGAAAAAAAGCACTTAGGCCGAAAAGACCTAAGTGCTTGATTTGTTTGGAGTTATTGGCTCCTCGACCTGGGCTCGAACCAGGGACCTACGGATTAACAGTCGGGTCTATACAACAGGTCACAAATCAGTGCAACGAACAACGACAGTTAAATCAACGACTTAGCGCAACTGGTCTGTTGTGCTGTGTGGTCAGAAGTGGCGGTTATTTGCACCTGAGTGTCCCGCCAGTGTCCCATTGGATCGACTAGTTGCCGGTGGCAAATGGTCAATGACCATCGGTGGTCGATCGGGGAACTGCGCCACCAATTCCAGGGTACCGCCCATCGCCTCAACATAGCGACGCATCGTGGACAACAACATGTCGCTGCGCTTTTCCATGCGAGAAATCGTATCCTGCCCGACACCCAAGGCCGCGGCAAGGTCTTGCTGGGTTTGTTCAGCGGCCTGGCGCAGGTCTTTCAGCGTTGCCAGATTGCCAGCACGTGCCTCGATCGCCGTCCGCCGTTTTACCGGCAGGTCAGCCATCAGTTGCTCAAGTTTTCTTGCCATGTCGATGCTCCTTATTCGATGCCCTCAATGTGCTGAGGTGGTCGTCAAACCGCTCGTCCGCAACGGCGATCAGTCGTTTGTAGAACCGTCGTTGATCTGCGCCGCCCTTGTCGCCGCCGACCAACAAAATAGCTTGGCGCTCAGGGTCAAACGCGAACGCTACGCGCCACACCTCGCCGGTCCAAGCAAACCGCAGTTCCTTCATGTTGGTGTGCTTCGAGCCCTTCAAGGTATCCACGGTCGGCCGCCCCAGGCCGGGACCAAAATCCCTTAGCAGCAGGGCGTGTGCCAGCAGTTCGTCTTGCAGGCTCTCAGCCAGGGCTGCGAATTCAACAGCAAAGTCGTCGTGAAAAAGGACGTTCCAAACCATGGCGAATTATGTACTTAAAGCCATATTGTTGCAAGCTGCGTGTATGAGTGCGTGAACTGGCATGCCGGCAAGCGGTGCGACTGTTGCGCCGGGCAACATCGCCAGGTGGATGGTTTCTAGGACGCCATCCACCCGGCCGCCTCACGCCGCAGTCACCCGCACTTCCTCACGTGCCTTGCCTCGATACAGCGCCAGGTCAACATCCTTGAGCGCAGGAATCTTCGCGTAGGCCACGTTCCCAGCCTTCCAGTACCTGGTCACGCTGACCCCGGAGCCCTGCTCACGCGGGTGCTGTGCCAGAGCCACAAGCTCATCACGTGCCTTGGCCAGGGCAGTATCAGCAGCGTCCGTGGCCCGCTTGGCCTCAGCAAACGCCTGTGCCGCAGCCGTCCACGCCAAGTCATTGCGCTGCACAGTATCGGAGTCTGTGAGCGGCGGCGGTGTGTCGCGGTCCATGAACGCCTGGAATTGATTCCAGCCGCAACGGATGCGGTCCATCGCACCGTCATCGCGCTCGATGGGCAGTAGGAGGCCCTGCGTGCCGTCGAACACCCAGAGGTGCGCCAGGGCAGCGCCAGACACCATCAGCTGATGTTGAACTTGTAGCTCATACTGCGCCGGCACTGAACCGATCAGAGCATCGTTCCACAGCACCGAGCTCTGACCCTTGTACGGGCACTTGATCTCGACGATTAATTCCCCGCCAAGGTCCATGCCATCCAGTGAAGCTGAGTAAGGCCCGTCCTGGAGCACCAGCGGCTGCATCACAGCACCCGTCTGAGCCTCATAAGCGGCTCGCGCCGCTGGCTCCATATCGGTACCGTGCTGCATCGCAGCTGTGGCCTTCGTCACGGACCGTCCGGTCTTGAGTAGCCAGAGCTGATATGGCGACATCCATGGGCTCACGCCCAGCATGGCCGCGGTCTCCGATGCGTTGCGCATTTTGAGGCGGTAGTCCAGCCACTCCTGGCTGCCCTGTGCGAGTTGAATGATCTTGCTCATGCTGCCCTCCGCTTTTCAAGGGAGCGCACGACACGCGAGAATTCGATGGCGGGCAAGTCCTTCAGACTGCCAACACCGAAGTGCTCCAACAGCCGGCTCAGGTCAGTGCCGGTCTCGACCACGAGCTTGTGGATCGTGATCTGCTGCGGCCCGGTGATGGTCGGGCCAGCACGCATGGGCGTCACCTTGACCGATGGCGGCGGTGCAGCAGTCTGATCGTTGGCAGCGTCCGCTACTGGTTGCGGAAGGTCCTCACCGGCGTACACATAAAGCCCACAGCCGTGTAGTGCGATCGCTTTTACGAGCGCACGCTGTATGGACGTATTGATGTCGAAAGCATTGGGTGCGAGCAACGTCCTGTTGCGACCATCCAACACGGGGTGGATCTGTGACAGGGTGACGCCCTGCACAGTGACCGCCACTTCGACAAAGACGCCAGCGTCGCAGGCTAGGTAGGGCAGACCGTCGAATCGTCGGACCTCCCATGTGGCAGCCGGGTCTGCCAGCCGCAGCTGCGCCACGGCGTAGGGCCAGGACAGGTAGCTGAAGCCGCCTTTCTTCTCAAGGTGTTGAGAGACGTCGATGGCGTTGAGGGTGGCAAAGTAGTTGCCAGTAGGTGAACTCATGATGAACTCCAGTAAATGTGAGGATGAAAAATGGCGCCAGCCAGACCAAGACGGTCCAGACAGATGCCGGGTTGGGGCCAATGAAGGCATGCCCGCTGTGCCTACGACGTTGTCAGTTTCTTGCCCACACAATGTCGTCAACTAGGCTTTTTCTTAGTGATCACAGGCCGCAGCACCCGTCGATGCCACGGTCTGATCCAGATCAGGCCAGTGCCGGTATGGCGCTAACCTGTGGATTGGGTGCTGTTGCCTGTGGCGGCAACAGGTAGTCCGCGGCCTTCTGCGCCATGGACGCAGCCGTGAAGATCAGCCGTTTGTCCGACTTGAGCGCCTGTAACCAGTGCGCGATGTAGCTGGCGTGCTGTAGCTCGCTGGGCAACCCACAGTGGCTGCTCAGGAAGGCGGAGCCCATCTCGGCTACAAGTTCTTCGAAGGCGTAGGCAGTAATGTGCTGACGCCCAGACAGAACCCGGTTGCACCGGCTCGGATGCCCGGTTGAATGCGTCAACTCGTGCAGTGCCACGTTGTAATAGCGGCTGGCTTCAGGAAATACAGACTGTGAGGGCAGCTGAATGACGTCGTCACTCGGTCGGTAGAACGCCTGATCGCCACCATGGCGGATGGTGACACCAGAACGGGCCAGGAGGTCCTCCGCGGCTGCGACAGGACTCCAGCCATCAGGTGTGGGTTCAGGGTCTACAAGGCCCTCTGGCAGGCCTTCGACCTGGGCAGCGTTGAACACCGTAAACGAGCGCAGCAACGGTATGACCCGGCGTGCCGGTTCATCGTTGGCGCAGCGGCTTGACTCCGCATCCCGCTCCAGCATCTTGAAGAACACGATGCCGGTGCCGGATTCACCCTTGCGCACGCATGCACCCAGTGCCCGGGCCTGCTGGAATGTCAGCCAGCGGTTGACGGCGTAGCCGTGAGACATAGCCTGCATGTTCAGCAGGATGGTGTTGATACCGCGGTAGGCACGTGATGTGGCCAGGTTGGCCGGCATCGCGTTGCCGGGTGTCCGTGACCACGGGCAGACCCATGGCGGTGTACCGGCCTCCAGCGCGGTGATGATTTGATTGGTCACGACCTGATACAGGTCTTTGAAGACATAGGACATGAGAACCTCCAGATATAGAAAAGCCCCGGTGAGACGCACTCAGCGGGGCTGGGGTTGAACAAGGGGGGGCTGACGCTGTCAGGCCGGCTGCACAGCAGCCCGTGTGAAGCGCGTGATGCGTGCAGACAACAGATTGAAGGCATCGACAGCGACGTCGAGCTTGTGGTCCGACAGCAGCACGGTCAGAGCGGGGTGCACGACGTACTGGCTGAGCGCCAGAGACACGATGGCACCGATCAGCCAGAGCAGGAAGCTCAGGAACAGCCCGAGGGCTGCGGCTTCGATGATCCAGACGCAGGCAGATGCCACGGCTACGCCGATGGTGATGTCGCCAGCGATGGTGGCGACGGTGCGGATCAGGATGTTGCGGTTTGAGTTAGACATGGGGAACTCCTTCGGAGTAAGTGGGTTGAGGACAGATAGACGGAACAGCAAGTCGTTGAGCAGGCTGGGCCTGGGGTAACGACGGCGGTAGACCGTCTTGCGGCGGTAGGACGTCACGTCAGAGTTCCAGGCGCATGTAGCCGTGGTGATAGATGTCACCTTTGATGTAACCGAACAGCCGCTTGGCTGTCGAGGTACCGAGGCTGGTCAGCAGGCCAGCGAAGGTCGCGGCCATGATGCCGGAAAAGGTTCCGGCATGTATGGCCAGTACGACGAGCGTGACGCACACGTCGATCGCCATGTCGTGGTTGAGGAGGCGCAGCATCGTGCGCCGAGGCAATTTAATGAATATGAAAACAAGGCCAAGGAAGATGGCCAGACCAGTTTCGAACATGTGAACTCCTGTAGGTGCGGATCAAGGTGAATCCATGAAGCTCAAGCAGGACGGCGAGCCTCGCTCGACGTGGCTGTTGGACTTCGTGGCGTGGTGTCGTCAGGATTGATGACACCAGCGATGACCGATGCAGACGCTGTACTCAGTGGCTGCTGGGAGTTCGGGGCTTAGGGGCCCCCTTTGGCCTGGGCAGGCAAACGGAATCCGAAGGGCCTACGGCTTTTTGCGCCCTGGGGGGAGGTGTCTCACACAGACGGATGCGACACATCTATCCGGCAAGTTGAATTTTTTTGCAGCGATTTTTTCCAGCGGATTTTTCTGGCAAATGCAAAAAGGAGCGATATACCGTCGGCTAAGTCGGCCTGTGTGCAATCTGAAGTGCCCCTCTTAAACAAAAGTTTAGGGGCTCGGGTGACCGCAACAAATGGTTCAATATTATTGGGATGGCAATGGAAAAGGCTAATATCGAGGTTGCGGCGTTAGAGCATAAAAAAATCCACGCCGCCAAGTTGTGTTCGATGATCATCTTACGGGGCCCCCAAAAAAATGCGCTTTGCTGAAGAGGTGTTAAGTTGCGTTTTTGATGGCCGCGACAGTAAGTGATCATCTCGCTACCCCAGTCGTGCCGCGGCGCAAACTATGCACGGCAAGAGTCTGGACAATATTTTGCTAAACGTCACCACCCTTCGTCGGGGGTGTTTGATGTTTGACCGATGGAAAAAATCGCTTAATGCTGTGGCCCGGTGAAATTCCAGTAATTGACCTTTTTGCTGGTCCCGGGGGGCTTTGCGAGGGATTTTCTTCCGTTATGGACGCCGAGGGAAATCCACGCTTTGCCGTCAAAATTTCCATCGAGAAAGACCCTGTCGCTCACCGCACGCTGCATTTACGCGCCCTGTTCCGGAAGTTCCCCAAGGGCAAAGCGCCCGACATCTATTACCAGTACATCCGCGGCGAAGTGAAGCGCGAAGTGTTCTTGGCGCATCCAGACATCAAGGAAGCAGCCGAAGAGGCCGATCAAGAGGCACGATGCGCGGAGCTGGGCTTGACGCCACCGGAGGTGGTTGACGGTTGGATCAGAGAAGCTTTGGGCACACAGACCAATTGGGTGCTGATCGGTGGGCCTCCCTGCCAAGCATATTCGCTGGCGGGTCGTTCGCGGCTCCGCGGCAAAGACCTAAAAGCATTTGAGAGCGATAAGCGTCATCTTCTCTACACGGAGTACCTGCGGATCATCCGGCAGTTCGAACCATCCGTCTTCGTCATGGAGAACGTCAAAGGAATGCTCAACTCTACCCATGGAGGCAGCAGCATCTTTGAACGGATCATGGCAGACCTACGCGAGCCGAAAGAAGGGCTCAGCTACGAGATAAGGTCGCTTGTGGTCGATGGCGACGAGTTGGAACCCCGCGACTATGTGATTCAGTCGGAGAATTATGGAATACCGCAATGCCGCCATCGCGTGATCTTGTTTGGTATACGGTCCGATGTGGTGGAAAAAACGCCAGAGCTGACGACCAATCCGCGCATGTTCTTGCTAAAAAAAACGTTCCCAAAAGTCAATGTTGAGACGGCCCTTTCAGGAATGCCACCGATTCGTAGTCGACTGTCCAAAGAAGAGGATTCACACAAGAGGTGGCTAACGGCACTGCGCAAGACGCCGGCCAACTTTGTGCGCTGGCATTTACCCATTCGGGCAAAAATCAGGCCGATCATCAAGGACGCTATAAAAAGGGCCAAAGGGTACGAGTCGGCTGGATCGAAGTTCATGCCCATTGAGGTGGTAGCTGCGTCCAACATGCCGAAGGAACTCAAAACATGGTTGTTGGACCCGCGCGTTGGCGGGGTAATCCAGCATGAAAGCCGTAGCCACATGCTTTCCGATTTGCACAGGTACATGTTCGCATCGAGTTTTACTGAGTCGGAGAAGTATCCTCCGAATTTGCGCAATTTTCCGCCCCTGTTATGGCCCAACCATGTAAACGTCGACGCGGAGTCCATTCCATTCGTCGATCGCTTTCGCGTTCAGATCAAAAGCGACCCTGCATCCACGGTGGTCGCCCACATTCAGAAGGATGGGCATTACTACATTCATTACGACCCTGCCCAGTGCCGCAGCTTGACGGTAAGGGAGGCTGCGAGGTTGCAGACCTTCCCTGACAACTATTTCTTTGAAGGTAATCGGACGGAGCAGTACGGGCAAGTGGGCAATGCGGTCCCGCCGATGCTCGCGCGAAGAATCGCCAAAGTGATCTACAAGTTTCTGAACACGTCGTCGAACAGGTGATCTCGTGGATTGCATCGCAGCGGTTTGGCGCGGCGGGCCGGTTATGGCCGATCAGTCGGTCTTGAATTCTGATTCTTTGGCCATGTTCCAAGCGCGATTCCACAAGGCGCCCCAGCGATCAATTCCGCCTTCTTCTACTGGGTTCATTCCGTTTTTCATGAACACGTCGTAGAGGACCATGTTCGCGTCGCAGAAGTCATGCGAGTGGCAGATGCCGGGAGATGTCTCTGCACAATTGAGCTGAACGACTTCCGCCATTTGCTCTTCGGTGAGGTACGCGCGAAGGCCTTGTGAGAATTCTTGGGCGAGGGTTTCGGCCGTGGGAGTCATGGTGTTTCTACGTTAGCGTGTCCGTGTTTATAGCACGCGAGCGCACATTGGCATCGCCCTGTTCCATTTGGACCGGGGACACTTTCGCTGCGGTGTTCGATACGAAGCAAAGTTTTCGGGCATCCTGTCTTGTGAAGTAGTCGCGGCGTTCGCAGTCTTGCTAAGGCGGTAAGCCTGCGCTACTTCACTTCGGGAATGTTGGCGGAGGCGGCGGAGTAGCTCGCACTCATAACCGCCTCTTTGCATTCGGGACGCTTGGCCCATTCAGACACCATCTTCCCGCCCGCTGAGGCGTGGAGTGCCTCGTTGACCTCCTTCGCCCACACGGCGATTTGGGCAAGTAGTTCTGGGGATGCGGCCTGATCGTTCCATACCCGCTCGAGGTCGATGCGACGGCCCAACTTCTCCGAGAGCAGCGACACCGTATAGGCCGTCACGTTGGCTTGGAACGCTTGGAACATTGGTCGGATGAGCTTCTGGGCATCGCGGTAAATCTTGGCCTTGGCGATCATCGCCTTGTAGTCGGCGACGGAGGGCAATGGAGCCTCTTGGCCGTCGACTGGGGTGAGCCCGGCCATGAATCGGTCGAAGTTCTTTTGCGACCCGAGGCTGACGATATCGGGCTTTTTGTCCCATGCAGTGATGTATTTCGCGAGGTCGGTCTTGGTGATGCGTCGTGCGGTGGGGACGGCCTCCTTCAACGATTTGAGCTTCGCGGGCGTGGTGCCTTCGCGCGTCAGCAGCGTGTTGTAGCTGCCAGCGGCTCGCTCGTAGAACCATTGGCCAACGCCATCGGGGCAGAACACTGAGCGGGAAAGCTTCTCGATCTCGACATGGAACGGCTTGTTGGCTGAGAGGTCGGATTGGCGCACGGCGTTTTGACTGTTAGCGTACCGCGAGATGTCTGAGACCAAGGCCTCTTCCTTCGCAGAATCGTCCTCGCGCATGACGATGATCTTGGCCGGAACGCGCACGCGGCTCAGGTCGGTCTCGGGAAACTTCTTCTTCGTGAAGTAGATCGAGGCAGTCGTCTGGCCCCCATTGACAATTTGGAGGCCCTTTAGCCACAGGATGCCTGTCGATCCTTCGTCGCCCGCCTTATCCAGCTCCATCTTGTCGGCGACGATCACGATGCCGTTGTTGTATGCCATGAAGCGCTCGGGGGCGGTGCGCAGGGTGTTTTGAATGCCCGCGTTCACACCCTTGCCTTTGACGCTTAAAAATGAGCGGACGTTGGCTTCCAGAAGCCGGGCGCCGAATTGTTCGTACAGCAGGCGCAACGCCTCGGCGGGAATGGCCGTCAAGGCGTAGTCGTAATCGCTTTCGCCGGGAACGTAGACGCAGGGCAGCGGCCCGCCGCACACCAAATTGAAATCGACGATCAGCTCGTCGCGAGGCTTGCCTTCGGACCAGTGGCGGTGGAGGCGCTGGATGTCCATGACCTCCAGGCGCACGGCCTTGCCCCCTATGTCGCGCGTCTTGAAGCTCTTGGATTTGGCGACCCTGTCGGTGATGACGTAGACCCGAATCTGTTCTAGGTCGTCGTAGATGCCTTGCAGAGTCTCGGCCAGCGAGCGCACGTCGCTGGACGGGTCGAGCTTGGGCGCCATTTTGCCCTCGGCGCACAACGTCAAAAATCGCAGGCATTGCTCCACAGCCGTTTTGGTTTCAGCATCGGGAATGGCGGTGGGCTCGTCGGCGTTGGCGTACAGGCTCACGAAGAGGTCGAGCTGATCGCTTTCTTCCGAAATCGAGTACCCGCTCAGGCGCAGGTTGGCATTGCCCACTTTGCCCTCGAAGTGGCATTCGACCGGCTCGAAGGTCATGCCGATGTCTGACATGTGCTCCATGACGATGCCGCAGAACACGAGCTCCTCGTAGAGGGCGCCGTCGCGCATTTGCGCTCGGACGGCAGCCTGCGTTTCGCGCAGGAATTCAGTCAAATCCATATTCAAATCGCTCCCAGTGATTTGAGGGCCGCATCGACCCCCACGTTGTCGCCTGGCGCTTTGTCTAGGTCGATTTCATACATGGCCCGCATGATTCCTGACGGGACATTACCCTGGATCAGCCGCGGGAAGTTTTCGCCGACTTTGACGACGTGGATGTCGTTCAGGGCGAACCTGCGGGGGTATCGGTTCTCGTGCGCGTCGATGTAGCCCGCCGCCAGAAGCCGCTCGGACAGCAGCCGCGCGGCCTCCGCATTGCCTTGGATCGCCGCGCGCATGGCTGCGACGAATTCGGGAAGATTTTGGCCGGATTCGACTTGGCGAAACCGGGCGCCCGCCACGAACAAGGGCTGGCGGACTGAATCATCGAGTTGCTCGAGCGATCCGATCTTGGCGGGGAAGCCTTTGGCCGAAAGCGTGGCTTTGACTTCCAGCGCCCCGGTTCCGATTTCGAAGTCCTGAATCCCGTCAAGCGGACCGACCCAAGATTCGATGGCTTGGGCAGCGGCCACGCCCGCGCCGATGATCGCGCCGAGCAGGGCAAGCTCGCCGACCAAGCCGATTTCGGCTTCGGGGCTTAGGGCTTGCGTTCCCTTGCGCATGAACTCTTGCCAGGCGCCCACGCGACCGATGCAGACGCGGGCGAGCCGGGCCTCGTCGGCGCCCGCAGCCACCGCGTCGTCCAACGCGCCGACAACATCGCACGACATGGCCGCGAAAAGTTCGGGGCTTCCTGCGGACTTGCGGGACAAGGCGATCCAGAGTCTTCCGGCGCCCTCGAGATCGGCGCGTTCCACCGAAAACCCTTGGCCTTCGGGGAGCTTGTCGGCGGCGGGGATCTTCGCGGTGGGGAATCCGACCAGCACGGCTTCGGCGTTGTCCGGCGAGCGGCGGCCCGCGCGCACGTCCAACGGGCCGGAGGGCGGCAGGGCTATTGAGCGCCAGCCGGGCTCCGCGTCGTCGCCGGACAGCGACGACCATGCCATGAGGAAATCTTTACTCGGACGGGCCATATTCTTGCATCCAGTAGAGGAGGTTCACTTCGTATTCGACCCGGATCGCGCTGTCGCTCGACGGGAATGCGATGGCGAAGGCCATGATGGGCTTGTCCCAGCCAGGCACGATCAGCTTTTCAGGAAGCTTTTCCTTGCCTGCGTAGGGCGCGAGCGGATACAGGAGCAGCAGGCCGCGATCGGCGGGGCCGCCGAGCGCCGAGCGGGCCATGCGGATGCCTTTGCCGCTGGGAATGGACGGAGGCGACACGCGGCCTCGCCCAGGATCGGGCTTCCACGCGGCGCGGGTGAGCGCCAAAGCCTCGCGCCATGCATCGTCGCCAAGGTCGATGCCTTCGTCGGACGGGTCGGTGAGCACGCCAATCGCGAATTTGGCCGGGTCCTTGGATTGATCCAGACTCTTCGGCTCGTCGGGCGTGCGCATAGGGAACGATTTGACGTCGATGCCTCCTGAGAATGCGTGCGGTTCGCCGACCCCGTCGCCTTCGGCCAAGAGCGCGACGCTCCACTGCTTCAACTGCCCGATTTCGACCATCTTCGTGATGAAGTCGGCCAGCACGGGGGCCTTGGCGCTGGTCGCGTTGGGGTGCGTCACGTACGAGCCCAAGAAAGACAGAATCTTGGCCGCGTGGACATCCTTCCATAGGAGCGAACGCTTCCACTTGTCCGCGCTGCCATCGCGCGCGTATTCGGGACCGGACACGGCAGGCACGCCCATGGATGCCAGGAGCGCGTCGGTGGCGGCTAGGTTGTCCGCTTGGATTTTCTTGTCACGGTGGAATAGGATGGTTTGCGGGCGTGTGCCGCTGTACGTGAGCGAGAGCGTCTGGGAATTCCGCATTTTGAGCGGCGAAGTGATCGTCAGTATTTCGTGCGATTTCACTTTCAGGCCGTATTGCTCGGGCGTGAGGCGCGCCTCGGCCATGAAGTCGAACTCTTCGCGCAACTCTTCGGACGCGTCGGCGATGTGGCCGAACCAGCTCACCAAATCCGGCGACGTGTAAAGGCGGCAGAGGTCCAAGTATCCGGGGCGATAGCCGAACCAGCGGCCCATTTGCATGAGCGTGTCGTACATACGCGTGGTTCGGATGAAATAACTGACGCAGAGGCCCTCGAGCGTCAGGCCCCGGGCGAGCTTGTCGCCGCCGACGGCGATGACCTTCAAGGCCGCGCCGGGGGCCGCGTAGTCGAGCGCGTCTTTGGCGGTGCCGTTAATGGATCGCACTTCGATGTCGGCGATGACAAGGGGCAAGGCGGCGAGTATTCGATCCCAGCTCGGCATTTCGGGCGGGCGCTCTTCGGGAGGCGAGAGCTCGGCGACTTCGTCGCGGGTCGGCATGAAATCGTCTTCCCAAAGCTCGCGCAGTCGAGCGAGCAACTCCATCGCGTCGATCCCGCGGGTGATCTTCTGGCGCATGCGCCGCACGGTTTCTTCCACTTGCCCGCGGACGAGGTTTTGAACCGCGACGAACCGTGTCGTGTGGATCAGCATGGAGCTGTGCTGCGAGCTTTGGCCGCGAAGCTCGCGCGCCGCGCAAGCCAACACAAAGGAGTAGACCGCGTCGCGCAGCGACGGCGGGAGGGTCTCCTGCCCGTTGTAGGTGGGCGTGTGGTTCTTGTTGTGCTTCGGCGGCATCCAACCGGAATCGGTTTGCGGGTCGTAGTTGTCGACGATGTCCCGGGTCAGCGGCAGAGCGCCGACGCGCCCCTCCTTGGTCATGCGTCCAAAGAGGCGCGTCGGTCCGACGTAGTTCGACGGGGCGGCTAGGTTGATGATGAAGGAGCGCGGGAATAGGTCCGGGCCTTCTTTGGCGGTCGCGCCCTTGTGGTGGATGAAGATGTTGGCGAAGGGGGTGGCGGTGTAGCCGACGTACGCCTTGCGGGTGAACGCGTGCAGAATCTGACGGATCAGGCTGTTGATCGTCTTGGGTTGGTGCTCTTCGTCCGGGGTGCCATCTTCGTTGAACAGTTGCTCGCCCGTGTCCACCGAGGCGTTATCGGCCTCGTCGTCTATCATCAGAAGCGGCAACTTGGTGATGAGCTTGCGCCCGTCGTCTATGTCGGTGGCGTCGGCCACGCGGGTTTGAAGCCAATTGAGCAAGGCTGTGAGTACGGTCTTTTGCTTCTTGACTACGAAGAGCCATGGGCGCTCTTCCGGGGAAATGCCGTGGAAGCGCTTGGCCGCGACCTTGCTGAAATCGCCGTTGTCGGCGCGGGTCGTGGCGGAATTGGTCTTTAAGTCTTCGCCGAAATGGGCTACGCCTATGGCTTTTCCGGCCCCTCGGTCGTCGGTGGTCTCGTAGCCCAAGAAGCCTTCTTCAAGGCGCATTTGAGTCTGCGAACGCAAATTGTTGTGCATGCCCGCTAAGACGATGATGATCTTGTAGCCTGCGTCGGCAGCTTTGCATATCAGGCCCGAATAGTTGCTGGTTTTGCCGGACTGTACATGGCCGACGACTAGGCTGCGGCGATCCCATGCGCTGATTCGCAGCGGGTCTTCCAACAGTTCCAGGATGTTGTCGGTGGCCTCGTCCAGGCCTTCGACAACCACGTCGGAGAGCTTGTCTTCTTGAAAGTCGCGGTACCGTCGCCAGTAGTGCCAGTCTTGCTTGCGCGAAGCGTTGAGCCAATCGAGGTGCCCATGGTCGTCCTTGAGCGTGGTGGCCTTGCCCATCCAATGGCTGAACCGCTGGATCAATATGGAGACGGCTTGCTGCTGGTCGACGGGAAGGGCACTTTCTGCGGCGAACATGTCCGCTGCCCGCTTCACCTTTTCGGCGATGAACGACGGAGTTAGTTTTGTCTTGTCCTTTTCAGCTTTGAGGAGCCGCTGCGCGGTGGCGACTACGTTCTCGGTCAATTCGGCTTGCGCGGCGGCGGCTTCGGATTCGATCATGTGTTCAGTCCCAGTTTCGCGACGAGCGCGGGGTATTTTTGGAAGGGTTCGGTGCGCAGCAGCGACTTGCGAGCCTCGTCGACGGTCAGTCCCTTGCGCTCGACGAGGTCGTCGAAGAGGACGCGGGCGACTTCGACGATGGCCTCGTTGGGTTCGCCCTCGAAGCCAGTCCGCGGCGTCTCCTTGTTTTCCGCCGTGTCGAGCCAGATACGTTGCACTGGCACGGTCTCTTCGATGACTCGCAGCATGGCTTTGACCAGCGGGCCCAGAGTTCCGGCGTTGGCCAGCACCGCGGCGACCGATGGATGAGTCTCCTCGATCCGATACCGAATGCCTGCCTTCACCCGTTCGGCCCGCCATGCTTGCTCGATCGGGACGTTGCCTTGCGCGGGCGTCGGCGTGCCGCGATAGGCGAACACGCTGCGAGCCTTCTCGCGGGTGTTATCGGCCAACGCCATGAGCCATGGACGCAGCGAAACGGGGGGCCGGGCGGTGGATTTTTTCACGTCGATTTTCCAATCGGCGTCGGCGGTGTTGGGGATGTCGATGCGGATGCGGGCCAGGCGGTGGG
>Ga0194038_1000493_pt1 | contig 17352 bp, 17 predicted proteins | sample JunL226m_MetaG_FD_148630 | JGI IMG/M metagenome (GOLD analysis project Ga0194038, IMG submission 148630) | Anoxic zone freshwater microbial communities from boreal shield lake in IISD Experimental Lakes Area, Ontario, Canada - Jun2016-L227-6m | ecosystem: Environmental > Aquatic > Freshwater >... | reverse complement strand
CTCCTATGAGTAATAATGAGTGTAACTATAAACGATTCTGCTAATTTTGTTTCATCTAGAGAAATGATAGAAATCATACCTAAAATACCCCCTTGGCCCCTTTTGGGGCACAAGGATTCTCTTGAAAGCGAATAATGGCCAAAAAAATAGATCCCACTAAAGGATAAAAGTCATGCTCCAGTTAATTAAATCTGTAATCGTTCCATTCATTCTTGGCGGCTTATTTTTATCAAATGTAAACGCACAAGAATTTCCGCCAAAGAAAACCATCACTATTGTTGTTGGCTTCGCAGCGGGAGGATCAGCGGATAGCGCAGCACGCATCATCGCCAAAAAACTGAGTGAAGATCTAGGGCAAAACGTCATCGTTGATAACAAGCCAGGTGCAGGCGGCAATATTGCGCATGCCTATACCGCTACTGCGCCTGCTGATGGATCCGTCATCTTATTTGGCTCAATCGGACCACTAGCGATTGCACCACATCTCATGAAATTACCATATGATCCGCAAAAAGATTTAGCCCCCCTGACTATGGGAGTCACTTTTCCTAATGTCTTAGTGGTCATTCCAGAGCTAGGTGTAAAGAATTTCAAAGAATATATTGCTCTCGCTAAAAAGAATCCCGGTAAGATTACCTTCGCATCCACAGGAAGTGGTTCTGCATCCCATCTACAAGGTGAACTCTTGAATGTACGTGCAGATATTGATACAGTGCACATCCCCTATAAGGGCGGCAGTCCCGCGATGGTTGATCTACTTGGCGGCAGAGTCTCATCCTACTACTCCGCTCTTGCTACCGCTGATCCCTATATCAAAAATGGTAAGTTGATTCCGATTGCAACTACCGGCTTAAAGCGAGCACCCACACTTCCCAATGTACCGACTATTGCAGAATCAGGCTACCCTGGATTTGACGCTAGTAATTGGTATGCATTTGTAGCGCCAGGAAAAACACCAGACATTATTTTGGAAAAATGGAATAAAGCCTTAGTGGCTGTTCTAAAAGACAAAGCCACTAATGCACAATTAGCAGACCATGGCTTAACTCCGAATCCTGGAAGCCGAGAAGATCTAGCCAAATATATCGCCAGCCAATCTGTCACCTGGGGAAAAATTATCACCGATAGAAAAATCACCGACGATTAGCACGTACTCAACTTTTATTGAGCAGCCCAGCCGCCATCCATATTCCAAGCCGCGCCTCGTACCTCAGAAGCGTCTGGCCCACAAAGGAATACAGCCAAAGCTGCTAACTGTTCTGGAGTGACAAACTGTCCTGAAGGCTGCTTCTCAGAAACCAAAGCGATTTTAGCCGCTTCATTAGAAATCCCCTCACGCTCTGCACGCGCATCAACTTGCTTCTGAACGAGAGGGGTTAAGACCCAACCAGGACAAATCGCATTGCAGGTGATGCCAGTATGCGCATTCTCAAGCGCAGTCACTTTAGTAAGGCCAATAATTCCATGTTTGGCCGCAACATAAGCAGCTTTTTGGGTAGAGGCCACTAAGCCGTGTACCGATGCAATATTAATGATACGACCCCAGTTTCGTTTTTTCATGCCCGGCAGAGCATGATGAGTCGTATGGAACGCAGAACTTAAGTTAATCGCAATAATGGCATCCCATTTATCAGCTGGGAAATCTTCAATATTGGCTGTGTACTGAATACCAGCATTGTTGATCAAAATATCGAGTGAGCCAAAGCGCTTTTCAGTTTGCTTAATCAAATCTTCTATTTCAGCAGGCTTGCTCATATCAGCGCCGTGATAATCCACCTCTACGCCACATGCTTTAATTTTTGCAATTGCCTCATCTTTTTCACCAAAACCATTCGCCATAATATTGACGCCCTGCTTCGCTAAAGCAATGGCCATTCCCAAACCAATGCCGCTAGTGGAGCCAGTGACTAAAGCTGTTTTACCTTTTAAAGAAGACATGTAGATATTCTCAATGAGTTAATGGATAAAAACATAGAATACAACGAATAGACTTAGATTAAATGCAGCCAGTGGCCTAATTGGTGCCAAACACTAGTAGGCACAAGAGTAAGCAGCCAAGTCATTGTGAGATAGCGGAATAATTTTCCGAGAAACATATATACCAGACAAGGAAACCAAGCCAAACGAAGCCAACCAGCTGCAAAACACAATGGGTCACCAAATCCAGGTAGCCATGATAAGAGCAGCATCTTAGGGCCCTGCCCCTCCAGCCAACGTTGCATGCGCCCATGAGGAGGCCCCTTCATGGATTCAAAACCCCTGCGAGAAATTAAACCCAACCACCAATCAAGCATCCCCCCTATCGTATTGCCGACTGTCGCAATAAAAATTGCAATCCAATACATACTAGGATTGAGTTCGGTGTATCCAAAAAGGATAGGTTCAGATCCAATCGGAATGAGCGTTGCAGAAATAAATGAGCTAATGAATACAGCGGGTAGGCCGATAGATGGCATACCAAACCACTCAAAAAAATACTGAAGTGCATGATCCATTAAAGACCTTTATTGAAATAAGAGGCTTGCGAGAAGGCTTTCCCAAGCTTTTCGGTCGATTTATTCTGGCTTGACAAACACATTTCCTTTAAACATTCTCCAAGGCCAGCCCTTGGATCTCATTTGACCTATTTTCGCCTGCTTTTGATGATTTTCCATAAATTTCAAATCTTGCTTAAACTATTGGCTAATTAACCTAATAAACCATAAAACCTATAAAGCAGGACTTTAATGAATCACCCTATCCCCAAGCCAGACCAATACCAGGACATGCGGGAGGCTTTGCGCGATCTCTGCAAGCAATTTGACTCAGCCTATTGGCAAAAAATTGACCATGAGAGAGGCTACCCTGAAGCGTTTGTTACAGCAATGACTGACGCAGGATGGTTAGCCGCCCTTATTCCTGAAGAATTTGGTGGCTCAGGCCTTGGCTTAGCGGAAGCCTCAGTCATCATGGAAGAAATTAATTTATCAGGAGGAAATGCTGGCTCTTGTCATGGCCAGATGTACAACATGGGAACATTGCTGCGCCATGGATCTGAGGCTCAGCAAAAAATGTATCTTCCAAAAATTGCAAGCGGTGAATTACGTTTACAAAGCATGGCCGTTACAGAGCCAACAACTGGTACTGATACCACTAAGCTCAAAACTACTGCCGTTAAAAAAGGTGATAAGTATATTGTCAATGGTCAGAAGGTATGGATCTCTCGTATTCAGCATTCAGATCTGATGATCTTGTTAGCCCGCACTACCCCTATTAATGAAGTGCAACGAAAATCTGAAGGCATGTCCATCTTCATCGTCAACCTGAAAGATGCCATTGGTAAAGGGATGGAGGTTCGCCCGATCGCCAATATGGTGAACCATGAAACTAACGAAGTTTTCTTTGATAATTTAGAAATTCCTGCTGAAAATCTTATTGGCGCCGAAGGTCAAGGATTTAGATACATCTTAGATGGCCTTAATGCTGAGCGCGTATTGATTGCCGCAGAGTGTATTGGTGATGCCTATTGGTTTATTGATCGCGCCCGTCGCTATGCGAATGATCGAGTAGTGTTTGATCGTCCCATTGGTAAAAATCAAGGTATTCAGTTTCCAATTGCAGATAGTTATATAGAAACTGAAGCCGCTAATCTTATGCGCTTTAAGGCCTGCGAACTGTTTGATAATCATCAACCCTGCGGCCCTGAAGCCAATATGTCCAAGTACTTAGCTGCTAAAGCCTCCTGGGAGGCAGCGAATGTCTGCTTGCAAACTCATGGCGGCTTTGGTTTTGCGAATGAATACGATGTAGAGCGCAAATTTAGAGAAACCCGCCTTTATCAGGTAGCCCCTATCTCAACGAACCTTATCTACTCCTATATGGCCGAGCATGTTCTTGGTTTACCAAGATCCTTCTGATGGACTTTTAATATGAGCATTCGTCCATTAGATGGAATTACTGTTGTTGCGCTAGAACATGTGATTGCAGCGCCCTTCTGTACACGACAGTTAGCCGACCTAGGAGCCCGCATTATCAAAATTGAGCGTCCGGGTGATGGAGACTTTGCAAGGGGTTACGACACTCAAGTAGATGGTCTCTCATCTCACTTTGTTTGGGTTAATAGATCAAAAGAAAGTATCACTCTCGACCTCAAGCAAGATTCTGCATTAGCAGTACTAAAAAGTTTATTGAAAACTGCCGATGTGTTTATACAAAATCTTGCTCCCGGCGCAGCAGCTCGTATGGGTCTTACTGCTGAATTACTTCAGAAAGATAATGCTGGACTCATTTTGTGCGCTATTTCTGGCTATGGCAATGATGGTCCCTACCGCGATAAAAAAGCATATGACCTGTTAATTCAGAGTGAAGCAGGATTCTTATCTATCACCGGCACTCCAGACACACCCAGCAAGGCCGGTAATTCTATCGCTGACATTGCCGCAGGAATGTATGCCTATACCAATATTTTGGCGGCCTTGCTCCAAAGAGGAAAAACCGGTAAAGGCACAGTCATTGACATCTCGATGCTAGAAGCATTAAGTGAGTGGATGAGTTTTCCAATGTATTACGCATATAAGGGTGCCAACCCGCCTGCTAGAAACGGCGCATCTCATGCCACCATTTATCCATATGGCCCATTTAAGGCTGGTGACGGAAAAACGATCATGCTGGGATTGCAAAATGAACGGGAGTGGGTTCAGTTTTGTGAAACAGTCCTAGAGAGTCCAGCACTTTCTAAAGATGAGCGCTTTGATCGAAACTTCAAGCGCAATGAAAACCGCGCTGAGCTTCTCAAAATCATTGATGCGTGCTTTAGCAAACTCACTTCTGAACAATTAATCGCCAAATTGGATAAAGCTCAGATTGCTAATGCCCACCTTAATGATATGGAAGGCCTCTGGAAGCATGAACAACTAAAAGCGCGCAATCGCTTTACGGAAGTTGGAAGCCCTAATGGAGCTGTTGCCGCCCTCCTTCCGCCAGGATTAAATGATAGCTATGACTACCGGATGGACCCTATTCCAGCTGTAGGCGAGCACACTGATTCTATTTTGAAAGAGCTAGGGTTGGCAGATGCTGATATTGCGAGCATGCGCGCCAGCGGCGCAGTTTAAAGCAGCGGAGATACAAGGTGGGCTGCATTCTCGAGGTAATGGTGCCATTGTGGCCTTTTTGACCATTCATCAAGAGTCACGTAATCCGACTTCTCTAAATAAGTAGTAATGAGATTTTGGAGCTTGTTGCAGAAGTCTTCGTTATACACAATGAGGCTAATCTCAAAGTTCAAACGTAAGCTTCTCTGATCAAAGTTAACGGATCCAAATATGGCAATTCTTTTATCAACCAATAAACTTTTGGTATGAAGTAATCCACCATGAAACTCAGCAATCTTCACGCCCGATTGCAATAAATCATCGTAATAACTTCTACTACTCCAGGCAACTAGTGTTGAGTCATTTAACTTTGGAATAATCAAATTCACATTAACGCCACGCCTAGCAGCGGCCATAAGCGCTTGGAGTAAACCATCATCCGGCCCAAAATAAGGCGTTGTAATAGTCAGCTCTTCCCTTGCATCAATTATCGACGAGAGCAGCACTTGATACAAAATATCATCTCGATAAATAGGTCCGGAGGCAAATTTCTGGGTGACTACTGAGCCTACATGGGGTACTGTCTTTGGAATGGCCACAGTAAAATGACTGATGCTGGGATTACAAACGCACCAATCGAAAGCGAATGTAAGTTCAAACTGGGCGGCAACTGGGCCCTCAACGCGAACCATTGCATCGACCCACTCACCTACGCCTGAATTTTGTTTAAAGGTCCGTGGGTCTACTAAATTCATACTACCGGTCCAAACAATCGCGCCATCTATGACAAATATTTTTCGATGCAAACGTAAATCCGCGCGCCTGAATTGGAATCGGCCAATCTGAATTGGTAGTGCCTCTACTACTTGAATTCCAGCATTACGAAAACGTCCTGGCCATTGAGATTTAAACCAATCCTTACTCCCCAATGAATCTAGTAATATACGACAAGCAATGCCTCTTTTCGCAGCAGCTATTAAAGCCTCACCAACTTGATCAGCAGCCCCACCCAAGGCCCAAATATAGAATTCGAGATGAAGGCTTACCTTTGCTTGATTAATATCATTAATAAAATCCTGCAAAATCTCCAAAGAATCCGTATGGAGCTTAATCTTATTGCCCGCAACGACAGGAGAACCATTATTGGCCTGCGCCAAAAGGCTTAAGGCTCTTCCCTCTACAGGCATAAGCTGCCTATCGTCGGTATAGTCTTGGCCTACTTTACTTTTAAAGTGCAAGTATTCAAGAGCCATGAAGGTAATTTTTTGTTTTAATTTTCTTCCCACCGGACGGTCGCCAATGAGGATATACAAACTAATTCCCAAAACAGGGAAGGTCATCACAATAAAAATCCAGGAAAATGCTACCCCAACTGGCCTTCTGGTAGAAATAATGAGCCCAATAAAACCCGTGACTAATACAAAGTGAATTAATAAGAGCCAACTTAAATTGAGCTCAAAAAAATATCGTAGAAAAATACTCAGTAGGTCATTCATTTCAATTCCAGTTCAGCAGTAATACCTAGGTGGTCCGATAGCTTCATCCAATCATGCAAAATTTCTACAGCATGTATTTTAAGACCCCTTACATAAATGCGGTCCATCGGCAACAAGGGCTTCATACTGGGAAAGGTTTTTGCTGGTGCACCAGTTAATACTTCAAACACTTCATCAAATCCAGCTGCCCTCATGGGTGCGCTTACTCGGTTGCGCCAGTCATTAAAGTCCCCAGCCACAATAGTAGGGCCACTCTGGGCAAGCTCCTCGATATACCCAATGATTTGCTCTAACTGACGTTCCCTACCCCGCTCAAATAAAGCTAAGTGCACGCAGAAACAATGAATAGGTTGATCCATGCCTTCGAGCTGCGTTACGCTATGGAGCAATCCTCGTCTTTCAAAGCGATAAGCAGAAATATCATAGTTCAATCCTTTATGCAGCGGATGTTTAGAAAGAATGGCATTTCCGTGATGACCATCTGGATACTCCATATTTTTTCCATAATGCCAGTCATGCCAAAAATCTTCGGAAAGAAAGTGGGTTAACTCTGTTAATGGCCACTGCCCAAATCGCCTTGCTCTACCACGATGCTCTTGTTGTAATTCTTGTAGAAAAAGCAAATCCGGATGATGATGGCGCATTCTTTGCCGCAATTGATAAATAGTGGAATGCCGATGTAAAGGGGATACCCCTTTATGAACATTCATGCTCATTACTGTGAATCGGAGGCCTGTATTTTCAGTCATTAAAACTGTCCTGCTGCGCTTTGCCGTCTCACACGCGCTAAATAAATTTCACCCTCGACTAAGTCCTGGCACTGCATACATTTATTGCAAATGGATGCCTGCTCTCTCAACTCTTCTATAGAGTCGATAGAATGAGTATCGAGATACTCTCGCAGATCAACATCAAGGACCTCATTACAGAGGCAAACTACTTCAGCCATAACTCAGAAAATAGGGGTTTGTATCTCATTCAGTCCATTTTGCCATTGACTTGATAGAATCAAGTGCATGTTGACCGCTTTTCAAGATGCCCTCGCCCTCCTAGCCCATTTAAATGGTGGTGTTCTAGGGATCGTCATGGTATCCCTTCAGGTGAGCTTAACGGCCCTATTCTTTGGCACCCTCATGGGCCTGCCAATTGGGGCTTTGCTTGCTACCGAAGAATTTACTGGCAAGAAGTGGGTCATAGTGACCTTAAATACTCTGATGGGCGTTCCTACAGTCATCGTTGGGGTCATCGTCTACCTTTTACTATCTCGCACAGGGCCACTAGGAGCTTGGGGCTGGCTATTTACGGTTAAGGGTATGATCATCGCCCAAATCCTTCTGACGACCCCCTTAATTGCAGCCTTAAGCCGTCAAATCTTGGAAGATTCCTGGAGAATTCATCGTGACTCCTTTTTGAGTCTTCGATTACCACCTTTGGCACGCTACAAGTGGCTAATCTGGGACTGCCGCTTCTCCCTCACTATTGCGATCCTTGCAGGTCTTGCCAGAGCAATTTCCGAGGTTGGTGCCGTCATGATTGTTGGCGGCAATATTGATCATTCCACTAGAACTATGACAACTGCAATTGCCTTAGAAACTAGTAAAGGCGACCTGCCGCTTGCGCTTGCCTTGGGCATTGTTTTGCTTGGAATTGTTCTATTGGCAAATCTATTTACGTTTGCAGTGCGCCAAGTTGCGGAGCGGCGCTATGGGTAATATGAGCGAACAATTTTCTAAGTTCATTGAACTAAAAGATATTACTGTTGAGAGTAATGGCAGAGTAATTCTGAGCATTCCACACGCCATCATTCCAGCGGATCGAATCACTGCTTGCGTTGGACCTAATGGGGCTGGCAAGACTACCTTATTAAAACTGCTCGATGGACTCATCAAACCAGATACGGGAACAGTCATATATTCATTTCCTAACAAGACTGCTTTGGTTCTGCATCACACTCCATTGATTAAAGCCTCCACTAGAACAAATATCAGCATGGTCAGGGATGCAGACTCTGCAATTACAGATGCAGAAATACAGCAAGTGATTGAACAGGCTGGCTTGGGGAATCTCGCATCTAGTCCTGCCCATAAACTTTCTGCGGGTGAGAGACAGAAGCTTTGCTTGGGACGAGCCATTTTGCAAAAGCCCAACTTAGTCTTATTAGATGAGCCTACGGCAAACCTAGATCCCAATACCACTGAGCAAGTTGAAGCAATGATCCGTAAGTTTGACAAGCAAAATACGGATGTTATTTTCTCTTCTCATCAGCTTGCGCAAGTCCAAAGACTAGCCGAGTACGTCATCTTCATAGATCAAGGTGAGATAAAAGAAAAAGGACCCGTAGGCCCCTTCTTTTCAAATCCCCAAACACAGGCTGCTAAACGCTACCTACATCAAGAATTACTAACTGACTAAGTATTCTTTACTTTGCCGCGGGAGCAGCTGCTGGAGCTGCTGGAGCAGCGGCAGCAGTCACTGGAGCAACAAATGGCGGCGGTGCTGTACAAGCAGCTGGAGCTGCTGTGCCGGATGCTTTAAAGCGATCAGCAACGCGATTTTGAGCTTGGCAGAGCTGGAAAGCGCCAACTTTGTCACCGTACGCAGCTTTTGCCTTAGCCAAGTTTGCAGCTTCTTGTGCTTCCGGAGCTAATGGAGGTAATGTTGCCATTACAGATCCAGCAGTTGTCGCGCAAAATATTAAAGCGATGATCTTTTTCATGGCTTTGCCCTTATTTATTAAGTTTGTCATACCAGATCTCATGATGCTCTTTGGCCCAAGTAGCATCAACATAACCCGTCTTCATGCCATCGATTGAGCCTTGCATTCCGATGGTACCAATATAGATATGACCCATTGCCATTGTAAACATCAAGATCGCAGAGCTACTGTGAATGATGTTAGCAATCTGCATCGTGCCACGAGTGTATTCAATGGTCATGAATGGGACGATCATATCGAGTACAAAACCAGAGCCTGAAACAATGAGGCCCAAGAAAGTCATTCCGAACCAGAACCAGACCTTTTCACCGCCGTTAAAGAAGCCGGCCGGTATATGCTTGCCGCTAAATATTCCACCGAAGGAGAGGAACCAAGCCATATCACCTTTACCAGGCAAGTTCTTGTGGGCAAACAGTAGGAAGAAAATCACGATACAAATAGTAAATAAGGGGCCTGTGAAGTTATGGATATTTTTACAAACATCTAAGAATGAGCCATAAGCAGCCCCGCCCATTAATGGCATTGCAAAATATTTACCATACAAAATAAGTAAGCCTGTAAAAGCTAAAGCCAAGAAGCTAGCAGCCATCGTCCAGTGAACAAAGCGATCAAAGAGGCTGAAGCGTTTAATTTTTACACCGGACATTGGCTCATGCAGTTTGATTGAGCCCTTCACTGTGTACATTGCAACGATGCCAAAGAAGGCAATTGCCAATAACCAACCGCCATAAACAGTAATCACGCCATTACGAATCACACGCCATTGCTGACCAGCACGCTGAATTAAAACACTAGATTCTTTGTCTGGAATGCTGACATAGTTGTAAGGGTCGCTATTTGCAGAGGTAAAAATAGATGGATTGGCTGGCTGCGATTGTGCTTGAGTTCCATTAGCCAAGCTATTTGGATTTGCCGGGACCGATAAAGGAGGAATATCTACTCCACTGGGAGAAGGTAACGGCGCCATTGGTGCGCGCTCCGCATAGCTAATGCCGCTCGCCAGAGTCAGCGACAAACCAGCGGCCACTACCAAAGTGCGTAGAGCTTTAGAGAATGATCGATTCATACACATGTCCTTAAACGTTTTTCGTTTTATTTATTGTTGTTTAGTTGATCACTTAATACGACTGTAATCATTTTGACCCTGAGTGCGCTTATCAACTGATTCAGTCCAACTGGCTTGATTTCCTGGGGTCCAGTTTTTTGTCATGAATCCATCGTTTGCGCCCATGTATGGGGCAACATCAGGACGCTTAGCTACTTTTGCAGCAATTTCTGGTGGCTCGGAGCATGCGGCCAACAGAGTCACTGCTGCAAAACACAAGCCAAGAGTTTTGAAATTGAATTTCATTATTGAGCTCCTGGAATTTTTGCAGCAGGGGTTGGAGTTGGTGCTGGTGTATCTGGACCACCATAAGCAGAAGTCCAACCAAAGGCCTTAGCGCCTGGATACTTACCATTTTTCTCACGTGTAGCTACGCGCTGATTGAAGATACCGCTAATCACATCGCCATCACCACCAATCAAAGCCTTGGTAGAACACATTTCAGCGCAAAGAGGTAACTTACCTTCTGCCAAACGATTGCGACCATATTTTTCAAACTCAGCAACACTTCCGTTTGCTTCTGGACCACCGCTACAGAATGTACATTTATCCATCTTGCTACGGGAACCAAAGGCACCCGTACTGAGGAACTGTGGCGCACCAAATGGGCAAGCAAAAGAACAATAGCCACAACCAATGCAGATGTCTTTGTCATGAAGCACAACACCTTCATCAGTGCGGTAGAAGCAATCTACTGGGCAAACAGCCATACAAGGTGCATCGCTACAGTGCATACAGGCAACTGAGATTGATTTTTCCTGACCAATAATGCCATCATTTACGGTGACTACACGGCGACGATTAACACCCCAAGGCACTTCATTTTCATTCTTACAAGCAGTGACGCAACCGTTACATTCGATGCATCGCTCCGTGTCGCAGATAAATTTCATTCTTGCCATTGTGTTCTCCTGACTTTATTTTTTAACTTAGGCAAATTTTTCGATTTGGCACATGGTGGTTTTGGTCTCTTGCATCATCGTCACCATGTCGTAACCATAGGTTGTCGCAGTATTCACCGCTTCACCTAGAACGACTGGAGCAGCGCCCTCTGGATAGTATTTACGCAAGTCCTTACCTTCCCACCAGCCTGCAAAGTGGAATGGCACAAACGCAGTGCCTTGATCTACACGCTCTGTCAGCAGTGCGCGCACTTTGATCCTCGCGCCAGTTGGTGATTTCACCCAAACATAATCCCAGTTCTTAATGCCGCGGTCAGCTGCCGCCTTAGGATTAATTTCCACGAAGTTTTCTTGTTGTAACTCAGCCAACCATGGATTAGAACGAGTTTCGTCTCCTCCACCTTCATACTCGACCAAACGACCTGAAGTCAGAATAATTGGGAACTTCTCATAAAGCTTCTGATTCAAGTTTTGATCTTGAACTGTCTTATACAGAGTTGGCAAACGCCAGAAATTCTTCTTATCTGCAGACGTTGGGTATTTGCGCATCATCGGTGCATTAGTACTGTAGAGCGCTTCACGGTGAATTGGAACTGGATCCGGGAAATTCCAAACAACTGCGCGGGCCTTTGCATTGCCAAATGGATGGCAACCGTTCTTCATCACAACACGCTGAATACCGCCAGACAAGTCGGTTTTCCAGTTCTTGCCTTCAGCGAGCTTTTTCTCATCTTCAGTCAACTGATCCCACCAACCGAGCTTCTTCATGAACACAGCATCGAACTCTGGATAGCCTGTAGTGATGGCTGAGCCTTTGGAATAAGAGCCATCTTCTGCTAGCAAGTTCTTACCATCTTTCTCAACACCAAAGTTGGCGCGGAAGTTACCACCACCCTCCATCACACTCTTGCTAGTGTCATAGAGATTTGGTGAGCCTGGGTGTTTAATAGCGGCTGTGCCATAGCATGGCCAAGGCAATCCGTAGTAATCACCAGTAGTGTTATAGCCAGTGACTGGATCAATACCACCGCGTGATTTCAAAGTTTTCGGATCGAAGGTGGCAACCATTCTCATATGCGCTTTAAGGCGCTCTGGAGTTTGGCCTGTGTAACCAATAGTCCAAACACTACGATTAATTTCACGCAAGATCGATTCAATCTCTGGCTCTTTCCATTGCTTACCAGCAAATTTGGAGTTGAGCATCTTATAGTTCTTTGACAACTCATCACCAAAACCTAAGCGATCAGCAAATGCTTGCATGATCACATGATCAGGCATCGATTCAAAGAGCGGATCAATCACTTTCTCACGCCACTGTAGCGAGCGATTCGAAGCAGTTACAGATCCACAGGTCTCAAACTGAGTTGCAGCAGGCAGTAAGTAGACGTTACGATTCTTATTCACTGCCTGACCTTCTGCTGGAGGCATTGCAGCCATTGCAGCAGTGGCACTTGGATATGGATCAACTACGACCAAGAGATCCAGCTTATCCATAGCTCGCTTCATATCAAGACCACGAGTCTGTGAATTTGGTGCATGACCCCAGAAGAACAAACCTTTTACGTTAGTTTGCTGATCGATCATGTCGTTCTTTTCAAGAACAGCATCAACCCAACGAGATACAGTAGTTCCAGACTTCTCCATCATATCTGGTGCATAACGACCTTTAATCCATTCGTAATCAACACCCCACACAGTTGCGAAGTGCTTCCATGAACCAGCAGCCAAACCATAGTAGCCCGGCAATGAATCTGGGTTAGGACCTACGTCAGTTGCACCTTGTACGTTATCGTGACCGCGGAAAATATTCGCTCCACCACCAGATTTACCAATATTGCCAAGTGCTAATTGCAAGATGCAAGATGCGCGCACCATGGCATTACCAATGGTGTGTTGTGTCTGACCCATACACCAAACAACCGTGCTTGGGCGATTCTTAGCCATGGTTTCGGCGACTTTATACATTTGCGCTTCTGGAACACCGCAAGCTTCTTCCACATTTGCTGGAGTCCACTTTTCCATTACTTCTTTGCGGATCTCGTCCATGCCATAAACGCGGTCATTGATGTACTTCTTATCTTCCCAACCGTTTTTAAAGATGTGATACAGAACGCCAAACAAGAAAGGGATATCGGTGCCTGAACGAATGCGCACGTACTGATCGGACTTAGCGGCAGTGCGGGTATAGCGCGGATCTACCACGATGACTTTGCAGCCGTTTTCTTTAGCATGCAGCAACATCAACATGGAAACTGGGTGAGCCTCAGCAGCATTTGAACCAATGTACATGGCTGCCTTAGAGTTCATCATGTCGTTATAGCTATTGGTCATTGCACCATAGCCCCAGGTATTTGCAACACCAGCAACCGTTGTGGAGTGACAAATACGAGCCTGATGGTCTGTATTGTTAGTACCAAAGAAAGAGACCCACTTACGGAGCAAGTAGGCCTGTTCGTTGTTATGTTTAGATGAGCCAATAAAGAACATCGCATCAGGAGAATATTTCTCTCGGATACTCTTCATCTGAGCGGTAATTTCAGTCAGCGCTTGATCCCAAGAAATACGCTCATATTTACCATCGACCAACTTCATCGGGTAGCGTAAACGATAGTCACCATGACCATGTTCACGTAAAGCAGCCCCTTTAGCGCAATGGGCACCCAAATTAATAGGGGAATCAAATACAGGATCTTGACGAACCCAAACGCCATTCTCAACCGTAGCATCCACCGCGCAGCCTACTGAACAGTGGGTGCAAATAGATCTCTTTACTTCAATCTTTCCCTTGCCATCAAGCATCGCTTTACTTGGCTCTGCCGAGGCCTTTTGCACCAAGCTCAGTTGGCTAGCAGCAATACCAGCACCAACACCAACACCTGAACGTTTTAAGAATGTTCGACGGTCCATAGTAGGAACCGCTGCTTTTAAGCCGCGCGATAAGCTACCAATTAAACGTGATGAGGAGCGACTGCTTTGGGGGGTATTTGATTTACGAGTCAGACTCATATGTTGTCCCTGAGAAAGTTTTTTATATATTTAGTTATTTAGTTACAGTTAAATCAATATCAAGCGATCACAAACTATTTAAAGCATGGTGCTTTCGTAGTACTTACGCATGTGTGCAGTAATCGTATGGCCTTCGTCTTTGCTTTTCACTGTGCTACCAATTTCTTGAATAACAGCTTTGCCAATCGATGTTTGAGATGCAACCGCAACAGCACCTACAGCTGCTCCTGCGCCAATGAAAAAATTTCGGCGCGATGGCTTGTTTTCTTCCTGTACAGCAACTTTCGATTTTGTGCTCATGGCATACTCCTAATAGGTCAAACTTGATCTGCGTCAAGTGTAATTCGTATTTGCATTTTTGACATATTTATATAGTAAGGATAAATAAGGGAAATCCCTTTGATGCGCTGCAACATCAAATCATGTCAAAGCCTTGGCCTTCAATCGCTAGGAATTCTCGTGTCAGGGCAGCTAATGGGTGGTATAGATGCATCTCTGGAATGACTTCAATTGCGTCGCATAAATCGTCATACCAAGGGCGAATATGCGTATTGAAAAAAACCCTTTGATTTGTAAGGTTTGATATCTCTACATCATCGCCAGCAATCAGGTAGCGCATCACCTCGCAAAGCGCTGAAATATGATCCTCTGTCTCAGTGATCTCCTCGGCAGCCTCAAGGCCGAACTCTTCAAGAGCCTTCCGTATATTGACTAGCGGCTTCTCATTAAGGTGCCCCGCCATATAGTAGGAGCCGTTCAGAACAACATTGGGCTTGCCAACGCTAATGAAATTGAGGTCAAACTCATCATGCCAGGCTTTGGCTGGATTATTTTTTGCGACCTCAACTACATCCATCCATGCTTTGGCTAAAGGCGCTTGATCAGAATCGTCTTGCTGATTCGCTGTCGCTGCAATTTGATCCAAGAGCTCTTGATCTGGTGGAAGATGGAAAAATCTAGCAATCAATCCATAGAGGTCAGATCTAGCTAAATCTTCTGGTAAACCTACATCTCCCACTTCAGTTGATGCATTATCTTTAGCCGTCTCTTTTGACATATCACTCATGTTTCTTTTTTCACCATATCGACTACCCGACAATCACTACACATCTTCAGCCTGTCCATCGCATTGCCTGCAAAGGCGCCATGGGCGCCCAACTTAGCCAACATCAAATCAACCATCTTGAGGGTTCCAAAGGGCTTGCCACAACTGATGCAATGAAAAGCTTGGGTCTCATTCAGATTTGTCCTTTGTTTACGTTGTTCAACCGTTTGCAAACGGGGATTTAAAGTCAAAGCCTGCTCGGGGCAAGTTTGAACACAAATGCCACATTGAACGCACTGCTTTTCGATAAAGGAGAGAATGGGTTCATCTGCATTATCTAAGAGAGCTCCCTCAGGACAACTGCTGACACAAGACATGCACATAGTACAAGCATCTTTATTGATGTTGAGGCCACCCAATAATGATGACTTCGGTAAAGCAACACCCGCCTCTGGTATTGGAGTCTTAGCTTGTTTTTGTAAATGCTCTAGTACCGCCTCAACGGTTTCCCGTTTCTGGGTCGATAAACCATAACTGGCGGGAGTACAAATGGGATTCAGAGCGCCACGCAGACGTAATGCGCCCATCGCTTTAGAAACGGCTTGTAAATCATCGGGCGATTGCGCCATGATTAAATGAATTCGTTCATCAAAGCCATATGCCTGCAAGATGGCATTGGCTAAGTTGGATTGCTCTTTTAGGGTTGCACGATAAGCTGGATCCTCATCACCACTCAAGAGTAGTACTACCTCCGCAAACCCATAAGTAATAGCCCCAAGCCATAGATCTAAGCCAGTAGACGCAATATGCTCGATGCCATAAGGGACAACAAAGGAAGGCAAACCTTCGAACTGTTTGGGTAATACGTGAGCGGAGCGGCCCAAGCCATCAATCATTTGAGTGCCTGTCTTTAAGGTATGCAAGAGCAGGCTTGGTGCAGAAGCTTGATTCGTCTTTTTAGCTTCTGCTGTAAAGACGGTAGCAACTGTTTTTAACTCTTTACCTTGATGAGGCACGCTGGGATAGTTGTAACGCATTGCGCCCGATGGACATGCTGTCGCACATGCCCCACAACCCATACAAAGATTAGGATTGACTTCAACGCTACCTTGGCCGTTCTTAAATAAAGAACTGATCGCGCCAGTCGAGCATACATCGATACAAGCATTACATCCCACTTTGCCATTACGGCCATGTGCACAAATTTTTTCGTTATAGGCAAAGTATTTTGGTTTCTCAAACTCGCCCACCATCTCCAGCAATTGATTGACTGCTAAGGCCTGATCCAGCGCATCCACACCAGGAGCAAAATATCCCTGAGGGGTTTGACTCATCCGCATTTTTGGGTCAGCGCGCAGATCTAAAATCAAATCAAATTCTGCATTACGCCCGCGCTCCTTACGATCAAACGAGATTGCCCCAATACTTGCGCAGGCAGTCACACAATCGCGATGCGATTTGCACTTATTCAAATCAATCTGAAATGAGAGGTCAATCGCATTTTCAGGGCAGACTTCAACACAAGCCCCGCATCGAGTACACATTTCTGGGTCAATTGGATTTTGTAAATCCCAATCGACTGAGAACTTACCAAGGTAACCATCTAGCTTAGTAACTGAACCTGTATAGATCGGATAGTTACGTGCCAAGGGCAAATCACCGGGCTCAGTGCACAACACAGCAACATCTAAAGAGGCACCGAGTTTTTCTGCCCAAGGCAATGCTAAGGATCCAGCGCCAATGATGAAGAGCCTGCCTTGGCTTTCATAATTCACAACTGGAACGGGTTCCGCTTCTGGCATATCCGCCAAAGCTAGCAAAGCAGCAATCTTCGGTCCCGATGCTTTTGCTTCTTGCGTCCAACCCGCCACTTCACGAATATTGACAAAACGCAGAGGTGCTACCAAAGGTTTTTCTGACTGCTCGGCTAACTCGCTAAATAGAGCACCCTCTTGCGTGCAGGCCACCACCAATGAATCAGATCCATCTAGGGCCTTTAAGAAAGAGCCT